>FLNW01003728.1_pt1 | contig 13602 bp, 12 predicted proteins | sample 1140371 | NCBI WGS metagenome assembly FLNW01 (sample SAMEA3878170, study PRJEB12797) | bioreactor metagenome | biome: Moose rumen | place: Sweden | collected 2011-10
TTTTAACAAGGTCAGGTGTAATGTCCGGAAAAACGCGTACCGGACGGCCACCCATTTCGTTGCCAACGGAAATTTCTGCCGCGATCTGGTAATGCGATTTACCGTTCGCCACGAGGGAACCCACATTTTGCACGACCGCTCCCTGTGCAACCCAAATATTCGACATCAGACTGACGTGGTGAATCAGCGAGTTTTCGATCAAGCAATCATGAATGGAACTGGAATAAATTCCTGTCGGAGCCGAAACGTCGCCCGGCATCAACAAGGTGCCGTAAAACGCCGGCAGATGAACCTTGCCCGAAAAAGAAGATCCAAAAATTCGATCCGGCGTAAAAAGCGTGTCGACGGTCACCAAAGACCAGTCCGAGCAGCGGTTACCGTTTTTTTCGAGAATTTCGATTTCTGAATTCGAAAGTGCGCGTTCCTTGGCAACGGTACGCCCCGTGCGGAAGAATTCCGCATAAGAATTCATCGAACTCGCCTTAAGAGCCTTTTTCAATTTAAACAGACGTTGCATATTCCCCGTTAAAAATACTATTTTCGCTGTTAAATCAATTCTTTTATCCTAAATTCGTAATATGATTTCTGAAAATTTCCTGAGTTCCGTCAAAAAGCAAAAGAATAGCGTAGTCATTTATCCGAATGACCTTTTTGACCAACGCATTCAAGAAGAAATGATTCGCACAGACGAATATAAAAGCTATTTCGTCTATGCAGAAATCTATTTCGATGCCATTCGCAAGGCTCTTCCCAGCGACCAAGAAGGAAAATTTTGGGATGCTGTTTTCAAAAGCTTTGCTACCAAGGGTCGAGGATCCGACATCATCGGCATGTGCGAAAACGATGAAGGGATCGGAATCATCATGCTCGATTCCAAAATGGATGGTTGGCTTAGACTCGTCGGTCGCATCAAGGAATTCACAAAGAATTCCATTTCCAACATTGAAAATCCGCTGAGCACGATCAAGGCGTTCGTCTACCCAGCTTACATCGATACAGAATCCCCTACACCCGTTCAAGAATCCCTCACATGAAAGTTCTCGTTGTAGGCTCCGTCTATCCGCGTTTTGAAGAAGACAACGAAGTTCCCTGGCTTCGCAAGTCCGTCGCCACTTTGCAAAGCGCGGGCGTTGAAGTCGAAGTCATGGCGCCGTCCTATAAAGGTTTAAAATCGCACACGATTGATGGCGTACCCGTACACCGATTCCGTTACGCCCCAAAGAAACTTGAAATTTTAACGCACGACGAAGGCGCTCCAACAAAAATGGCAAAGCATCCGTCCATGCAGCTGCTCGCCATTCCCTACTGCATCAGCGGATTTTTCAAATGCCTTTGGCTTGCGAAAACGAAAAAATTCGATATTATCCATGCGCACTGGCCATTCCCCCATGCGCTAATTGCGCTTGGAGCCTGCAAACTTTTCCGCATTCCGCTGGTTTTAAATTTTCATGGCGCAGAGCTTTTGCTGATTCGCAAAAAAAAATGGATTCGCCCCATTATGAAGTTTATCATTGGGCAGGCGAATGCCATATTTGCAAACAGCCGATTCACCGCTTCTAAAATTTCGGCATTGCGAGCCACCAAAATAGAATGGAGTCCTTACGGATCTCCACTTTCATCGGGGAAAATTCCTCCGCCACATACCCGTGGCGATCGTTATAAAATTCTTTTCGTCGGTCGCCACATTGAACGCAAAGGCATTGAATATCTGATTCAAGCAGCAAAACTTCTAGATCCCCAAAAATTCGAAGTGCGCATTGTCGGCAAAGGCAATTTGACGGAATCCCTAAAGAATCTCGCCCAGAAGCTGTCCACCGATAATGTCACATTCACCGGCCCGCTTTCTCCTGACGATCTGCGCAAGGAATACCAAAAAAGCAACTGTTTTGTTCTCCCGGCGATCGTCGATTCCAAAGGCGATACGGAAGGCTTGGGAGTGGTTTTGATCGAAGCCATGCAATACGGACTCCCCGTCATTGCATCGGATGTCGGTGGCATCCCGGACGTTGTCGTAAACGGCGAAACGGGCATTCTCGTCCCCGAAAAAAATCCCGAAGCGCTTGCCCAAGCATTCCAAAAAATCGAAAGCGATCCCGCTTACGAAGCGAAACTGTTGAAAGGTGCGGAAAAACGAATCAACGATTGTTTCTGCTGGGAAAAGATCGCGCAAAAACAAATTGCCATTTACAAACATCTGACGTTTCGATAATTTAATGGCGTTCGTTTTTTGCCTTGCGACCGCTCATCCAGCTCAATACCAGATTCTGCCAAATCACATAGCATGTCGGAGCAATCGCAGCCACAGGACCTGCATAAAGGCTCGAAATCCAGATCACAAGAGTCGTGTTTTTTTGGCCCATGCTCTGTGAACTTTCTATCGGATGTTTTTTATCGCTGAACCATCCGACGACAAATTGTACAATGCAAAGAATTAAAGAGACCAGCGCAAGCATCGGCAATTTCCCGGAATTCCAAAGTTCCGTAAAGCCCATGTTGCGAATATCATAGCTTGCTTTCGCAAGAATCACGAACACCGAAAGCGTCCAAACCATCAGCGTGTACTTTTGAAAACGGCAAGCCTTGTCCGCAAGTTCCGGGTAAAAGGATCGAATTCCAAGAGCAATTGCTAGCGGAATCGAAATAATCGGTTGAATGGAATTAAATATTCTCCAGGCAACATCGGTAAAGCTCGCATCGGTTCCTGTCAAATACCCATAAATCAGCGGAATGCTAAAACATGCAATAATATTTCCGCTGAGGAAAATTTTGAGTGCAAGTACTGGATTTCCACCAAGCACTTTTGCCATGGCAGGCGCCGCATTTGCAGGCGGGCAAAGGCAAATAATTGCACCCCCTAAAAGAACCTCTCGCGGCAAATGGAAAAATTCCACGACGCCCCACAAAATGGAAAGCATTATAAGGCTTGCCACAAAAGCCTTCACCTCGATTTTAAACGTATACCCATGTTGCTGAGGCGGCACTTTTCCCACAAAGGTGAGAAACATCATGAATCCAATCAAAAAGGGCAATGCGGGAGAAAGGATGTGCGCCTGTGGCAGCAAAATGCCCAAAAGAATGGCCACCGGCATTAAAATAGATCTCAACTTCGCCATGGTAGTGCCAAAGTTAGTAAATTGGTGTTCAAAGATGTTACTTTCGAGATACAAGGACATTCCGGTCAACAAGCCGGTTTTTAAAAAGAAGGGATCGAACCCGATGCTCTTCCTCGTGGAAGGCTATCTCGCACTGATCATTCTAGGCACGATTCTTCTCAGCTGCCCATTTTCCCTGCAAAAAGACCTTTCGATCCTCGACGCGTTCTTTACGGCGACATCCGCCGTCTGCGTTACGGGGCTTTCCGTTATCGATATCGGATCGACATTTACCCATGCAGGGCTCTGGATTCTCGCAGCGTTAATCCAAATCGGCGGTCTCGGAATCATGACGTTTTCTACCGCGATTTTGCTCCTTTCCGGAATGAAGCCGGGGTTCAACCAACAGGCTCTTTTCAAATCGGGCTTTACAACCGAAGGAGGCATCGAACCAAAAAAAATTCTCGCAGCAGTCCTTCCGTTTACGCTTGTCCTCGAAGGGCTAGGCATGACGGCGCTCTTTACCCAGTTTGACCATTTACCTCTCAACGAGCGCATTCTCTATTCCGTTTTCCATTCCATCAGCGCTTTTTGCAATGCAGGATTTACACCCCTTCCAAACTCGCTCATGAGCTACCAGTTCAACCCGGTCGTTTGTCTTGTGGTGATTCTCCTTGTGCTTGCCGGTGGTATCGGTTTCCTTTCGATGTCCGAAATCAAGAACCTATTCGACTTTAAAACACATACCATTCAAAAGATTTCTTTGCACACCAAAATTGCCTTAATTGCCACTTTGGTCATTTCGGTCATGGAAATGTTCAGCGTCCTCGCAATCGAATGGAACGGCGCTTTTGACGGACAAGGCTGGGCAGAAAAACTCCTCTCGGGAGCATTCGTCGCCCTTTCGTCCCGCACAGCCGGATTCAACACGATCGATCCTTTGACCCTCCGCGAAACAAGCACCATCATCATTATCATTGCTATGTTCATCGGCGCAAGCCCCGGTAGTTGCGGAGGCGGCCTTAAAACGACAACCGCTGCTGTGATAACGCTTCTGGGCATAAACCGTCTTTTAGGCAGAGACAAGACTCAAGTCATGGGCAGAACCATTCCGGAAGAAACCGTAGACAAAGCATTGCGAATCTTTATCGTTTACGCAGTCCTTGCCCTCGTCGGAACGCTCACGCTCTTATTTACCGAATACCCGGCAGGTGCAATCGGGAACATCCATTCGCACTTCGTTTACGTTTTATTTGAAGTGGCAAGCGCCCTTTCGACCTGTGGACTTTCGCTTGGACTCACCCCGGAACTCACCGCTTCCGGAAGAATCTTTATTTGTATCTTTATGTTTGTGGGGCGTATGGGAGCACTGTTCTTGATTTCCGCCGTGGTAAACAAAAAGGACAGCGGTACCTGGTACGCAGAAGAAGACATCATGGTGGGTTAAACTATGGCTAAAAAGCAATTCATTATTATCGGACTGGGTAACACGGGAATTTTTCTCGCCAATCACCTGACAAGCCTCGGCAGTGAAGTGCTCGCTGTAGACAACACACCGGAAAAAGTTCAGGACATCACCCCGAACGTCGCTCAGGCTGTCGTCGCAGACTCCACCCGTAAACAGCAACTCGCCGCACTTCCCGTGACCAAGGTAGACGCTGTTATCTGCTGCATCGGGGCAGATCTCGAAGCGTCCCTTCTCACCATCCTCAATTTGAAAGAACTCGGCGTGAAACACATCATCGCCAAGAGTTCCAGTTCCCAGCACACGTCGATCCTCGAACGGTTCGGCGTTTCGGACATTTTCCAACCGGAACGGGACATGGCCATTTCCATTGCGGAACGCCTGACTCATCCGAACATGCTCGACCGACTGCCATTCCTTGACGGATTTTCGATTATCGAAATCATTTGCCCGAACAAATTCACCGGCAAAACGTTGAAAGAACTTTCCCTGACTTCCAAATATGGCATTCAGATTATCGCCATCCGCGATCCTTTGCAGCCTCAAGCTTTAATCGGCAACCTTGCCGATCACCAGCTCAAGGAAAATGATATTCTGTTTGTGCTCGGTCCGAACGAAGTCCTTGAAAACTTCGGATAATTCCGAACCCTAGGCTTCGCCCATCACCTTTTTGACTTCATCCTGACTTTTGACAAACGCTTCGACGACTTCTGGATCGAAGTGAGTTCCACTTTCTTCCTGAATAATCGCCATCGCCTTTTCAAACGGGAATCCCGCTTTGTACGGACGAATCGAAACAAGGGCATCAAACACGTCTGCCACCGCCATAATACGCGCGGAAAGCGGAATCGCTTCACCTTTGATTCTTTCCGGATATCCGCGAGTGCCATCCCACCATTCATGATGGCTCAGGGCAATGTCCTTCGCCATATTCAAGTAAGCGATTTCGCCCAGGTTTTCCGAAGCGAAATTCAGCATTTCACGACCGAAAATCGTGTGTTTTTTCATCACGGCGAATTCTTCGTCATTCAATTTGCCCGGTTTATTCAAAATCGCATCCGGAATGCGGATTTTTCCAATGTCGTGGAGAGGCGCCGCCACGTAAATCGCCGATACAAAATTTTCATCGATTTCGTTTTTCTTTTTGCCGTCTTCGAACAAGCGACGAGCGATAATTTCGGCATAGCTAGCGGTGCGCTTCACATGACCACCAGTCGTTTCGTCTCGGTTTTCCACCAAGTCGCCCAAAATCGTGATGATGTTCGTTTGTAAATGGGCAATGGAATTCGCCTGTTCTTCGGACTTATTGATGTACAAATCGATTTCTTGAACCGCCTTGATGATCGCGGCGTGCAAGTTTTCTATTTCGTTGCCCGTTTCTACATCCAACGCACGAATTCTGGCAATCGAATTTGTTCGTCCGGAAGCGCTATCATAACCGAAATTTTCCATTTCATCGGTAAGTTTGTGAATAGGATAAACCATGCGATGATTGGCAAAAAGAATTGCCGCAAACACAACGCAGAGCAAAAGTCCAAAGACCGTTGAAAAAATCTTTGTACAGAACAGCACAACACTCGTTCGGATGGTTCCCAAGCTAAATTCAGTACAAACCGGATACGGCAATTCCGTACAGATGATGGAAATACTCCCTTCCTTTGGCGAATGCATTCCCGGTGTAATAGTTAAAATCTGCGGATGCTTATGTTCCAATTCATCGATATACCGGTTCAATGTGGTCACATCCGCATTTTGGATTGCATCGGCAACCAAGCGGTTCACCGATTCCGAAAGGAGAGTCGCTTGGCGAATTTCCGCTTCGGAATAAGCCTTGTACGCTACCGCAGTCGCAACGACCGCAAGAGCAAAGCTCGATATAAACAGAAGCCCGGTCACTTGCGCTTTCAAGGAATGGAAATAGTTCCGAACTTTGTAATTGTCCCGGTGTTCTCTTCCCGAAACCGAGTCGAACATTCGGCAAAACGCCGTCGGAGTCGCTTTAAAGAGCAAGAAGGCGCACAAAATGGAAATCGCCTTATCAGGAATTTCCGTGCAGAAGTCCGCCAAAATTTGTGAAAGTAAAATCGGAAATCCATTGTAATGCAACGCTTCCGCGATCGGAGTGACCACGTTTTGCGCTATCTGAAAATCAAAAAGGAAGTACGAAAGGAACGAACATGGAATGCTCAAAAGCAACAAGAAGCCTAGCAATTTCGGAAGTCGATACACTTTCTCGAATGCACCACGTTCCGCGGCAATGCCTGCGCAAACGGCAATGAGCACGTTGATCGTCCCGTAATAAAACGTAGACGACTCCGAAAATCCTCCAATAAAGTTCGTCAAAAATCCGACAATGGCTCCTGGGCAAAAACCGCCAAGTACCGTCGCATAAATCGTCCCGATGCAATCTAGATAAAGCGGAAGCCCGAACCGGATAGCCAAATCCGCCCCAATGCGATTGACAACCAGGCCAACAACGATCAGCCCCACCACCTGAATTAATTGTTTTGATCGCAAACTACGCATAGTAAATCTTCTTATAAGATTAGTTTTTTTATTTAATATACATCTAAATCGATGTTTTTGTTTTAGTTTAGAATTAAGTATGCAAGAGTCGCTCCGATTAATCTCAATAACAATCCGAAATCTCCGATCGATCCGAGAGGAGACGTTTCCCCTGAGTGACTTTACCGCCTTGATCGGTTACAACAACGCCGGCAAAACGAACATCCTCATGGGGATTCGCTGGCTTTTATACCGTTCATCGCTCGACAATTCCTATTTTGACAATCCCGATCTCCCTGTAGAAGCCGAAGGACTTTTGGGCGGAATTACGGACCCAATCCTCGAAAAACTGGAACCTTCCCAGCAAGCAGTGATAAAGCCCTTTTTGAAAAATGGGAAAATTCGAGTGCAAAGGTCGCAACGCGTTCCCGGCGAAAACGCAGCAGATGTCGAATTTTGGGTGTTAGACTGGCACGGTGACGGCGGAAAAGGCGAATGGGTAAAAGCGCCTTTCGAATTTGAAGAAGCCTTTTCTATTTTATTTCCGCCCCCCATCCAAATTTGGGACTTTGAAGGCGATAAGGCTTTTGCCAAGCTCCTCAACGAAATTTTTAAGCCGCTACAACGCAGACTGGGCAAAGAGTTTAACGAACTGATTCAAAAATTTGGTTCCCTTCTGGATGCGCAAAGCGATAGTCGCGCCGAGGAATTCGCCCTGTTCGAACGCGGTCTAAACCAAAAGCTCCGTCCACTATTTCCTTCGGTCAACGTGCGGCTCGACATTCCGACACCGAGCCTCGCCTCCTTCCTTTCGACAGCCAAGCTGAACGTTCTCGACGAAGACGATGGCTTTGAACGCGACATCCATTCGATGGGCGCGGGTTCAAAGCGTGCAATTCAAATGGCCTTGGTGCGTTATCTCGATCAGGTCAAGCGCCACCATCACAATCATTATTTAAGCCGCACTCTTTTGCTTATTGATTCCCCGGAACTTTTTTTGCATCCGCAAGCGGTAGAACTGGTACGCGTGGCCCTCAAAAATCTTTCGCACGAAGGTTACCAAGTCATCTTTGCAACGCACTCCGCACAAATGGTCACAAGCGAAGACGTGAGCACGTCCTTGCTTATTCGCAAGAACAAGGAACGAGGCACGTTCATGCGCCGTCGAATGGAAGACGCCGTTCACGCGGTGATTACCGATGCACAAGCTCAACTCCAGATGCTCTTTTCGCTTTCTAATTCCAACGAGCTACTGTTTGCGGACTACGTACTTTTAACCGAAGGCAAAACGGAATGGCGTGTTCTGCCAACGCTCTTTGAAAAAATGTCCGGACTTTCCTTTGCTCTGATCCGGTGCGCCCTTGTTCACCAAGGCGGCGTGAGCAACACGCGCAAAAGCATGCAAGTTCTGACCGCTATGGATTTGCCTGTACGCGCCATTGTGGATCTAGACTATGCGTTCAACAATGCGCAACAAGACGGATTTCTTAGCAAGGACGATCCCGACATCGAATATTGCAAATCCCTTTTCCGCGAACTTTCGTTGCAAGAACACATTCGCCTGGTGCGCGGAGTTCCGGTGAACAAAAAGAGCCGCGTTTCCGCAAGCGAAGCCTACGCCATGATGGCCGCACTTCCCGAAGCTCGCAAACCTTTACAGAACATCCATGACAAGTTGGAAAAGTCCGGAATCTGGGTATGGACACGCGGAGCGATTGAACAGCATCTAGGCCTCGACGGAAAGAACGAACGCGTTTGGCACCGTTTCATTGAACGTGTTCACTCCGAAGATCCGCATCGTTTTTTGCCGGATTACGACGACATCCATCGGCTTTGCGCTTGGATTATCGAAGGGGCGCACGAAACCGATTCTTAAATTTTCAAACAAAAAAACGACGGGAACCCGTCGTTTTTTTGAATCTTAGAAAGAATCAGTCTTCTACCAAGCGGAGCGGCATGAGCAAGAACATACTGTTCATGTCGGAACCAACCGGTTCAATGACACAAGCAGCAACCGGGCCGTTCATCTTCAAAATCACATCGTCACTCTGGCAAAGCTTGAGCACTTCCAAAAGGTACAAGCCGTTAAAGCCGATGCTGAACACGCCGTCGCCTTCGTGCATAACAGAAAGCGCTTCCGTCGAATCGCCACCCACATTCGGATCATTTGCTGAAAGTTCCATCTGGTTTCCGTCGAGCTGCAAACGGATCATGCGAGTACGCGCGTTTGCCATGGAAATCACCGTGGTGATCTTGTTGAAAAGATCGGCGCGATTCACTTGAACCGTACGTTGGAAGTTCGTCGGAATCACCGCTTCGTATTTCGGATACGGGCCTTCGATTAACTTGGAAATAATCTGCACGCCTTCATTTGCAAAAAGCACATACGTGTCAGAAACGCGAATTTCTATCGTCGATTCACCCGAAACGCTCTTGAGCGCATACTGAATCGCTTTCGGCGGAATGATTACGCCTTTTTCAAGCGCACTGCCTTCCAAATTGACAAATGCCTTGCCCAAACGGTGACCGTCTGTCGCCACCATGACCAAGTAGCCTTCCTTTGCTTCGATGTACGCACCGTTCAAGCTCATACGGGTCTGGTCAGTCGAAACGGCAAACAAGGTCTTACCGGCGAGGAAGTCCAGTTCGCTCTTACCGAGTTCAAAAACACTGCCATCTGCCACATCCGGAAGCGGCGGGAAATCGCTCACGTCAAAGCCCGTAATGGAAGCCTTGCCGCGTTCGCTCCAACGAACCGTCACAAGATAATCCACCACTTCGATCGAAATCGTTGCAATCTTCGGATCGATCAAGCTCTTGATCAAATCCAAAAGTTTGCGAGCGTTGACGACTACTGCACCGTCCGATTCGCCTTGGACTTCGAGCATCACCCTAATCCCCAAGTCGAGGTCGGTCGCGCTGATTTCCAAAGAATTGCCTTCCAAGCGGATGGCAAAATTATTCAAAACCTGGATCGTCGCCTTGTTCGGAACAGCGCCGATGACCATATTCAAGGTACTAAGAAATTTCGTTTTTTCAATTTGGAATTTCATAACGCCTTAGTTCCTTGCCATTACAAATGCAATCCACGCAACCACGGCTATCACAGCCAAAACAGTAACACCCACAGAGCTCATCTTGCTCTTCTTCTTCGGAGTATAATTCTTGGCATCCTGCATTGCTTTTCTACGGTCTCTACGGCTCATAAAAAATCTCCATTGTTTTTTACAAGTAAAAACTATTATTTTATGTTCGGAAGGATTTTAAAATATGGCAGAAAATACGTTAAATAAGATCAAAAATGGTGCACTCAGCTGCGCATGCTCCGTGCTGAACAAGATGAACATCGCAACGGAAGAATCCCGTTTGAAGGCAAAATACGAAGCCTTAGGACGTCGACTACTTCCGGCACTCGAAAAGGATGCTTTGGACGAACTGAAGAACGACCCGGAAGTCGTGGAACTCGTCGGCAACATTTCCGAAATCCGTGCCCGAGTGCGCGACATGAAAAAGCGCGATCAAAAAGGCTTCCGAGATTAAGGATTCCCGTTGAAAAAACTGAACCTCCACCTCTTTTACGAAAAAACGGGAAAGTCCAAAGCTTTCCAAGTTTCTTTGTGGAAGCCAATCCTTTGGGGCCTTGGCACGATCATCGCCATTTGCGGATTCATTTTCTTTTCGCCTTTCAAAATTTACAACAAATTAAGCGATGGTACTTTAAGCGACTTGCGCGCTCAAAACCGGATAATCAAGCAAAACGTTTATGCGCTAAAAGCGGATAACGATAGCGCTGAACTTTATTTGACGCGTACCAAATCGCATCAGGATAGCATTTACAAAGTCGGCGGAATCGAAGTAGACATTCCTTCCGCAACATCCGATTCCGTTCACAAGGCGGAACGCACCGAAGCGCTTTTTAACACATACAAAACTTACTCCGTGTTCCGGGATTCTCTATTGAAAAACGCAAACCTTGCGGAAGCGATTCCCGTTCTGCACCCGATAAAAAAACATTCCATCATTACCAATCATTTTGGAATGATTCAAGATCATTTTACAGATCAATTGCTCCCCCACCGCGGCGTGGACTTTTTTGCCGAAGAAGGCGACACAGTCATGGCGACAGGGGCAGGCAAAGTGATCGAAGTCCGCGTTCACCAAGGGTTCGGCCAAACGGTTAAAATCCAGCATTCAAGCCACATTCGCACTTTTTATGCGCATTTGGACAAAGCTCTCGTCAAGCAGGGGGAATCCGTAAAACGCGGCGATCCGATTGCAACGACAGGACGTTCCGGCCGTACCGCAGCAAGCGTTTTACATTACGAAATTCGCATTGACGGTGAATCGGTCAATCCAGAAGATTACTTTATCGTTCCCTGAGGCTTTATGGGAAATTCAAGACCTTTTGAACAAAACATCATCGCGATGGTTTGGGATTTTGACAAAACACTCATTTCGGGCTACATGCAAGATCCTCTTTTTAAGCGTTACCAAGTAGACGGCAAACTGTTCTGGAAAGAAGTCAACGCGCTCCCTGCCTACTATGCAAAGCTCGGAATCGGCATCAACCGCGACACCTCTTACCTGAATCACATTTTAACCTATGTGAAGTCCGGAAAGTTCAAAGGCCTTTCGAACAAAATCCTTCGGGAATGCGGAAAAGAGTTGGAATTTTATCCCGGCCTCCCGGAATTTTTTCCAAAGATCAAAACGCTCATCGAAGAAAATCCCCGATACAAAAATGCAGGGATCCGCCTAGAACATTACGTAGTCAGCACGGGCTTTGCAGAAACGATTCGCGGAAGCGCCATTGCACCTTACCTAGACGGAATCTTCGGTTGCGAATTTATCGAAACGCCTGCGGAACCCGGTTATTTGGAATCCAAAGCGTTCCCTCAAGAAGGGGAAATTTCCCAAGTGGCTATCGCCCTCGACAACACGTCCAAAACGCGTTACCTGTTTGAAATCAACAAGGGTTCCAATAAGTTTCCCGACACAATCGATGTGAATTCCCAAATAGACAAGAACAACCGTCGCATTCCATTTGAAAACATGATCTACATTGCGGACGGTCCGTCGGATGTCCCAGCATTCAGCATTCTGAACCAGCACGGCGGCACCACTTACGCCATTTACCCGGCAAAAGACCGCGTCGCCATGCGCCAAGTCGACGCTCTCCGCCGCGACCATCGCATTCAGATGTATGGAGAAGCAAATTACACCGAAGATTCCATGACCTGGATGTGGCTTTCGGAACAAGTGTCCCATATCGCAGACCTGCTTGTACAAAAACAGCAGCAAATTATCCGCCAAAGCGCTTCTAGGCCTCCAGAGCACCTGAATTCCTAGCCCTTTCACACGCTTTTAAAATCGCACGACTATAGAATTCTTATATTACTATCACCCGAAATTTTAGAGGTTCCCGTTCCTTTTGAGCGGGACTAATAGACTATAGTTTTGTTCATTTAGGAGTTTTAATGGCTATTCAGAATACTAAACGTGGCATTTTGATTAGCATGACACCTTACGAAAAGAGAATCGCCGTGATGGAAGGCGGAGACCTCGCTGAACTCGTTGTCGAGAGCGCCGAGTCGAACCGTGTCCTCGGTAACATCTATAAAGGTGTCGTGCAAAAAGTGCTTCCCGCGCTGAAAGCCGCGTTTATTGACATCGGCCTCGAAAAGGCCGGTTTCCTTCACCAGGAAGATGCGATAGACCGGAACATCGTCCTTTCCCGCGAATACGGCGACAAGGATGATGATGAAGCAGTTGGAGAAGAACTTTCGATTGATCAAATTCTGCACGAAGGTCAGGAAATCATGGTGCAAGTGGTCAAAGAACCGATCAGCACCAAGGGCGCCCGTTTGACGACACATTTAAGCTTCGCAGGTCGATTCCTCGTCTGCATGCCGGGCACGAACTTTGTCGGAGTTTCCAAGCGAGAACGCGATCCTAAAAAGCGCCGCGAATTCAAGAAGGTTGTCCGCCGTCTCAAGGGACCGGAAGTGGGCTATATCGTGCGCACAAACGGTCTATCCGAAAGCGAACTCGAAATTTCTAAGCAGATGCGCGAATTGGAATCGAAGTGGGAAGCCACCAAGTACAACTTCCAGCATCAGCCTGCCGAGACTTGCATTTACAAGGAATCGGATTCCGTTTCCCAGACTATCCGCGAATACTTCAGCGACAACACCGACTACGTTTATGTCGATGATCGCGATGAATACTTCGCGATCCGTGAAGAATTGCAGAAGCTTTCTTCCGACAAGATCAACAAGGTGAAGCTCTGGAGTTCCAAAGAAAGCCTTTTCGAATACTTCAAGATCGAAGACGATTATGCGCGTTCCTTGCAGCGTTCCGTTCCGCTGCCACACGGCGGCAATCTTGTGATCGACCAGACCGAAGCTCTCGTCGCCATTGATGTGAACACAGGTCCCAAAGTTCACGGAAAAGATCAAGAAAAGATCATTTTCGAAACAAACGTTGACGCCTGCTATGAAATTGCAAAGCAGCTCCGTTTGCGCGATATCGGCGGTCTCG
>FLNW01001330.1_pt1 | contig 13601 bp, 10 predicted proteins | sample 1140371 | NCBI WGS metagenome assembly FLNW01 (sample SAMEA3878170, study PRJEB12797) | bioreactor metagenome | biome: Moose rumen | place: Sweden | collected 2011-10
CGTTTTTCGGCTCGGAATGTGTGTTTTGCAAAATATGGTGATTATGTGTATTACTTCTCAAAAGGCAGCTATGCAGTATCCAAAGGCACGCTATCACTACCAATCCGGCACCCCATACGAACAAGTTCTGTGGGGACCCCGCAGCCCATCACTGCGTAGCTGTGTTGCCTATGGTTTTATCTGTTGTTTGTTCAAATTATTTTCAATTTCCTCTATCGTTGGCATAGTTCCATGAAAATCTTCAGGTATGAGTTTGGCTAATTCATAACTTGATATGCCTAATGGTTGTGATGTGCTTTCAAGTGCATATTGCGCCAATACATCGTTTTTCTCTTTGCATATCAGCAGACCTATGGCAGGGTTGCAATCCTATACTCACGCCCCATATATGCAAAACCACGCCCCAATTCAAGCAGGAATTTTTCGATGTTCTTTACCAACTCATCTTTTAACTCACTTTCTTTATATCTATCTTTAAGGCGAAAGAAATCAAACTGATACGGGTCTTTTGTGAGTTGTTGCGCAAGGTCGCTATCTGCCGCCGGCAAAGTATTCGTGAAGTTAGTTACAGCCTTGCCTTGTCGTTCGTACAAATCAGTTGAAAGGAAATTCAAGAGTACATCCCGCGACCAACCATTTTGGTATGCTTGATGGACATAGAACAATGCTTTTGCGGCATCTTTCTTGCATTTATCAATGATACAAATGTGATGCCCCCATGGGATAGCTAAAAATTGTGCAAGCAGTTGTTGTACAACTTGGTTTGGACTATTAAACAATGTATTCGCTTCGTTGATAGCAGTCTCTTGTATTTTTACAACGGGTTGTTGTAAATTTTGTGTAGGGGGATTATCGTCATTTTTTACAACAAGATGTTGTAAGTTTATAAATTCCTGATTATATGCCAAAAACCACTTTTTGCAATAGTATAGATTGGTGGTTGACAGCCCACTAATACCGGGCAAAGCATCTTTTAGGTCTTTACTGATGGATTGCATTACGCCTTCCCCCCAACGTTCTTCCACTTTAAGCGCGACTATTTCACTACCGAGTTCCCAATAGAAACGTAACATCTCTTGGTTGACATGCACCGCCGCTTTTATTTGGCTTTGGCGGAAACGTTGGCTCAGCGACTGAATCCATAGGCGGTATTCATTGTTAATATGTATAAGGTTACTCATATTCGGAATTGTTTAATCATTCAAAAAAGGCAACGACTACGCAGCGTCCAAAGGCAGACCAATGCCCATCACTGCGTAGTTCGGGTTGCTTGTTATTTTGGTTGTTGTATGTTTATATTCATTGCCTTTCTCGGCGGAGGCCGCTCCTTCCGTTCCGTCGGAAGGACGCTCCGGGTCTTTTATGGATGAATAATAATGTAACTCGCTTATTCCATTGCATAGAAAAAGCGTGCAAAGGTACAAAAAATTAAGTAGATATGCAAATTTTTGAGGGCAGAAAAGTTTGATTTTGTAAACTTTTCAGCATGAGATTGACAAAATCAGTAGATTTTGCCGTGGCTTGGCGACGAAATTATAGGCAAAAGTTCCTTTGTTCGTCCTTCGTAGTTGGTTCGTAGTTCCTTCGAAAGGAAGAGCCATTAAACAACGAGGTAAAAGCGAGGTGGCAATCTCCTGCTCCACCTGCTCTTTGGTGGGCTCTAACAGTGCGTCGAAACGGCGCAGCACTACCATGGGGAGAATAACATCGCGATATTGTCCGCGCACAAATACATCGCGCATGCAATCGTCCGCTATTCCCCAAATAAAGGAAACAATCTGTGATTGGGATATGTCCATAGTTGTTATTGGCTATTTTATAGTTTGTCTATCAATTGTGTACGGACGAGGTTATAGGCAGTCTGCGGGTCGAAAGAGGATGCTCCTTCACGAAGAAGAACCTGCGTGTCGTTCAAGAACTCGGGGTCTTGCATCTTGAGTTCCATATTCTGAATGAACTGCTTATGAGTCGGCACCTTGTCCACTACGAACTCCATATAACGTCGGTAACATAGAATGACCTTATCCAAGTCAATCTCAGCAGAAGTGAGGGCGACATATAAATCGAAAAGGTCACGACCTTTCTTGCGTTGGTATAACGCACGAAGTTTGGTGCCAAGCAGTTCTTCCAACGCATAGGTTGTTAGTTGGCAAGTGCCTTTGAACCATTTACTATCCACCGCGAAGGGGACATGCTGCAAGCCGAGCACATTAAAATGCTCGTAGCAGTTAATCTCCAATTTCAAGCGAATAGGTTGAATCGGTGGCACTTCGGATTGCAGACGAAAAACCATCGTATTATTGAACCGGCGCGGTTTGGTAACGCGGTCGGGCAACCAATTGAGGACTTCTCCCAAACGGAATAAAATTGGTTTGATTGGACCAGGATTGATTTGCACCAAGTCAATGTCCTCGCTATAGCGCGGTTGAGGTTGCAAGTAGAGCTTGTGCAGAGCAGTCCCCCCACGGAAAGCTAATTGTTCGCGAAGGAACTCATCGCTGAAAATGTCTACTAAAGCACGACAGATAATCAGGTCTTGCTCGACCATTGCAGGTTCTGTCCATGGAGCCTGCGCACTCCATTCCAAGATGGATGTTCTATCTATCATATATCGTCAATTTCAATATCAATATTCATGTTTATATGCCAACGGTTAGAGATGTCGTCCTCACGTGGCGGATGGGCATGGCTCATGCAAAGAGTCTTATATCTCGGCGAATAAGTTTTGAGAATAGAGAAGAGTTGGTCTGCTTTTTCGGTCTCCTCCAAGACAAACTCCAAAATATACCCAAGGCGTTGAATGGTAGCAATAGTAGTGTGCGGGATAACCTCATTCATCTTCTGCATATCCATCGATTCGACCAATTCTGCCAGAACCGTGGCAGCACGCTGATAACCGCCTATGTGCTGAGCAAACTGCACCAGATCAACCGCCGTCAACTCTGGAGAAGAAAAACATAGGGGACCTATTTCGTTATTTACCCTATGCAGTAGCGAATCCGGAATCTCCGTGCGATATATCCACATAATATCCGGATTTTTCCCCGACGCTTTGAGACGTGGAGTAACAGTCATCACTTGCGTCTGCATAGGCTGCTGATGTGCAGCTCCATAAAAAGCACTTGCCGTTAGCAGACATAGGTAATAAGGTTTACCTACATACGGCATCAAGGCGTTGATATAGTACTTCGGTGGGACGACTCGTTTGAGTTGGTATTGAACCGGGATAATCACATAGAAGCCACGATACACGGACGCAACTCTTCCTCGAACTATAGCACGAGAAAGGGCATTCTGAATCGTCTTCTGCGACTTGTCAGATAGTGCATTGTATGCCTCCTCAATGGAGAAGGTGACATATCCATGCCTCTCCCTATCTTTTATCCATTGCTCAATCGTCATTTTGTGGCTTTTTTATGGTTATTGTCACCATTTCGTGGTGTGTTTTACTTTATTTCGCATACAAAAGTACTGCTTTTTCTTCATATATGCAAATATTTGAACAAAAAACTTGCATTTTTGTGTTAATTTTCAAGAATTTGGCAAGTTTGACGTGATTTTGGGAATGATTAGGGATGCATGTTCGCCGGTCAGTGTCCCCAAAACCTGCCAGTTTCATACCATTAAAATACCACATAAATGCAATTCCTATTTGTAAAAAATGCGTAAATACGCAAAAAATGCAGATAACATGAAAATAGAACGTCCTATTTATCTTCAGAAACTCATTGATCGCAAGAACAACGGCATGGTGAAAATCATCACCGGAATGCGTCGATGCGGCAAGTCGTATCTGCTTTTTAATCTGTTTGCCGATTACCTGAAAAGTGAGGGAACAGATGATCAGCACATTATTGCGATTGACTTGGAAAACATGTACAATGAGCGGTTGCGCGAGCCGATGGCATTGCTGCAGCACATTGATGAGCAAGTGCAAGACACCAACGCCTATTTTGTGCTGATTGATGAGGTGCAGTTGCTCAGTCGTTTCGAGGAAGTGCTGAACACGCTGATGAAACGCCCGAACATGGACGTGTATGTTACCGGCAGCAATGCCCGTTTCCTTTCCAAGGATGTGATTACCACTTTCCGTGGCAGGGGTGACGAGGTGCGCGTTCACCCGCTTAGTTTCCAAGAGTACATGTCCGCACAGACGGACACCACTTTTATTGAGCGTCATCTGAACGACTACCTGCGTTTGGGAGGACTACCGCAGACACTGACCATGCAGAGTGAGCAGCAGAAACGCGACTATCTGCAACAGTTGTTCCTGAACACTTATCTGTTGGACATCAAGGAGCGTTACGACATACGCAACGATGACGATTTGGAAGAGTTGATAGATATTGTGGCGAGCAGTATTGGCAGTCTGACTAATCCGACTAAGATAGCCAACACGTTCAAGTCGGTCAAGCAAAGCAATATCGCAAGGGACACTATCAAGAATTATCTTGACTATATGCAGGATGTCTTTATGATCGAGAAATCTGTACGATACGATATCAAGGGCAGAAGATATATTGATACTCCGGTCAAGTATTACTTTGACGACCTTGGTTTGCGCAATGCTCGGTTGAACTTTCGTCAGACTGAAGCCGGACATCTAATGGAGAATCTAATCTATAATGAGCTGCGTTTACGTGGTTACTCCGTGGATGTCGGTCAAGTTATCGTCAACACCAAAAACGGAGAAGGCAAAAGCGAGCGCAAAATCTTGGAGGTGGATTTTGTATGTAATCAAGGTGATCAACGGATATATATTCAGTCCGCTTTTGCCATGGATTCAGATGCCAAGGAGAATCAGGAACTCGCATCACTGCGGAAGATTGATGACAGTTTCCAGAAGGTGGTTATTGTCGGAGGTATACAACCTACTTATCGCAACGAAGAGGGCTTTCTGATCATGAATATCTATGATTTCCTGTTAGGGAAAGTAGAACTATAACCCCATTGTCTATTTAGAGGGTGTGTCAAAATTACGTTGGCACACCCTCTTTCTTTGTTGTAACCTGTCCTAGTGAGATTGTTACTTTTTTGGGGGGAAATGCATATAAAATAGTTGAATGACCGGTGAAAAAGCAAGAATAATTTCACTTTAATTTGCGTATGTGAATTATTTTCAGTATCTTTGCACCGTTTTTCGAGGAGCGGATGTTATTCTTGATAGCATCTTTTATTTATCACAAAAGAGTCCAACCATTGGAAATAGACAATTGATATTATTCATTCGGGGAGCGCAAGCTGAGAAAGAAACCCGTAGAACTTGGGCGGGCAATGCCGTCAAAGAAAATGAAACAACATTCACTATTCATCAACCCTTCACGGTTGATTTTTGCGAGCGCGTTCGCGCTCTTTGCTGCGCAAGTGAGTGCGCAGACTAACGTGCCTGAGGCGCAAGTTTCCCAACAAGACACTTTTTCGCTGTCGGTCAATGATTTCACGCTGCAGGAGGTAGTGGTGAGTGCGTCTGTCAAACAGGCTACTGTGAGCAGAGAAGAGATCAAGCATCAGGAGCTGAACCTTGACAACACGGGTCAGAACCTGCCGATACTGCTGACGAAGACCCCGTCGCTGGTAACCACCAGCGATGACGGCTTGGGTGTAGGCTACACCTATTTCCGCGTACGCGGTAGTGACCATACGCGCATCAACATGACGATTAACGAGGTGCCGCTCAACGACGCTGAGAGCCAGACGGTGTTCTGGGTCAACATGACGGATATCAGTTCGTCTATCACCAAGCTGGATGTTCAGCGCGGTATCGGCACCAGCGCCAACGGCGGCAGCAGTTTCGGCGCAAGCATCAACATCAGTACGATAGATCCGTCAGCATTCAGCTATCAGCCATCAGAAGAGGCACAGCCTGTTCACACCGAACTGAGTTTCAACGGCGGCATGTACAACACCTTCCGCGAGATGGCGAAGATAGATGCGTATTGGGGTGACAAGAACAGTAAGAAAGGAGCATGGCACGCAGGCGGCAGGTTCAGCAAGGTGAACTCTGACGGATATATCGACCGCGCTTTCTCCGATCTGTTCAGCTATCAGGCACAACTGGGCTGGCAGAACAGCCGGACGGCTGTCAACCTGCTCTCGTTTGGCGGCAAGGAGAAGACTTATCTGGCGTGGAACGGTCTGACAAGAGAGGAGATTGAGGTCAACCGCCGCCAGAACACCGCCGGTGCATTCATCGACGCCAACGGCAACACCCAGTATTACCGCAACGAGACGGATAACTACCAGCAGCACCACTTGCATCTGAACGTGACGCACCGCTTTAATACTCACTGGAGCCTCAACGCCACGGGGCACTACACCTTCGGCACGGGATACTGGGAGACGTTTGATACATGGAACCTGCTCGGCATTGCCCAGAAAGGACTGCGGAACCATTTCTACGGAGGCATCCTCACCGCCAAGTATATTCATGAGAAAGCGGATGTGCAAATGGGCATCGCGCTGAATAACTACAACGGTATCTCTTATGGGAATATTGACCAGAACTACGGCACTGATTTCACGGAGTACTACCGCGGCTTCGGCGACAAGCTGGACGGTAATGTCTATGCCAAAGCCAATTGGCGTGTGCTGCACCGCGGCCGGGAGAAACTGACCCTGTACGGTGATTTGCAATACAGGCTGGTGCGCCATCATATGTATGGTGACAACGACAACTCCACCGTTCCGGGCGTCCGCATAGGCATTGAGGAACTGCACACATGGCATTTCTTCAACCCCAAAGCGGGCTTGACCTACGACAACGGCGGTCACCGTCTCTCTGCCACTTTCGCCCTCGCCAACCGCGAGCCGGCACGCTCGAACTTCATCAACTGGCAGGAAGGCGAGACCAAGCCCAAGCCCGAGCAACTCTTCGACTACGAATTGGGCTACAGCTACACCTCCGCGGGCGTGACCAAGAGCGGTTACGCTATGCCTTGGCATATCGGTCTGAACCTCTATTTCATGGATTACAAAGACCAGCTGGTGCTCACAGGAGAGATCAACAGTATCGCTGTCTTCCTGACCAAGAATGTGGATAAATCCTACCGCACTGGTGCCGAGTTGCAGTTTGGCGTGGACTGGACCCGATGGTTCAGTTGGAGCGGTACGCTGACCTGGAGCCGCAACAAATGGCTGGACGGCAACAAATGGCGCACTATCTCTTTCTCACCCGACTGGATTGCAGGAAACATCTTCTCGTTCCATGCGGCGGGATTCAATGCGGAGGTTCAGACTTCGGTCATCAGCAAGCAGTTCCTTGCCAACAACGAAGACCCGAACGCCATGTTGAAGGCGTACACCGTGACGAACTTGAATCTGCAATATCTTTTACCGTTGCAGAAATACAAACGATGCCCCGACATTACGCTTAAATGCCAGTTCAACAACCTCTTCAACGCCATGTACGAGAGCAACGGTTATGTCTATCACGACGCATGGTCGGGAAGCGACATAGCCTATTTCATGCCTCAGGCGGGTATCAACGTACACGCAGGATTCGTCGTGCAGTGGTAGAAGCAATATACGCGAAAAGAAACGAACCTGTGGGAACCCAAGCCCACAGGTTTTTTGATGCCGAAAAATCAGCCCAAGGGTTGCCTGTCCACCCCAAATAAATGCAAACCGCCGCCCATACAGCCACCAACACCACACCTATAAGCGTGGCGAGAAAAGAGCGGAATGAGAAGGTGCGGTTATAACTTAGGTAACCCCAGAAGGGCAGCAGAAGAACGAACACGGTAGGCAGCCACCAGGCGGCTATGGCTGTCAGGATGCCTAACCACAGGCACTGCTCCACCGAGGAGGAATGACGGGGAAGGCGGCGGATGATGACAAGACACAGCAGGACAAGGACGGGAGGGAGGACAAACCCCACCCAACCTCTCCACCCTCCCTCTCCGTAAGAGAGGGAGCCAAGGGAGGGGGCGAAGAACCACGCCGCCGCACAAACCGCCCCTGCCAACAGCCAGAATACGACAGGCAGGGTGCGGTAAAGCATATTTTGAACGCTGCGTTTCAATGTACAATTTACAATGTACAATGTACAATGTACAATGTACAAAGGGCTTGTATGAGGTTTGGTGCAAAAGTGTTAGAGTCCGTACAGACTTTTAAGCCAGGTCAGACCTGCGTCAGAATTCTGAATGCTGAATCAGGTCTGACCAAGCCCCAAAACTCTTAGGACGCTTTGATAATTGATAGTTGATAATACCTACTCAACAAATCCCTTGCGGCGGAGGTGGTGTTTCGGGTCAGCGTCCTTGCCGCGGAACTCACGGTAGAGCTCCCGGGCATCGCGTGTGCCACCCTGCTCTAACAGATGACGCCAACGCGCAGCCACCCCGGTATTGAATATATCGCCGGTCTCTTTGAACGCTGCAAAAGCGTCGGCATCCAGTACCGCCGCCCAGGTATAGCTGTAATAGCCCGCCTCGTAGCCCGTGGTGAAGATATGATTATAGAACGTAGGACGGTAGCGCACGATGATCTCGGGAATCATGTGCATCTTCTCCATGCTCTCAGCCTCAAAGGCATTCACATCCAACCCCTCGGCGGTGGTCAGCTCGTGGAAATCCATGTCGAGGATTGATGCCGACAGGAGTTCGGTCTGCACAAAACCCTGGTTGAACTTGCCGGCATTATTGATTTTCCGGATCAGCTCGTCCGGGATGAGTTCACCGGTTTGGTAATGAAAGGCGTAGGTCTTCAGCACCTCGGGTTCGTAGGCGTAGTTCTCCATGAACTGGGAAGGCAGTTCTACGAAATCGCGCGGGGTATTCGTTCCGCTGAGGCTCTTATAGTGCGCGCGGCTCAGCAGACCGTGCAGCGCGTGACCGAACTCATGGAAGAGGGTCTCTACGTCGTCCATCGACAAGAGCGACGGGTTGCCGGCTGTGGGTTTGTTGAAATTGCCTACGTTGATAATCACCGGACGATGGTCCACGCCCTCGGCATCCACGTACTGCGGCAGGATATTGTTCATCCATGCTCCGGGGCGCTTGCCGGCACGGGGGAAATAGTCGGTATAGAGGATTCCGATCAATTCGCCCTCGGCGTCGGTTACCTTGAAGACCTCTACCTCGGGGTTATAGACAGGCATGTCCTTGAGCGGTTCAAACTGCAGGCCGAAGAGCTTGGTAGCCACGCCGAAAGCACCCTTGCGGACGTTGTTGAGTTCGAAATAAGGCTTCAGTTCCTCCTCGTCAAGCGCATATTTGGTCTGCCTCAGTTTCTCGGCGTAGTACCACCAGTCCCAAGGCTGAAGCCTACCCCCGTCCATCATTTTTTGCAGCTCGGCAGCCTCGCGTCTGGCAGCAGCGAGCGACGGTGCCCAGACGGAGGCGAGGAAAGCGTCCACGGTCTGATGGTCTTTCGCCATGCAGTCCGCTAAGATATAATCCGCAGCATTGTCATAGCCGAAAAGGCGGGCTTTCTCGATGCGCAGCTCCATCTCGCGGACGATGACAGCCTTGTTGTCGTTCTCGTTGTCATGGTTGGCGCGCGTGGTGTAGTCCAGCAGCAGCTGTTTGCGCAACTCGCGGTTTTCGCAATAGCGGAGCACCGGCGTGAAAGAGGTGCGCTTGGGAGTGAAGAGCCACTCGCCCGGATGACCCGCTGCCGCCGCCTCTTCCGCGGCTGCCGCCTTGGCACTCTCAGGCAGACCCTTCAGTTCCGATTCGTCGGTCACAAAACGCTGGCAGGCATTCGTCTCCGCCACTACGTTGTTGCCGAACTTGAGGGCGAGCAGCCCTAACTCGCGGTTGATCTCTTTCAGGCGCTCTTTCTTGTCCTCGGGCAGGTTGGCTCCGTTGTCCGCAAACGATTTGTAGGTCTCGGTAACAAGGCGCAGCTGCTCGGGTGTGAGACCCAGTTGCTCGCGCAGCTCATACACATGCTTGACGCGCTGGAAGAGTTTGTTGTTCAGGATAATACCGTCGCTCAGCTCGCTCAGTATAGGCGAAACCTGCTCCGCTATCGCGTTCATCTCGTCGTTGCCGTCCGCTTCCAGCACGTTGAAGAACACACCCTCCACACGCTCCAACAGACCGCCTGCACGGTCAAGGGCGACAATGGTGTTCTCAAACGTAGGTTCGCACGACTGGTTCGTGATGGCTTCTATCTCGGCTTTGTTCTCCGCGATAGCTTTCTCGAAAGCCGGCAGATAATGTTCGTTCTTCACTCGGTCAAAAGCCGGCACGCCATACGGCGTCGCGGGCTGCTCCAACAAGGGGTTGGCAGTGTTGCATGCGATCAGCGTCATTGCAAGGACTCCGGTAAGGAGTAGTTTGTAGTTGTTAGCCATAATAAATCTTTATTGGTGGTATTTTGTCCCCTTTTCTCCCCCTTTAGGGGATTGAGGGGAGGAAAAGCGAGTCGCCTCGTAAGAAATCACTCAGGCGAGCCGTTTCCGACGGCAAAGGTACTGCTTTTTTCGCACATATGCAAATAATTTTCAAATAATTTATCAGCCGCTTTCGGATCAATACTGCATCAATACTGCGGCGAGGCGCCGGATTCAGCGTCGGCGGACTGGGAGCCTCTTTCCCCGCCCTCTCCCGTAGAGGTGGAGCCATTGGCTTTGGGCTCCTGGCTCTTTACCGTGGCGGGTTTGCCGATTCCGGCAAAGGCCTTCTGCAAAGTAGGAATGTCGGTCTTGTTGGCATCGTAGATGACTTTAACCGTTTTGGCATCCAGGTCACAGACGATATTCTTTACCCCCTTCTCAAAGGCAATATTCTTCATGATCTTGTCGCAACAGCCCTGGCAATGGATGTCACAGGAGAATAGCACTGTCTGACGATTGGAGCCCCTTTCCCGACCTTCCCCTTGAAGGGGGAAAGAGAATAACAGGCAGATAATAATAAATAGATATTTACGCATAATAATGTATTGTTTACTGGTTCTGGAATTATGGAACTCAGGAGTTTGGTTTTCTAAAAAATCAGGCTGCCGATCTGATAGACCAGGAACGACATCAGCCATGCCAGGGCGAGGCTGTGGAAGACGGTGAACCATGCCCAGCCTTTGCCGGCTTCGTGCCGGAGTGTGGCTATGGTAGCGAAGCACGGGAAATAGAGCAGCACGAAGATCATGAAACTGAACGCCGTCACAGGCGTGAAGCCCGCAGCGCTGATATCTCCGCCGTACAGGATGGCCAGCGTGGAGACGATAGCCTCCTTGGCGGGCAGACCCGTGAGCAGGCAGACAGCCATCTTCCAGTCGAAGCCAAGGGGTTTCATGAGTGGTGTCACAGCCTTGCCTATCATAGCCAAGTAGGAGTTCTCGAGGTCGTTGAGGTCTTGTCCGGGGAAATACTCTAATGCCCAGATGATGACGGAAGCCCAGAGAATGACGGTGCATATCTTCTGCAGGTAGTCCGCCACGCGTTCCCATATATGTGCGGCGGTGTTTCTCGCCTTCGGCAACCGGAACTCCGGCAACTCGTTGACTGTATCGTCCTGCGGCTGCCGGAACCACCGCGTGTGCTTCATAATGAATGCGAAAAGGATAGAGAGGGCGATGCCGATGGCGTAGAGCGATATCATCACCAGTGCCTTGTGGCGGGGGAAGAACGAATCGACGAACAGCATATACACCGGCAGCCGCGCCGAGCAGGACATGAACGGCACCATCAGCATGGTCAGCGTGCGGTCCTTGGGGTGCTGGATGTCGCGTGCCGCCATGATAGCCGGCACGTTGCAGCCGAAGCCCATGAGCATCGGGATGAACGAACGTCCGTGCAGTCCGAAACGGTGCATCACGGTATCCATCAGGTACGCCTCGCGTGCCATATAGCCGCTGTCCTCCATGAGCGAGATGAAGAAGAACAGGATGATGATATTGGGCAGGAACGCCAGTACGGCACCTACGCCCTGCAGCACACCGTCGATCAGCAGTCCGCTGAACCATCCGTCCGCCATGTGGGCGTGGGCGGTGTCGCAGAGCCAGTCGATGCCTGCGGCTATCCAGTCCTGTGGGTACGCGCCAAGCGTGAACGTACACCAGAACACGAAATAGAGGATGGCGAACATGATCGGGAAGCCCAGCCACGGATTGGTGAGTACGCGGTCGATCATCTCCAGTCGTGTCCGTTGTTTGTCATCTTTGGCGTGCGTAAGTGTCTGGGTGAGCACCCCGTGGACGTAGGCGCGGTAGGCATCCTCCTCGCCAAGGTCACGCAGATGGTAAATGGGGTGGGCGGTCGAAACGCGTTTGTCCGCCGTTTGGACAAGCAGGTCAAGACACTCGTCCAGCCCCATCTGTTGCCGGACGGAAACCAGACACGCAGGTACGCCGACGAGTTGCTGCAAAAGCGGCAGGTTCAGCGAATGGTCGGTCTGCAAGAGCAGATCGTAACGGCCGATGGCAATCACAATCTTCTCCTGCTCGTCAATAATATGCGGTGTCAGCATCAGCGACTCCTCCAGACGCGTGGAATCGACGACATGGAGCACCACGTCAAACGAGTGGCCGTGCAAGCGGTCAAGATTATGCACCTCCTCGAAATCGAAAGCCTCAACGGTTGTGCCTGCTGTTTTTCTTTGATCGGCAATCTGCTGCAGAGCTTGCGCCAGCGCGCTCTTGCCGCTCTGCGGAATGCCTACTACTGCTATCCTCATTTCATGTCATTTTGCGGGTGCAAAATTACTGCTTTTTCCCCATATACACAATCCCCTAAAATGGTGAAAAGAATAATTTCGGGTTAATTTTTTGTTTTGGGGGACCTATAAAATAATTTCAAATAATTTCAAACAATTTCAAACAATTTCAAAAATTTCAAACAGGCACAAAGTGCTGATGCCCGGTCATATAAAACATAAACTGCTTTATATGTCGCCAGCCGCAGCATAACGGGCGAAAAAAGGCTTATATTTTGATAAAAAAAAACTGTTTTATTTGCGCATATGCGAAAAAAGTACTACTTTTGCAACCGGATAAGCCCGATTAAGGCTTATTGGTTGTGATTGGAGCGCTCTGCTGATGTGAATCAGCGGAGCGTGTTTTTGGCGCGTTCGGCAATCGGGACGCATTGACTGATGAAAGAAAAAAAATACGAAAAATTGCACGATAATTTGCGTATGTCGGAAAAAAGCAGTACCTTTGTCGCCGATTTAAAGAATAAGCCGTCAGAAGACACACCCTCGAGGTAGTCGAACGCGAAGGAAAGATGGCAGAGTGGTCTAATGCACCGGTCTTGAAAACCGACGTACTGAAAGGTACCGGGGGTTCGAATCCCTCTCTTTCCGCAACTAAAATAAAAACCTGTCTGTCCAAGTTTACTTGAGCAAGCAGGTTTTTGTTTTTGTTGCACTGGATACTGTCGGCAGACTGTAGGGATTACGCAGAAATCCCTCTCTTTCCGCTGAAAACTGAATGCTGCTTCATTCGTCCCAAATGCCCCAAAATGATTCAAAAAAAATTATTAGTAAGGCAATATTGCCAATATGATCCATATTAAAATTGAAAATATCGGATAATATCGATAATATCGACTAACATCAAACCATTTCAAACAGGCACAAAGTGCCAAACTATCAACTATCACCTTTCAGTTTTCAGTTTTCAACCCTCCTCCTTTATAGCAAAAAATTGACGCTTTT
>FLNW01000525.1_pt1 | contig 13506 bp, 6 predicted proteins | sample 1140371 | NCBI WGS metagenome assembly FLNW01 (sample SAMEA3878170, study PRJEB12797) | bioreactor metagenome | biome: Moose rumen | place: Sweden | collected 2011-10
CTGAGGCATACGGGTCTTTTACCGGGGTTAACTTATAACTTGTCTGTTGGAATTTAGCGTTTGGAACGGAAGTGCCATGAGAGTCCTCCAGCCATTCCGGCAGGTTGAACCAGTCTTTGCTGGGCTGGTCGGCCACCCAGGGATGCTCAAAGCCACAGTGGTTGAAAATCATGTCCATCACCACCTTCAGTCCTTTCTGGTGGGCCTCATCCACCAGACGGCGATAGTCGGCATTCGTGCCGAAGCGAGGATCCACCCGATAGTAGTCGGTCGTGGCATACCCATGGTATGTGCTGTATCCTTCCTCATTATCAGGGGAGTTGTTCTCTAATACAGGAGTGAGCCACAGAGCAGTGACACCCAGTTCATTGAAATAGTCGAGATGCTGACGGATTCCCTCCAGGTCACCGCCATGACGGAGTGACGGTTGGGTACGATCCACCACATAAGGATTCAGACTCATCAGCCGACGGTCATCAGCATCTTTCACCTTTTTACCTTTCAGCGCCTTCGCTTTCTCCACATACTGCCAACTGGAAGCGAAACGGTCGGGCATCAACATATACAGCACATCGTAAATACTGAATCCCTCTCGTTTGTCACCACTCATCTCACGGTTCCTCAACTGGTAGTTGACGGTCGTACGAGCCTTTCCTTTCGTAAAGCCTAAAGGCATCGTTCCTGCCTGCGCACCCTTCATGTCAAGATACACCAAGAGGTAATTCGGACTGTCTAAACGTACCACGCTATCCACCTTCACACCGGCGTAGTCCACTGTTATCTCCGCATCGCGGATACCTTCACCATAGATCATCAACTGCAACTGTGCGTCTTTCATCCCCACATACCAGTCGGTGGGATCGATACGGTTAACGGTTATCTTGGTGGCGGCAGACATTTCCGCAGTCACCATCAACCACATCAAAACGACGAATAACTTTCTCATATCTCTATAATCTTTTTATACGATGTCCGGAAAAGCAATTCCCAGAGACCTTACCTGTTACTTCTCTTAAATTCTCGAGAGAATTCGCGGCAAATCTCTACTAATTACCGGGTATTTAAACACTAAATCTCTTGAATTCTCGAGAGAATTGGAAAGGAGAGGTGTTATCTTTCTTTCTCTTTTTCCATTATCCTCTGTGTTCTCTGTCTATCCTCTGTGCTTCAGTGCTTCATCTGTGTCAACCTTGTGTCAACCTGTGACAACCTTCAAAAGGTTGCGCGCCCGCTGTACCAAAGGGTTTTGACAACCTGACAACCTTTTTATGAAAAAAATACTGTATAAGAGAATTTAATCATGTATCATCAAGGCTGATTGCGGCGCCACTGTCACCTCCTTGCCTGAAACTGTTGTGATACCTTCCTCATTGATTACACCATTCTGGGCCACCACGGAATAGTTTCCTTGGGGAACCTTCACCGTCACAGACTCCTTATTACTGTTCAGCACAACGATGATATTCTTCCAAGTATCGCCACCGGCATTGTCCTTCAGACGGAAAGCCACGACATTCTGCGGAGCCTCCAGGAACTCAAGATGCTGGCGCACCAACTCCGCCTTACCGAGACGGAAAGCGGGATGGTTCTTGCGTAACTGTATCAAGCGCTGGTAATATTCGAACACCTGGGGATAACGCTGCAGGTTGTCCCAGTCGAGATGGTTGACGCTGTCGGGCGACTCAAAACTGTTGTGTACGCCCTTCTTGTCGCGCAACATCTCCTCGCCGCTCAACATAAAAGGCACTCCCTGTGAGGTGAAGACCACGGTCTGGGCAAGTAAGTCCAGGCGTATCAGCTCATCGTCTTTTATTCCGGGAATAGAGGCACGCAGACGGTCGGTCAGACACATATCGTCGTGACAGCTCACATAGGTGATCATCTGTGTAGGCTCCAATGCCCATACCTCTTTACTGTAATTCACCTTCGACATATCCACCTGCGGATGTTCCACACCCCCGACGATACCGAACTTCACACTCTCCTCCTCACCGGGCAGGCCTGCCAAGAAGGCCCCTTTGGTATCATCAGAGAACGGACCGCGCAGAGCGTCACGCAACTCATCCGAGAAGGCTGCGACCCCCGGCATCAGATGGATATGATCCTTGGTGGCCAACAGTTCTGCCGGGTAGGCGCAACTGCCGGCGCTCCACCCCTCTCCATAGATGAAGATAGAGGGGTCGATCTTATTCACCTCCTCACGGATGATATTCATCGTCTCGATGTCATGCACACCCATCAGGTCGAAGCGGAAGCCGTCGATATGATATTCGTTGATCCAGTGTTTCACACTCTCTATCATGAAACGGCGCATCATCGGCCGGTCGGAGGCTGTCTCATTGCCGCAGCCGGAGCCGTTGCTATACGTCCCGTCGGCATTCTTACGGTAGTAGTAGTCGGGGTAGGTATGTTGGAAATTACTGTGCTCAATATCGTAGGTATGGTTATACACCACGTCAAGGATTACACGTATGCCCGCCTTATGGAGCGCCTGTACCATCATTTTGAACTCACGGATACGGCACATCGGGTCATAGGGATCTGTGGAATAGCTGCCATCGGGCACGTTATAGTTCACAGGGTCATATCCCCAGTTATACTTATTGTCACTGAGCTTTGTCTCATCCACCGAGCCGAAATCATAGCTTGGCAGGATATGGATGGCGTTGACGCCTAATGTTTTCAGGTGATTGATCGCCTTCTCTTCCGTAAGAGCCAGGAATTTCCCTTTATGCTCCAGCTGGGAAGAAGCATCGATGGAGAAGTCCCGGTGGTGCATCTCATAGATGACAAGGTCGGCAGGAGACGTCACTTTCAGATGTCTGTCACCCTCCCATCCTTCAGGATTCGTCTCTCTCATATCTACGACAACGCCACACAGTCCATTCACGCCCACCGCCTTGGCGAAGACGCCGGGGGAGGACTGACCGTTTACCACGAAACAGTATTTCTCACCCTTATGATTACCTTTCACGCTGGCTCTCCAGATACTATCGTTCGTCAGCTCCATCGGCACGCTGTCCTCACCCACAACGACAAGACACTCGGCATCAGCAGGTGCAAAGAGTTTAAAGACCGTCTCCTCCGGAGAGTAGGTCATCTCATCAAAACAGAAAGAATCATGCTGTTGACCGGTGCAGGCCAGCAAAAAAGCAGTCAATCCACACATCAAGATCTTCTTCATCTTATTTAGCCATTAAAGAAATAGCAAAACCGCCACCGGGAGCTTCCGTGAGTTTCAACGTATCACCCTGTTTGACAGTCCTCTTCGTTATCACATACGCCTTCGGATTATGCTCATAGTGCGCATCCTTGGCATCCGCATAGATAGTACACTCATACTTCTTCCCTTTGTCGAGGAAGTCGAGTTTGATGACACTCTTATGGCCGTTCTCGTCACATTTACCGCCGATGAACCAGTTGTCGGTTCCCTTTGCCTTACGGGCCACAGTGATATAGTCGGCCGGTTCTGCCTCCAGATATTTAGAGTCATCCCAGTCGCACGCCACATCCTTGATAAACTGGAAAGCATCCATGAACTTCGCATAGTTCTCCGGCAGGTCGGCAGCCATCTGCAACGGACTATACATCGTCACGTAGAGTGCAAGTTGCCCCACGAGTGTGGTATGCACGAAGTTCTTGTTCTCACTCCACGTGTTCAGCTGTGTCTCGAGGATTCCCGGGGTGTAGTCCATCGGTCCACCTTGCAGGCGGGTAAACGGCAGGATCACCGTATGGTCGGGTCGGCTGCCGCCGAATGCCTCATACTCCGTTCCGCGGGCACTCTCGTTACCCACGAGGTTAGGATAGGTGCGGCAGAGTCCTGTCGGGCGTGTCGCCTCATGGCCGTTCACCATGATATGATGTTTGGCTGCCTCTTTCAGGACATAGAGGTAGTGGTTGTTCATCGACTGGGAATAATGGTGGTCGCCACGCGGGATGATATCCCCCACATAACCTGTCTTCACTGCGTCATAGCCATACTTGTTCATCAGATTGTATGCTGCCTCGATATGTCGCTCATAATTCTGTGTGGAAGACGATGTCTCATGGTGCATGAGTAGTTTGACACCCTTGCTGTGTGCATAGTCGTTCAGCATTCTGATATCGAAGTCGGGATAGGGTGTCACGAAATCGAACACATCACGTTTCCAGAGGTTGGCCCAGTCCTCCCAACCGATGTTCCATCCTTCCACGAGTATCTGGTCAAGGCCATTCTCCGCGGCGAAGTCGATATAGCGCTTCACCTTCTCATTATTGGCGGCATGACGACCATTAGGCTTCACGCTCTTCCAGTCCACCTTGTCGATATACACAGAGGGATAGTCGTCGGTATAGTTCCATGCACTCTTTCCCACGATCATCTCCCACCATACGCCACAGTATTTGGTAGGATGGATCCATGAGGTATCCTCTATCTTACAGGGTTCATTCAGGTTGAGGATCAGATTCGATGACAGCATGTCTCGGGCGTCATCCGACACCATCACCGTACGCCAAGGTGTCGTACAGGGTGTCTGCATACACCCTTTCAGTCCTGTGGCGTCGGGAGTCAGATGACTGACGAAGGTGAAGGGTTTCGGCAGAGGGAATCGTGATGAGGAAGGATTTGGCGTACGGGTGTTACTGTTTCCCGCCAGCTTACTTGTAAGCGCCTTTGTCTTCGCATCCACCAGTTCCAGGTGCATGGTAGCATAGTCGGCGCACGCTGCCTCATGGATATTGATATACAGACCCTCATCGGTTTTCATCTGCAAGGATGTCTGCACACCCGTCTCTGAGAATACGGCTACGGAAGAGTTCCCCCAGTTGACAGCACTATTGAAACGTCCGCGGATCTCCGACAGACGAGTCTCCTGTGTCTCCTGCTCCTGCGTGTCATAGTCGCCGGGGAGCCACCAAGCGATATGGTCACCGGTCATGGCAAACTCTGTACGCTCCTCTTCGATGAGGAAATAGTTGAGGTCTTTCTGTTGCGGGAACTCATAGCGCAGTCCCATACCATCGTCATAAACCCTGAAACGGATGATGATCGTACGCTGTTGCTCACGAAGATCTTGGTTGAGCGTCACAGCCATCTCGTTATAGTGGTTACGGATAGTAGCCGTCTCCCCCCATACGGGTTTCCAGGTCTCATCAAAGGCGCTGTTCTCTATCTTGCCGATTCTAAAGCCATCCATCAGGTCAGATTCCTTCAGTCCTTTGCTTGCGTGTTTATCTTTCGCCAACTCCAATCCGAGATGGGAGGGATTGACGACTGGCTTTCCCTTGTAGGTCATCTCATATTGCGGACGCGTGCCGTCAAGTGAGAAGATCACTTCCACCTGACCATTCGGTGACGTTACACGTTGTGCCATGACCATTATGGGAACCAAGGCAACAACCAACAACAATAATTTCTTCATGCCATCTACATTATTTATTATCTCTCTTCATTTTCTTACCGCCCTGCGCGTGTTATCATGTCAATGACACGACCGTTAAAGGCGGCACTATGATCTATCAGGTCCTCTATATTGAGGTGCATACGGTAGCGCCAGTAGTGCTTGGGATTCGCAGGGATATTGATACGCTCGGCATCAGCATCCGGCAGCCGCAGCAGCTCATCTGTCGCCAACCAGTCTTGTATGGAGAGGATACACAACATCGACGGGCAACACAAATGACGGCTGATGATATCCGCGGCCAAAAGGCCTGACAACGGATGTGGAGCCATACCGTCCTGTTGTAACACCATGTTATAATAAGCCTGCGTACGCTCCATATCCTCATCCCACCACTGACGGAGGGTGGGCATGTCATGTGATGAGATGGTGCAAACGCTGCGGTAGGGGTTCTTCTCCAAGTGGCCGAAACGTGTTGACGGATCTTTCGGCATACTCTGCAATTCCAAGGAAAGGATGCGCAGCTCGTTCATCACCCATGGCACACAGTCGGGTACCATACCGAGATCTTCCGCGCATACCAGCATTCGGGTAGCATCCACGAGACGTGGCATTTTCTTCATCGCCTCTTGATACCAGAACTGGTTGTTACGGCGGTAGTAATAATCGTTATACAACTTATTAAAGACATATTTATCACTGTCGTAGAGCGACTCGTAGATAAAGTCTGTCTGTACGGCGATGCGGGGATGGAAGCGTTCCGGATTCTTATGATCGCGCACGAAGAGGACGTCACTGATCAGCGCATAGAGTCCGTCACGCAGATTCTCCAATTCGGTGACACGCCCGTTGACAGTCTCTTCCGAGAGCGTTCCGGTATTCCTCACTGTCTCTACGAGTTGTGCGAAACGTGCCTCCACCTTCCTTTGGGTGTTATATTCCTCACGCATACGATAACGGCCGTCGTGAGTAGGCTCCAGATAATTTTCCCTCACCTCCTGTGCCTTGTCTCCGAACATCCTGTCAAGCACCCAGTCCATGATGAAGGGCTCCAGGAACAATTCATTCTGGAAGTGCAGTCCGTAGCTCTCTATTTCCTCACGAGTCATTGACAAGGCCGGTGAGAACTGTCCCAGCAGTCCGTGCACCGCATCGACAGGTATCTCCCAGATACGGAAGAATCCCAGCACGTGATCGATACGGTATGCATCGAAGTAATGGGCCATATTGGAGAAACGGCGCACCCACCACTGACAGTTGTCTTTCAGCATCTCATCCCAGTTGTAGGTGGGGAAACCCCAGTTCTGTCCATTGGCGGAGAAGTCATCCGGAGGAGCACCGGCCTGACCGTTAAGGTTGAAATACCGTGGTTCCATCCAGGCATCGCAGCCATGACGGTTCACACCGATAGGGATATCTCCCTTCAGCACGACACCTTTCTCACGTGCATGACGATGGGCATCCTCCATCTGCGTATGCAGGATATACTGCACGAAATAATAGAAGGCTGCTTTCTGATAGACTTTGGTACGTGGTGACGAAAGAGCCTTGCGGTCGGCCTCATCCCATACGTTATGGTCAGGCCACTGGGTGTAGTCGGTAGTGGTATATTTATCACGCAGACAGCAATACTGTGCATAAGGCACCAGCCATTGTTGTGTCTCTGCGAAGAATTCTTTGAATGCTTTACACTTCATCACCTCCTTACCCTCCTGCATAAAGAGCAGTTGGAGATAGTCCATCTTCGCCTGGTTCACCCTTTCGTAGTCTATCTGCGGCAGTGCGTTCAGCTCCTGTCGCAAAAGCTCAAACTGTTTTCTTTGTGTCTCGCTCTTCAATGGAGGAAGCACATTCAGATCAGCATACTGCGGATGCAGCGCAAAGATACTGATACAGGAATAAGGATAGGAGTCGGTCCAGGTATGGGTAAGGGTGGTGTCATTGATAGGCAGTATCTGCAACACCCGCTGTCCGGTTCCCGCCACCCAGTCGATCATCTTCTTCAGATCGCCGAAGTCGCCCACCCCGAAACTGGTTTTGCTCCGCAAGGAGAATACGGGCACGAGGGTTCCGGCAAACCGTTCCTGCTTGTGGCGGAAGATGGGTTGCGGCAACTCAAGGGTTACACTATCTCCCTTTTGCAGATACGGCAACCGCACCGTACGGTTATCACCCTCCTCCCATATCACATCGTTATTGTCTTCCTTGAGGATTACAAACTTAAATGCGATGACAGGGCGTTGTATCTTCGTAGCATCGAGGACTACGGTCCACTCGTTTGACTGCTGCTCCCACATCGTCACCGCCTGTTGTAAATCCCAGCCTCCCAACGACACATCATCACCCGACAGCACCAACCGCTCACGGTCGCCCAACTGTGGTGCACGCACCTTCAGACAGAGTGTTGCCGGTGCTTCCTTACTGCTCGCCGGTGAGGTAATGACATGTTTGGCCAGACACTCCGTAAAGGCAGTGCTGTAAAGATAGGTATCCTCCGGAATATCGCGCCACAGGTCGTACACCTGATATCTCTGACGTGTAATAGGGTCAAGTGTCAGACGATGGGGAATGGTATGCCACTCCGTGCGATAGACCTTACCTCTCCGCTCCACACTGTAATAATAATCCACAACTTGATTGACAATGAGATCGGTGTTACTCTCACAGCTCCAATGACATCCGTCAACCGTTGACATCTCATAACGGGAGATATTCTGTGGTTCTTTCCCATCGATGACGTTCAAGACCAGCAATTCTCCGTATATCGTACGATACTCTATATTAAATTGCACTTTCATAGGCGACACGCGGTTAGTTAATATATCGTAATTATTTTTGTTGTAAAATTATGAATTAATATCATATTATGAAAACGTTAAGAGTAAGTTCTTATTGTTTTACAAGGCAAACGTTTGCATTATTAAAAAGTATAAGAAAGATACACTCCGTTGGGTACAAACACCATCTGACCTTTTTTTCTTTCACCTGTAATCTTGTCGCCCAACCAATACCCCAGCTCACCGCCAGCGACACCTATGGCGCTTCCCGCTATGACATCCATCCAATGATGCCGGTCACGTCGCACTCGGTCATAAGCTGTATATGCAGCCACGGCATAACCACTGATACTCACCCACTTGCTGGTATATCCATATTCTTTATGGAGGATGGTGGCGTTGGCAAAGGCCAAGGCGGCATGTCCGGAGGGGAAGGAGTAATGGTCGCTTCCATCTGGCCGCATACTATGCACTGTATGTTTCAGACAATGAGTAACCCCCGCCGTCAGGGCGAGGGTAGAGAGACCATTGACTGTTATCCGTTTCCATGAACTCTGACTGTCAACACCTGCGATTTTCATTCCTACCGTAGCTGTCAGCGGCACCCATCGCAATATATCGTCAGTACGATCGGAGCGCCTTGTTTCCTGAGCCTTAACGACAGTAAGACAAAGGGTGGCGCACAGTAGGAAGAGGCAGAATCTACGCACGCTTACGTTCTTTGATTCCGAAGACACAGAGAGCGCCCAGTACCAGGAAGACACCTGCCACCACCATCATATTGCTCTGTACGCTACCTACTAAGGTAAGAATCAATCCACCCACCAGTGCGGCGATGATCTGTGGAACACAGATGGTACCGTTGAAAAGTCCGAGGTACGCTCCCATGTGACCGTAACCTTGCAAAGCATTCGTCACGAAGGTAAACGGCATGGCAAGCATGGCGGCCCAGGCACATCCGATCAGCAGGAACGGGATGAACTGTACATACTGATTAGCAAAAAGAGGGATAGTAGCAAATCCGACCCCTCCAAGGAAAAGGCTCACGGCATACGCCACCTTACGGTTCTTGAACTGCGGAAGGATGGCTGCCCATATCACACTGCCGATAGCCTGTACGGCGAAGAGGATACCCACCCAGTTTCCGGCAGTCTGATACTGAAGGGTACTCGTCGCATCAGCAGCTGTCATATCTACTCCAAAGCAAACACTGGCGATAGAACCGTTAGTGTAGGTCCACATATACATAAAGGCAGCCCAGCAGAAGAACTGTACGAGTCCTACCTGCCAGAACACTCGTGGGGCATTCCTCAGCAACGTAAACCAGTTTCCACTTGTCTCTTCCTGCTTCTCCTCCACAGGGTTATACTGGATATACACTTCCGGCGGCCACTCCTTCACCTTCACCGTGGTATAGATCACGCATAGAATCAGGATGGCTGCGCCGATATAGAAGCTCCAGATCACTGAATCGGGAACGACACCCTTAGGTGCCTCATTTGCCAATCCTATCGCTGTGAAAAAGAAAGGAAAGACAAAGCCCACCACACTGCCGGCATTACACAGGAAACTCTGTATCGAATAAGCCAGTCCCTTCTGCTTCTCATTGACCATGTCGCCCACCATCATCTTAAACGGCTGCATCGCCATGTTGATACTGGTGTCGAGGAACATCAGCGAGACCAGTCCGAAGACCATCGCCGCGGAAACCGTCAGGCCCAAGGAACCGGCATTGGGGAGGAGACACATCACCAGCACCGCCACGGTCGCACCGATGAAGAGATAAGGGATGCGGCGCCCGAAACGGCACCAGGTGCGGTCGCTCAACGTACCGATGATTGGCTGCACAAGAATACCCATCAGAGGTGGGAGGATCCAGAAATAACTCAAGTTATGGGGATCAGCCCCCAAGGTAGCAAAGATACGCGAGATATTAGCACTCTGCAAAGCATAAGCTATCTGCACGCCAAAGAATCCAAAACTCAGATTCCACAATTGCCAGAATCGCAAATTAGGTTTTTCCATTATCGTTTATTATTATGATCCATTATTTATCAGCGGGGACAGCACGCCTTTGTAAGCAGCCCCGGTGGTTTATTCCCCATACTTTGTGGTACCTCTGACAACCAGTCGGGTACGTACCACACGTTTCTCTACCCTATCTGCCGGTACCCTGCCCTCTACATGATCGAGAAGAATGTTCACAGCTTCCTCTCCCACTTTCCTACCCCGCTGCTCTACCGTTGTGAGCATCGGGTCGCAAGCCACGGCACTGACACTGTCGGTATATCCACAGATACTTACATCCTCCGGTACCCGGAACCCCATCCTCTTGGCGGTATAGAGAATACCGATGGCAGTATCGTCATTCACGGCAAAGAAAGCGTCAGGACGGTCTTCCCTGGAAAGAACTTCCGGTGTGAGTGCCTCCGCGTCAGCACGCGTCTCACAAGGTATCGTCAGGGCGTCATCAACCGTCATCCCATGCTTCAGGATCGCATCCCTGTAACCGTTGTAACGGTTTTTTAAAATCTCCAATCCACGTGTGGCACCATAATAAGCGATCCTTTTGCACCCTGACTCTATCAGATACGATACGGCATTGAAGGCACCTTGATAGTCGTCCACCACCACCCTGCTCGCATTGATACCGGTACAGATACGATCATAGAACACCAACTGTATCTGAGCGTCTATCAACCTTCTGAAATGATCGTAGTTGACAGTGTCTTTCGCTTGTGACACAATCACGCCACACACACGGTGCGTCATAAATGACTCACAGATTTTCTTCTCAAGCTCAAACTGCTCCTGACTCTGAGCTACCAAGATATGATAATCGTTAGATGCCGCCTGCTCTGCGATACCTGAGAGAATAGAGGAGAAATAATAATGGGTAAGCTGAGGTACTATCACGCCAATCACTTTAGGGGAGGCCGTCTTACTCCTTCGTAATGTCTCCGCCAATACATTGGGTGAGAAATTTCTCTCACGGGCATAAGCCTTGATACGCTCCCGTTGTGCCTCGCTGATACGTGGACTGTCTTTCAGCGCACGCGAGACCGTGGCCACCGAAACACCAAGTTCGTTAGCGATATCTTTCATCGTTACGGGATTTCTATCACTCATAGGCCTGTCATCTGACGGATGCTTTCTGTTTACAAAAATAAACAAATATAAACAACCTTATTATTTATTGGCGGCTATTTCTGTTTTTTCAACGATGCAATCGGTTGCACACGCACGCCATGCAATCGGTTGCGCAACACAAAGTTATCTTTTTTTATCAACAACAAGACAACAAAGCACTTCAACGATTAATTTTGCAAAGGAGAATGAGCTCTACTCGCTATCAAGCGACCATGAGAAGCAACCTTAGCTAATAGTTAAAACTCTAATTATATCATATACTAACTAAAACATTGTTAATGATGAAGCAGGTAAAATTCAAATTGCCTTTGAGGATCTTCACACTACTTTGTGGTATGATGCTTACGGCAACTGCCTTTGCACAGCAAATCACTGTCAATGGCCATGTGAAGGATGCTACCGGAGAAGCTGTCATCGGAGCTACTGTCCGTATCGTCGGAGCCAGTGGCGGAACGATAACAGACTTTGATGGTAACTTTACATTAAATGCGAATCAAGGCGACCAGATCTCCATCTCATACATCGGTTATGAGGATGCGATCGTCGCTGCTGCACCCAACCTACAGGTTCTTTTGAAAGAAGATGTGGCACAATCCCTCAACGAGGTGGTTGTCATCGGTTATGGTGTCGCTAAGAAGAATGATTTGACGGGTTCTGTCACCGCTATCAAGCCGGACGAGAAGAACCACGGTTTGATTACCAGCGCACAGGATATGTTATCTGGTAAGATCGCCGGTGTCAATGTAACGAGCGATGGTGGTACTCCCGGTGGTAGCTCTACCATCCGTATCCGTGGCGGTTCGTCACTGAACGCCTCTAACGACCCGTTGATCGTGATTGACGGAATGGCACTCGACCGTCAGGGTGTGAAAGGCTCTCCCAATGCCTTGTCAATGGTCAACCCGAACGATATCGAGTCGTTCACCGTCTTGAAAGACGCTTCCGCCACCGCCATCTATGGTAGCCGCGGCTCTAACGGTGTCATCATTATCACCACCAAGAAAGGTCGTAAGGGAATGGCTCCGCAGGTGAGCTACAACGGTAATGTGTCTTACTCCGTGAAACGTAACAAGCTCGAAGTGCTCGACGCCGCTGAGTACACAAACTTTATCAAGAACTACTATGGAGCCGACAGCGATGCCGCCGCCCTCTTGGGAAATGCGGATACAGACTGGCAGGAGGAGATCTTCCACAGTGCTGTGAGCGCCGACCATAACGTGACCGTACAGGGTGGACTGAAGGATATGCCATACCGTGTCAGCTTGGGCTACACCGACCAGAACGGTATACTGAAGACTTCCAACTTCCAGCGTACTACCGCCAGTGTCACACTGAACCCATCACTGCTGAATGACCATCTGAAGTTCAACATCAACGGTAAGTTCATGTATTCACACAACCGTTATGCAAACACAGATGCCATCAGTGATGCCACACGTATGGATCCCACGCAGCCCGTCACATCATCCGATTCAAAGTATGACAACTATCACGGATATTTCCAGTGGACCGACGGTGCCTCTTCCTTGAACGACGACACCTACGACAGTATGTGGAACCGTAATACCGCAGCCAACCCCGTCTCCCGTCTGTATGAGAAGAACGACCGCGCTCGCTCCTACGACTATCTCGGCAATATCGAGATGGATTATCAGGTACACGGCTTCGAGGATCTCCGGATTCACATGAATGCCAGCGGCGACTGGGCCAACGGTACGCAGAAGACCGACTATGAGAACTGGGGACCGTCAAACTTCTATTATGGCAACAGCGGTTATACCACCGAGCATAAGTATAACCTCACCTACTCTGCTTACGCACAGTATTACAAGGACTTCCTGAAGACACAGCATTTCGACATCATGTTAGGTTATGAGTGGAGCCACAACAAATACTGGGGAGACTCCTACTATGCAGGAAGATATCCTATCACAAATACAGGAATCGACGAGGATACCGGTATAGCAGCGGCCGGACAGCTCTATAAACCCAGCACCGGTTTGTGGAAACAGGAGAGTTACCTGGTCAGCTTCTTCGGACGTGCCAACTATATCGCTTTCGACCGTTATATGGTGACAGCTACCGTACGTCGTGACGGTTCTTCCCGTTTCAAGGAGCACTGGGCAACATTCCCGTCAGTAGCACTCGGATGGAAGATCAGCGAGGAACCTATCTTCATAAACGTCAACTGGCTC
>FLNW01003729.1_pt1 | contig 13451 bp, 8 predicted proteins | sample 1140371 | NCBI WGS metagenome assembly FLNW01 (sample SAMEA3878170, study PRJEB12797) | bioreactor metagenome | biome: Moose rumen | place: Sweden | collected 2011-10
GATGTTCCCCCATACGTAAAGGCTTTGGGAAACCCGCTCCGCTTTGCCGGTGTCAATTTGCACGCGCTTCGCAAGTTCCCGGAACGCTTTCCGGAATCCAGAATCGTTGAAATTGAACGCCTGTACCGGGAATTTTACCATTCCAAACGGCCTGCCGAAGAAATGGCAAAAGAAATGGCGAAATCCGAAGATCTCGCCATTCAACAGTTTTTTGCGGAAAATCGGCCGATTATCCGTTAATTTTGGAAGAAGGCGTCGAGGATTCCCGAATACCAGACGTTGTTGTAACGGTCGTACGCTTCGAAACCGCCGACCTTGGTGAAGCCCCAATAAGTCCAGCTGATGTCATATTTTTCGGCAGCGGCGATTGCTTTTTTAGACCAGAGCGCCCAATATTTATCGCTCGGGCCGCTCGTTCCGCAGCTGCTTCTGCCACCTGCGGCAACGCCAAATTCTCCCATATTCATCGGAATGTGACCGCCGTTCACGTCCGGGTAAAGTTTTTGGGCGAGAGCGACGTAAGAAGCGATATCCGACGATGCGTTGCTTGCGTAAGTGTTTTCCCCTGCACAAGTGTATCCGTGCCCTTCGTGGGTGTATGTATACGGTTCATAATAGTGGCCGGAAAAAATGATGTTTCCGTCTTGAGGGAGCGTCAACGCTCCGAGATCGCCGAATTTTGCTGCATGGTAAGATTCGAACATGATCGTTTTGCCCGGAGCGGCGCTGCGGATGGCGTTATAAGCGGAAAGCAGAACGTCGTTCAAAACGGTAGCGTCTTTAATCGTCGGTTCGTTCATGATTTCAAGAACGAGAAGGGAATCCGGAAAATGCTGATTTTCAAAAGCGGTTGCGACTTGTGTCCAAATGGTCACAAAATGTGTTTTTTCAGCTTCGTAAGCGGCCGCGTTATTGACTGGATCGTTTGTGTAATTGTTCGCCGCATCCATCATTTCTTGATACCAATGGAAGTCCACGATTACGGCGAGTCCCGCGTCAATGGCAAGTTGAACGTCTTCGATGACGCCTGCCAAACGTTCCGGGTTCACTTCATGGGTAATCGGGTTGGAATTGTGCTGCCAGCGGACAGGAATGCGGACAGAGTTGAAACCGGCCGCTTTGACGATAGCGAAGTCTTCGTCTTTGATCGGGTTTCCCCAGCCTGCATCCAGATCGTCGTTATATCCATAGTTGTAAGGTTCTTCCGGGACATCGCCCGCGTACGATTTGGAGTCCCACGAGTTCCCAAGGTTAATGCCGCGTCCTAGACGGGCGTTCATTGCACGGCCCTTGGAATAGTCTACGGCGACAACGCTTGCGGAACTTTCTACAGAACTCGAAGATTCCGCAGCGGAAAGTTTGCCGTCATTGCCCGAACAGGCGGCCAAGAGCATTGCACTCAGAAACGGCACCAAAATTTTTTTCGTCACAGACAACTCCTCTATATAAGATTGATACACTTAAAATAAATTTTCATCTAAATGGATGTCAAGATAGCCAAAATAACGCGTTTACGCAGGAAACCGCAATAAATGCAATAAAAAGGAAAAATTGATACGAAATGGCACATATGCAATTGTTTTTTTTGCAAAAACGAAATTTGAAAGTAAAAAAACAAATTATATTGTGGTCAATCGGATTTTTATCGGATTTGGAGAGATTAAAATCTATGAATGCAAAGATACAGAAACCCATCTGGAAGTGTCTGTTCATTACACTTCTTCTTGTGTCGTTCTCTTTTGCCGGATTTAGCGAATACCGCGATCGAGATCAATCCCGTTTTGTCATGAAGCAAGGCAAGCCGTTCCGTCCGGACAAGGAAGTCGTGACGGTTGTCATGCGTGAAGCGATTCCGCGTGGTGGTGGATATACTTACCAATATCCGCGTGAAAACCCTGAACCGGTACTCACGGATAAATATGCTATGGAAGGCGCTCTTTCCATGGAAATCGAACTGATTGCAAGCGATTACTCCGGTGTGGCTATCTGTATTGCGGGTTCCGTGGACTTGACTCCGTATTTGGAAGAAGGCGTCCTCGAGTTCTGGATTAAGGGCGAAAAGGGCGGTGAAAACGCTCTGTTCGTGCTCGTTGACGACGGCGTGAAGAGCGGTGGCGAATCCCTCCAGGTGAAGCTCCGTTCCAAGAGCCTTGGCGAAATCACGACGGAATGGACTCACTTCAGCATTCCTCTGAAGCTCTTCGGTATGACGGGCCTTTACTGGGATGCAAAGAATACCCGCGACGTGATGCTTCCGTTCGCATGGGATAAGTTCAAGGGCTTCCGTCTCGAAGTCCGTAAAGACGAAAATGAATCCTTTAAGGTCTGGATTGACGATATCGTCATCAAGAAGCATGGCAAGCCGTATGAAGGTCCGGCAAACTATCCTTTCCGCAATGCGATTTAAGAGGGTTTTATGCGTAAACTAGTTTCTTCTTTTTTGATCGCTTCTTGCGCCGCGTCCGTCTGGGCAACTCCGACCCAGGTCAAACTGGACTCGATTAACGCGTCTGTTGACACTCTCGCAAGCAACATGGAATCCACCTTGCTCGGTAAGGACGATCTGCCGATGGCGGTTTCGGGTTTCATGGCGTTCCGCGTCAAGAATTTCCATTATTCCAACACGGCTCCGGCTTTTGCAAGCGATGAAGCTCGTACGGCAGTGGACGCAGTCTTCAAAGCGAACATCGTCGCCATGCCGAACTCTTACATGACCTTGTGGTCGAACATTACCTTCCCGTTCGATCTTTCCGGTACGTTTGGTAACAAGTACGCTACGCAGCCGACTGAAGTGCCGACTTACGACGAACGCGTTCTTTACGATCACTCGACAGACTACTATTCGACGACTATCGATGAAGAATTCAACGTGGGTGCCGATATCCGCGCAGGCGTCTTCGGCGCTTATGTAACCGCTGGCGGCGTGATTTGGGCGAACGCTTCTCCTCTCACCATGTGGGAACGTGAAACCGCTCCGCGCTTTGCTTGGCAGTACGAACTCTTCGAAGACGAAAAGACCGTCAGTACCTACTATAAGGAAAAGGTCTTTAAGCCGGTGAAGGAAGGCGGTCGTGCATTCTGGACGAACCGTTCCTTCGGTGGTATCTTCGCGAACATTTACCAGTTGCCGTTCAACATGAAGGCTCAGGTCATGGTTTCCCAGCCGATGGATATGGATGTGGGTACCCGTGACGGTCTCCGTCTTTATGCCGGTCAGCCGGGTGAACTGGAAACCTACGGTATTCACGATATGCGCGGTTCCGTCTATCACGGAAGAATTGCGAAGGACAAGCTTTTTGAAACGATGACTCTGGGTGCAAACTACATGGGTGTCGTTTTTGATAAGGGATTGATTTACGAAGATGAATTCCGCAACCAGCAATTGTCTGCAGGTCTTTCTCCGTCTATTTTGAATACGCATGTGGCTTCCTTGGACATCAAGGGAAACATCACTCCGAAACTTTATTTGATGGCCGATGTGGCCGTGAGCATCACGGACTCTGTGAATTTTTACAAGTCCGACGAATCGGCTCAGAGCCATGGTTACGCAGAAGATGCTTATGAATCCGCAATCGCGACTCCGCAGGTCGGTGTCTACATCAAGGCCCAGAGCAAGTACATCGATGGTTGGCCTCTCACGGTGGAAGGTATCTACCTCCCGAAGGACTTCTACTCTCCGTATTCTTTGAGCAACCCTTCCCGCTTCACCAGCTGGCGCAAGGACGAAATGTATTTGAATGGAGGCTCTCTCCGCTATACGCCGAACATGATGGGCTTGAACTTCAAGCTCGAACCGACATTCAACCGTGGCTACTTTGATTTGCAATATGGTTTGCATCGTCAGGTGGAAGAAGGCACGGACGTTCTCGTCTTCAATTACCGCTTGAACGGTCGTAACATGTGGGAAAGCACGAACTCCTGGACAAAGCACAAGCCGATCTTCTGGGCTGACTCGGGTAACGCCGATCCGCGCGCAAGTGGCTATGTAGCTCGTACGGGCGTTCTTGAACCGGGCGTCGGCATTAAGCTCCGCCGTCAGAAGGGCGGTTTGTACGGTGGTACATGGGAAATGTGGGAATCCTTCGTTGCTTATGAAAATGCCGGTCAGATTTCTAAGCAGGAAATTCCGAGCCATGCAAAGTGGTCCACGTTCCTCTCCTTCATGGGCGGTTATGATATTGGCCACTGGTTCGGTACCGATCGCAACATCATGATGACGGGTTATGCTTCTATTTCCGGAGTTTCCACGACAATCGCTCCGATCGCTTATAGTGAAGAACAGTCCGACATGCTCCTTTGGAGCTTCTTCGGTCAGTTTGAACCGGCGATTGCTGTGCATCCGAAGTTCCACGTGGTCGGTATTCTCGGCCTCGAAAACTTCCGCTCCAAGTACGCTTATACATCTTATTCGATGTCGAACAACCTTTCGAAAACGTCTGACCTTTATTCCGAAGTGTCTACAGATTACTTTGCTTACGCTCCGATCAATTACCTCGAAACGGCAATCGGTCTCGGCTTCGACTGGGATTTTGCGGACCGCGCAGGCTTGCACGTTCGCTATAAATGGATGACGCATTCCGACGAAACCCTTTCTGTCAACGACTGGCATTCGCACTACATTGCTGCGGAAACCAAGGTCTGGTTCTAAGGAGGGCGTGAAAAATGAAGATGAATATGAAAAAATTCTTGATCGCTTTCCTCGCTTGCGCTGCAACGGTCCCCGCTGCAACGGAATGGCAGACACAGGAAAAATTGGATGCTAAGGTCGATTCTATCAACGCAAAGCGCGGTGTTGAAATCGGCGGTAAGATTCGTGCCATTGCACAGGCGTCTTACTTCGACACGGATAATGACCCGACCGGTTCGAACAAAATGCCGGATGTGGAACGCAATGAAATGGCGAATGCCGATATCGACTTCCATTTTCGTCCGTATGAATTTGTTCGTGCAAACGTGATGCTCCGCTTTGGCGCAGGCATGCAGGAATACTTCTCGTCCGCTTCCAAGACGATGTCGGTCGGCTGGATTAACGTTGAAGGCAACATCGGCAATTCTTTCTACTGGGTTGTTGGTGATTTCCGCGAACAGTACACGCCGCTCACTTTGTTCAATCCGAGTGTTGACATCATCTATGAACCGACCATTTTCGCTCGCAAGCGTCACATGGCGGAATCTCAGGAACTTTTGGAAGGCAACCAGCGCAACTTGCAAGGTGCCAATATCCAGTTCCGTCATTCCCTCGGAAGCACTCTTGGTGAACTGCGCGCTGAAGCTCTCGCCGCTCGCTTGAACCGGACTTCGGTTCTGGACTTAACCGGTGCAGAAGGCAACATTTTGCCGAACGATACGATCGCAGGTTCTTCTCTCGCTTCCAATATGGATAAGTGGCTTGTCGCTGCAAACATCGAGCTTCTTCCGCTGAACAAGAACCTTCTTGTCGGCGTAACACCGATGTACATCTTCGACAACGAAGATTCCTACAGTTACACTTACCGCCATCCGGACAATGACTTGAACGAAGATTATCAGCTTACGTCGATCAACCCGTATGATACCGATCCGCAGACAACGTTCATTGTGAGCGGTCGTATCGGCGGCGATGTGGCTGGCTTCCTCGGCAACAAGAACCTGATTTTGGATCTCGTTGCAGAATATGCTTATTCTTCGGATAAGATCTTTACGCATACGGTAGCTCCGGTTATCGATGCGACGACGGGTCTTCCGCAGGTGGATGAATCTACAGGCGAAGCGGTTTACGCAGATGTAGCCAACTCCGAAAACTTGAACGGTTCCGCTCTCTTAGTGAACTTGAATCTCGGTTATAAGACGGCAGACGCTTGGGGTGCTCTCCTCGGTGTGGACGTGGTTCGCAACGACAGCAATTGGTTCAACAACGTTGCTCAGTCTCCGAAGTTTTTTGCTCGCCGCATTTTGAACACGGATAAAGACGGTAACACGATCAAGTACGGCGTGAACTCTCCGCTTTACTCGACTTTCGACGCTCTTTACAATTACGCTCCGAAGTATGCTCCGGCAACGACGACTTTGAAGACCGATGACGGTGGCATTCGCGACGGTCAGACGGAAAGTTACAATATCGCTCCGTTCAACAAGAACTCTTGGAAGTCTAACATTTATGGACGTTCCCAGCTGGCTTTGATCGAAAGCTTGACTGATCCGGCGGTGCAGCTCACGCTCCCGAACGGCCTTGCCACTTCGAACCGTCAGGGCGCACGTGCCAACCTGACATTGAACTGGAAGGACTATGCCGAAGTGCAGGGTCTCTTCAGCACCTTCAAACAGGTCTCTCCGCTGGTAGGCTTCAAGGAAGCCTCCTACCTCGAATTCGGCGGTGGCGCAAAGGTAGACGTCTTCAAGATGCTCGGTTTCCAGAAACCGCTCGAACTTTCCGGTTCTTACAAACATTCGGAAAGAAAGATCGATACGGATAACTGGGCTGCTTTGAATCTAGTTGACGGTACGGCTGAACTCAAGAGCGACTTCATCAATGCAGGTCTCTATGTTCAGTACCTTCCGCGCTTGGGCTTTACGGCAGGTCTCCAGTACATCAATTCCGAATACAATACTTATGAAGGCTTGATCAGCGGTCTCGCTGCTCCGAAGACGACTAGCAAGCAGATGCAGTGGATGGTCGGTCTCGACTACTCCTTAGCAAACAACGCCTGGTTGTCTGTGAACTACGGAATTATCTCCGTGACGAACGAATACAATACGGCAACGCTCGTCGCCGCAGGTTCGTCGGATGGTGCTTATAATCTTCCTTCTTACTACGATGTTTCGACCGATGTGACGGGTAAGTTCAAACATGAATTCAGTCAGTCGATTATTGAAGCTTCCATTAACGTGGAATTTTAGTGGGAGGGACTAAGGAATGAACTCGAATATGAAAATGCATTTGCTCGGTTTCTCTTCGGTGCTGCTTCTTTCTGCGGCAACGGCTTTCGCTGCGCCAGAACAGGATTCTGCTGCAAACGAAAGCGTTGAACAGCAGCAGAAGTCGCTGCTTGAAAAATTGGATTCCCTGAACGACGCCGTTCTCGGTCTTCGAGTGAACGGTTCTGCTAAAGCGGGCGTTTTAACGTCGATGGCTTCTTCGGATCAGTTCAGCTCGCAGTCTCCGACTCAGGAAACCCAGGCCTTTACAGACGTAAATTTGATTCTTACCGCTCATCCGAGTTCCGAAACGCAGGTTCGCGTGGAAGCTCGCTTGCATAAGGATTGGCAAAGCGCCTATGAAGAGAACAACAATCCGATTATTGGTCACTGGTTCTCTTACAACGGTTTGATCTTGGACAAGCACTTGGCCTTCAACTTGGGCTATATGCGCGTCGGTTATACTCCGTACACGCTGTATACTCCGCAGCCGAACTTCTTGCAAGAACCGGAAGTCTTTGCTTCTGCACGAGTAGAAGCAATGAGCAAGAGAAATTTGGATACGACGTCCCGTCGTCTTCTCCAGGGTCTTAACGTGGACTTCCACAGCGGTGAATTCGGAGCTTTGGATGATATTCATGTTCAGGCTACGGGAGCCCGCCTCCGTAACATTGCCAAGAAGAACGATCAGCTGTTCTTTGACTTCGACTGGTCTGACCGTTACATGTACGGTGGACGCTTTGGCGTGGAAGCCTATGGCGCTCGTCTTGGTGCGAACTTTGTGAACGTCTTTGACCGCGAACTCAGCTTCCTTTCTCACGACTTGGATTTGGGTGACACCGTCATTCTGGACGACAACAAGGTTTTCACGGGTGAACTTGGCTTTAATACCAAGAAGATTCTTCCGGACCTTCCGATTGTTCTCGGATTTGATGCTGAATATGCGATGTCTTGGTGGGATGCAGACCTCTATCGCTCTTCCAAGAAGACTTATTCGAAGTATACGATTGTAAAAGGCACGATTCCGGATGAAGACGGCGTTCTCGATTCGATCGCTTACGTGAAAGAATCGCAACTTTCGACGAATGAAACCGTTTCGGAACATTTCCTGGACGATGATGGTTCGGCGTTCTATGTGGAACCGTATATTCAAGCGAGCCTTGGCGGCTTGAACCTCCAGTTGCGCGGTCGTTACTTGCAGAACGACGAAAAGTTCTGGTCTGAACTCGCGTCTGCTTCGAATTTCAACGGCAACACGGTAATCTTGAATGCAAATGGTGTGTATTCGGATGACGTTTACTCGAATCTCGTTTCGACATTCGGCATGTCTAGCCTTGAAAACCTTTATTACCAGGTGTACAACTCGAATCCGTTGAATGTGACGAATTTGCTTTCTTCCGCTACGGCGAATGCCTTGTCGCAAGATAACAGCGAATCTCCGAACATGTACGCTCGCGTTTACAACAATTACAAGAACGCCCATTTCTATCGCAACGGTTATTCCGCCGATACCAAGAAGCGCTTGGAAGTCAGCGAAATTTTGAACTTGATGGACGGTTCTATGGATATGGCTTTGCCGTATGGCCTTGCTACTCCGGACCGCAAGGGCTTTGCCGTTGCATTTGACGGCGACTGGTCGAGCGAAGTGACTGTGAACGGTCGTTTTGCCCGTTACAACTGGGATGCTGCCGATGACGTCTTCACGGAATACGCTGTGGGCGCTGGCATTCGCCTTGACAAGCTTCTCTCAGTCGTTGGCGAAATCCTTGGAAATGCAGACCACGAAAACCGCACGTTGATCCAGGGGTCTTTCACTCATGCCGAAGAAGACAATTATTACAAGCGTAAGTCTGACCGCATTATGGCCGGTGTGACTTCGGATAATATCATTGGACCGTTTGGCTTCCAGTTCGGTATCGAAACCTTCAAAATGGAATATGGTGTTCCTCTGTTTGTCACAGAATCGGCTGCTATCACGAAGACCGAAGAAATGTTGCTCCGTGTGGGTCCGCGTATCAAGATTGCTCCGGCATCGTACTTGTCTGTGCAATACGGCTTGCTGACGGATAAGGTTTCTTTCTATCGCATGGGACTTGCGGAAGACGGCGTGACAAGCGTTGCCGTTCCGGATGAATTCTCCATTGATAAAAACGTAATTATGGCCGACGTGACGGTGACATTCTAAGAGGTGCGAATTATGAAAAACTCTCTTTCCTATTTACTGGCTCTTGGAACTGTGGCGCTGACAGCTTGCTCTTCGATGGATGTCAGCTCTTCCGAAGCGCTTGAAGATAATTTTCCGAGTGATTTCGTCGCTGCGGAATACATGAATTTGCACCCGGGCCTTCGCAGTCTGCAAATTCAGGATTATGTGAAGAACTATAACTCGGCGCTGACTTTGGAAGCGGATTCGGTAGCTGCAGATACTGCGGCTTTCATGGCTGACACGGCTACGCTCCATCAGATCTATGTGAACCCTTTCTTTGCGGGTTACAACGAAGCCCTTTGGACTGAAGATTGGGCCGCTTCAACGACGCCAAAAACAACTTGTGGCTTAGATACGGTCTATGTGCGCGTAAAACCGGCAGACGCAACTCCGGTGACGGTCTATCTAGGTTCTTTGACTTATGCAGAAGATGGTACGACGATTACCGCAGTGTCGGGCTATTCGGATTCGACGAAGACGACGGAAGTCTCTTACGAAATCGATGGCACAAATTACAGCATTGTGACGCAACTCGGCAGCACCAAGACCGTGGTGGATTCTTCGGATTGTGTCACGGTGGTGGATACGACTTCTGGTGAAATCCCGACCGACAAGAAGAAGCAGCTCTTGAAGTTCAATTTCGAAAACACGAGAGCTGATTTGATTGCTTTGCAAGCGATTCCGGTGGATACATTCGCCATTTCTAGCCAGTACTTGATGTACGGACAGGCTCATGGTTGGGCTTACCGTGCTTGTCGGGATGAAGAAAAGATGAATCCGATTCAGTCGGAAGTTTATCCAATGACCAAGTTGTATTGCGCAGATGATGATGTCGTCCGCGAAATTGCGGAGTGAGGATCTATATGAATTTAAAACTGATCGCATTTTCCTTTGCTTTGGGCCTTGCAACCGTGGCAAACGCCGCAGCCGATAAGGTCATAGGCTACTTCCCATATTGGAGCCAGTACGCTCAATTTGCGCCGAAGGATATTCGCTTCAATATGGTGACCCATATTCACTATGTTTCCGTGTCTCCGTCTTCGGATGGTTCTCTTGCTTTTGCAGATGAAAACGACATTGAAAACTTCAAGGAACTTTCGAAGCTTGCGGCAGAAAACAATGTCAAGTTGATCGTTTCTGTCGGCGGTATCGAACAAGAAGGCGCTTTGGCTGAAATAGCTGCTTCGGAAGATGTCCGTGGCACGTTCGCAAGCAATGTGGCTTCTTTCCTCGATGAAAATGGTGCTGCTGGCGTGGAATTGGATTGGCAAAATCTGACGGCAGAAAATGCGGAAGGTTTTGCTGCGCTCGTTTCTGCTCTCAAGGACGCTTTGGGAGACAAGACGCTTTCGATTGCCGCTTACCCGCTCTCTTCTGCTGACGCCTATGATGGTGCGGTTTTGAACAATGCGGAATATGTGACCGTTCTTGTTCCGGACCAGATGACCGAAGAAAATTCGGAATTGAAAGCCAATCAGAGTGTTTCTGTGATCGAAGAAGCTTTGAACGCTCTTTCTGCGAAAGGCGTCGATAAAAACAAGTTGCTTCCGTCCATTTCTCTTTACGGTAAAAGCTTTATGGGTGCCAAGGGCTTTGGTGACGCTACAACAGGTATCGGTAGCGGAAACGAAGGTATCTTGACTTATAAGGAATTGATGAAGAAGTTCGAAACGCCGGATTACAAGGTCACGTTCGATGAATCTTCAAAGTCCGAAATCGCGGTGAGCGAAATGGAATCGATCGTCTTTATGGGCATTCCTTCAGTTAAGGCTTTGGCAGAACTCGTCAAATCCGAAGGCTATGCAGGCGTTGCCGCTTATGATCTTTCTCAGGATCATACGGAACCGATTGTCTCTTTGCTGGTGACGATTGGACTTGAACTTCGCCCGGATGTCGATTACAAGACCAAGAAGAAGTAATCTTTCACCAGATTGAAAACTTGAAACGCCCTCGGATGAGGGCGTTTTTTCATTGTAAACATTATTTACAGTGTCATTGCGAGGAGAGCGACGTGGCAATCGCCACGCCTTCGACTCGCGAAAATGTCGGATTTGCGACGAAGCAAAAAAGCCCCGCGAAGCGGGGCTATGAACTTTTATTTTGAAACGGATCAGTGCTTGTTCCAGTGGAGAGTTCCTACACGGCTGCCTTGGCGGACGCGGAACAAATAAGAGCCGACTGGGAGTTTTTCCAAGGAAATCAGGTGGGAACCCGCATTCATATATTCCTTGTGAGAGGCGACGACTTTACCCGTGACCGAGAAGACGGACCACTGAACAAGACCTGCCTGCGGAATTTGGAGCAGAACGCTATTGTTCTGAATTTCGCTTTGGAACGGAGCTACATTTGCTCGGGCCACCACAATCGGAGATTTGTAGTATTCATCCTTGTTTACTGCCAAGGTACTATCTCCGATGATCACGGTAATGGACTTTTCGAAAGCTTCGTAATGGTCGGTTTCCGGAGCGGTTGCTGTAATCATGACGATCGCATTTTCTGCGCCAGCAATAATGGTGGTACCGCTCTTCATCAAGTAAGGCGTCGATTCTGCTCCATTATAGGTGTAACTGACAGGAATCTGTTCGGCCATCATCGTGTCGGGGAGTGCGTTTTGTTCGGTAACGGCGCCATAAGCAAGCGTTCTGTCTTTGAATTTCGAATAAATGCGCTGCTGACCCTTCGCGTATGTAATGGTGAGCGTATCGTCCAAGGCTCTGTAACCTGTTACCGCCGGTGCTGTCACGCGAAGCTTGCCTTCGCCAAAAGCGCCGGTGAACTGTGCCATCACGACCTGGGAATTCAAGGCGCCATAGCAGCTCTTGGTATTGGTACAAGAAGCGACTTTTACCATAAAAATATCATTATTCAGAGATTCGAACGTGAGTGCGCCGCCTTGGGTTGTTGTCAACGTTGTCGCCAAAATGGTTTCGTAATCGCTTACGCCGGAATAATTCGTCATGGTATGGCTTTGGGTGCATGTACCACCATAACGGCATGTAAAGTCCGAAAGTCCAGAAACGGTTTGTTCCGGTTCATCTTCAACGATCACGATCGATTGGGAATTATCATTAGCGGTTAAAATGGCGTAACCGGCTGAGAGGATGTTTATCGTTGTGCCGTTGACGCTTGCGACCGTTTCATCGCTCGAAGTATATGTGCACCCGGCTTTCAAAAGGTTCGTCAAGGCGCCTGCGGTTTCCGTCACGGTTGTACTTGCAAAATGGCAAGAACCGCTCGTGTTGCCGGCGATCAGCGAATCCGCCCAGCTGCTCTTGTGCTTTGCCAGGTAATTTTTGACGATTGTTCCGGAAGAAGTGTAAGTTGCGTTGTTCAAATCTTCGGAGTTCGTTAAGAACGCGCTTCCGCTGAAAATCGCTGAAGTTTCCGATTTATTGTCGATTGGATTTGTTTCTTGGCGAAGGCTCCAGTTGCAATTGCTCAAGTGGTTGGCTTCCATAAAGGTGAACCAATCATTGGTATTGCTTTCGTTTGCACTGCCATCTCCATTTGCGGAGGTAGTTCCCCATTCCGAAACAAAGACTGCGTTCCCTGCATTTTTGGCTGCCGTGATACGGGATCCGTAAGTTCCTACCGTATGAGAACCTGCGTAAAAGTGGAATACATAGGCAACGTTTGTTGCAGAAACTCCACCATAGCTTGTAAGCTGGGACCAGCTTGGCGTACCGACAAGGATCAGATTTTCTGTGTACTGGCGGATATGGCCTGCAACGGTGTTTGCGTAACTTGTAATGGTAGACCAAGCGGTGTTCACCGGTTCGTTGTAAATTTCGAAAATCACGTTCGGAATATTGCCGTAGGTTTTTGCCATGCGTGTAAAGAACGTGTCGGCTGCCGTGATTTCGTTTTCGGCACGGTGGCTATGCCAGTCGATAATGATATAAACGTCATTTTCGATAGCGGCTTGCACCATCTGGTCGATTTTTGAAATGTAGGTACTCGGATTTCCCATGTAGGAATAGTTCGAATCCAAGGGATTAGACGCACTACCATTTGAATTGTAATATTGCACGCCCATGGCAAAACGGAAAACGTCAATGCCAAGGCTCTTGGCAGCCCAGGAAATGACTTCCGGCTTGTAATACTGCAAACCGGTTGCGTCGGACCAATAAAGGCTCACTCCGCGAAGCATTGCGATCTTGCCTGTTTTAAGGCTCACGACTTCACCGCCGCTTGTGCCGAGGGCTCCGTAATTTTGCACGGGACCCACGCGGTGTGGCTTTGCCGTTGTGGCATCCGCAGAAGCGAATGTCGTAAACGCCAAGGCGCCTGCGATGAGAAGTTTGGAAAGTTTATTCATAGGTTTCTCCTGAGGTACCCACTCCCGAGTGAA
>FLNW01000414.1_pt1 | contig 13397 bp, 10 predicted proteins | sample 1140371 | NCBI WGS metagenome assembly FLNW01 (sample SAMEA3878170, study PRJEB12797) | bioreactor metagenome | biome: Moose rumen | place: Sweden | collected 2011-10
TTGATTCACCATCTCCATTCTGAACATCATCCTCTCATTCTGAGGAATCTGACGAAAAATCCGCTTCGTTTCATGTTCATCATTCTCCAGATTCTTCGCTTCACTGCGTTTCACTCTGAATCACAGCATCAGCATACTCTGATGTTTCTCCATCGTCAGATTGTGCATAACTAATTGGTGTAAGCACATTTACACTTACTAGCACCACTAATGCAACAAAATTAAGTCGTTTCTTCATTTTCTTTCATAATATAATATAAAATATCGACATACTTTATTATATTCCTCGAGCCTCACTTTGTCAAAATTTCAGCCACATTTTAATGCATTCACTGCTTGACAAAATTAGTAAAATATACATAATAATATCTTATTCAAAAAAATCCTCCATTTGGGAGGATTCTCATTGGTGGGTTCTAACAACCCCTCTCTGACCTCAGCTAGCTGAGCGAGTTTCGGGCAGCTCCACCTATCGGGGGAGAAAATGTATGCTCTATAAATTTCATTTAGTTACATACTTTCACTTCTGACATCCGTTCAATTTTCATAGTTCTGTAGCTTTTTTCCAGTATGCTGATTTAATTTCACTTTTTACATAATTTCATACATTCCATCATTCCCATAGTCATTTCATAGTAATGTATGTTTCACATGAGATGATTTTACTTGGATCTGTATCTGTTCATATCATTCATTTTTCTTGAGCAGTTTTGAAATATGGATACAAGGCATTAGATTTGGAAACATATTTGAATGTTGAGTTGGTTTTGGTAGATAATGTAGCTCACGCTAGGAGTGATTTGATAGCTTCTCACATTGTTACCTGCTTTTTAGCCTCTTCTGGAGATAATTCAGTAGTCTGATTCTCGGCTACAGATTCAGCTACTACTTCAGAATTTTCTATGCTTCCAGTATTTGTTTCTACAGCTTCATTTTCTACTGCTCATGTTTCTACTACTCATATATTATTTAATATCTCTGTATCTCATGTATTAGATATTACTTCTCCAGTTCACTCAAAGATATATATAGCTGTAGTATCTACAGGTTCCTCTTCTTCATGCTTGAATAGTCATTTTACATATTCTATAGCTTTATCTGACCATCACTCTGGGAGCAGATTAAATGATTTGTCTTCTTTTTCCATAATGTAAACTCCGTATCCGATTCACACTAGTATTAATAATATATATAGTCGATTTGTGAATAATTTTTTAGCATTGAAAAATCCATTGATATCGAATAGCTTTCCTATCACTAGATATAACAACCATCATAGGAACAATGCTATTGCAATTCATCGATGTTCAAGGAATTCTCGTAGTGTAGCGGCAATTACTCAGGCCACTGCGAGAGTAAGTAGCATTACCACCCATTGTCACCATTTCCTTTCTCTCTTTCTTTTCTTTGGAGCTGGATGTCATGAAATAGGCTGTACAATCTTTGGAATAGATACAGTTTCTTTCATTGGCTTTTCTTCCACCTTTTCTTCAGATTTTTCTTCTAATTTCTCTGCTTCTACATTTTCTTCTGAATTTTCTACATCTCCAGTTTCAACTACAACTTCAGTTTTTTTCTCGACCTCAACTATAGATATTCATTCATCATTCTCTATTCTGGAAACTTTTTCTTCAGATTTTTGTACTAATTTAGCTGCATTATCTTTTGCTTCTGACTTTTTTGGTTTAAATATTGATGAAATTATCAGCGCTATAAAAAATATTCATGCATTCAATCATGCTAATTGGCATAACTGCGTATTGTCTATCATCCATCCAACGATAGCTGGTTGCCCTACTAAAGCATATAATGCCAAGAAAATTCGAAGTCCCTTTGTCATGTTTTGTCTATTATTTAAGTAAAAAATAAGCTGGTTATTAGTCTTTTGGACTGATTTTCCTTATAGGTAAAGGTTTCTGTTTTTCAAGTCAAAATAAACAAAATAACGATAGCAAATGGTTATCACATTTATCGATTTTTTTATTTATTTTATGATTTAAAAAAGCCAGCCGAAATTCTGACTGACTTTTGTGTGATGCTGTCTCCCTATTGTTCAAATTGCTTTTTCAGCTTGAGAAACTCTTTGTAGGAAATAACATCCTCTGGATTCTTCCCTTCGCGCTTGCAGAAGTGGAGGAATACTTCCACCTCATCGGAAAGAAGAACATCTTCTGCCCAGATGTAAAGTTCTTGTTTTCTCATAATAAAATTTTGTTTTAGTGCACTTAACCCTTATATTATAATCATAAAACACATAAAAGTCAAGTCTTATTTTTTATTTATTACACAAAAAAGTCTCCTTGCTTTAATTGGCGCAAAAACTAAAATTAAAGTTAGATTTATATTCTGTATCAAAATATATCAATATGCAGTGAAATATAGTTTTCGTGTGAGCAGGTGGATCTTGACTAAGTAATTTAGTCTGAATCTTGTGGGATTTAGGATTTCATAATCTAATATGAATCGACGAGCAGGATTCACAAATAACTCAACAGCTGCAAGAAAAATGAATTCAGATTTTTAAACATTGAAAATATCAAGTAAAACCTGATGATGCTGTAATTTATTCTGCCGCCACCAAAGAAAGTCCTGAAGTATTGAAAGCATTTGAATTGAAAAAATCTGAACATAAACCATTCCTAATCTGGGATTATTTCCAGTTCCTCTGAGAAATGACCAAATATTTTAAGAGTATATGATTCACTGGAACGAATGGAAAATCCAGTTCAAGCGCCATGTGAATCCATGTAGCATCACATTGTTTGCCAAATTTTGGAATCTGAATAGTCGGAGCTTTGGTTCCAGATTTTGGTGGGAAAAGCTATATGCTAAATATACAGCGTAAAGATGAATTGAAAAATATTTTTGATTATATTTTCACGTGAAGAAGATTAGATTATTCTCTTGTGAAAAAATATTATTTTTTGCTGGAAGCTTGTGAATATCAACGCCATTTTTTGAATTTAAATTTGGATGAAGCTATAATTACAAGTTTAGAATTGGAGCATACAGATTATTTCAAAGATTGGAACGATTATGAGTCAGCTTTCTTAGAAATGATTGCTAAAACTAAGGACCGTGTTTATTGTTTAAAGAATTTAAATAGTGAAAAAATTCTGAAAGAAAAGAAAGTAAAAATTGCAAATAGAGAAGGTTTTGATATGCATTTTGTATGGTGAGAGCACCAGCAATCAAATGCTTCACTTGTTTGTGAACTGCTGAAATGATTGATGAAAAATGAATGAATGGAAGAATTAGCAGCGAAGGATAAAATTCGTGGATATTTAAGAGATTTTAAGTGAATCTGGAGGAGAATGGAATTTTTAAAAAAGACTGAAAATTGAGCTCAGATTTTTAGTGATTATGGACATGTGGCATCAAGTATCGAGCTGTGATATAAAGCATTGAAAGAAAAATTTCCTGATAAGAAATTGATTTGCATATTCCAGCCACATCAGATGCATAGAATTTTGGTTGGATGGGATGAATTTCCAGAAGCATTAAAACTTTACAATGAAAGTTATATTTATGATATTTATGCTGCGAGAGAGAATATTGATGACTTTGCGAATGAGGAAGTTTTCAAAGATCTGAATTTAAAAAGTGTGAAAGATTTAGGAAATACTTTTGCTCAGCACTGTGGAAATACTTATTTGGAAGAATTTTGTGAAATAGAAAATATAATAAAAAAAGCTGACTGAGACTGCATAATTGTAGTTTATTCAGCTGGAAATATTGATTTCAAATTAAGACAATATTTAGGAGTGTTATAGTTACGGATTAATCCTAAAATTAATTACTGCTTGTAATTGGTCTTCAGTTTTAACCGTACGTAAGGTATAGTTTAATCATTGAGCGAAATCAGATTGGAAATAATTTATATCTTCTACATTTCACTCGACAGAAACTATTTCTACATTTCGAGGATAGTAAACCATTCATTTTTCTCGCCACATACGTTCAGGTTTTCAATCATAATGATTTACTGGACTAAGAACTAATATTCATTCCTCTCTTGGAGTAATTTGAATATCATATTTTTCTTCTAATGAGTGAATGAATGTCCTGTAAGATTCCGGCACAAAGAAGTAATAATCAATCACGAGTTGATATTCTCATACTGGTAAGCCATTTAGTTCTAATATTTCATTTTGCTGGGATGTAATCAATTCTCATGTAGATGAATATAATCTTAATCGTTTCGTGAGGAAATCATCTGATTTATTATTTGCAATATTTACATCTCGTGCATAAATTTTTCATCCCTCAAATGCTGTATTTAATCAATTTTTACGAAGCATCAATCTAAATTCCCTACTCACAAACATGTCAGAAAGATAAATCTGAATATATCTTTTGTTTAATACATCATCTCGATTATTTACCAGATTTTTAGCGATAGTTGTAGTATTATGTGAAAAATAATCAAGAACTTCATTGATGTAAAGTTCTTTCTTATTTCAGCGAACCTCGCCACGAATTATATCAATAGAAGCATTAATAAATTGCCATTCTCTCATTTTATCTTGGAATCAAGGCAATAATTCTGTAAGCAGGTTTGAATCAAGAAATATTACTCATTTAATATTTTTATTGTGGAGCAATTTTCGCTGATCTCAGCTATACATTTCTCTCACTTTATCCATTTCATAGTCCTCATTGAAAGCTTTTTCATATAATATTTTCAAATTTTTTCAGTCCATATCTGTAAATCAGAATTTATTTCCTGCCACAAATCCGAGTTGTTTTTCTCAAAAATATTGAGAATACCGAGATGGCAAATTAATTCTTGAAGTAGGAGCGATATAATCTGCTAGATATGAGTCTATAACCTCAAGATTTTCAATATGTCATCCACTCAAAGTCACGAATGCAAATGAACCGAAAAATCATCCATTTGGACGTTTTTCATTTCAGTTTTGCAATGGAATTAGATAATTGAATGACTGATTCTCTCATAATAAAGAATATATTTCCTCGCGATGATCATGTAAATCTGATAGGAATGACATTAAACTTTCATAACGCTGGAATCATAATGAGGAAAGGTAATTCTGATTATTGATGATGTAGTATCGAACTTCTTCTATCTCTGGTTTCTTGGTTTTGAATATATTTTCTCATTTCATGTATGATTGGACAATTTTATCCAGTGTGTACAGTTCGTGAGAAATCTCCTTGTCTATCGGCAAAAAATATACCGACAATGTCTGTAAATCTTTGGTAAAAATATCTAGAGCTGATCATCAAAAAAGTATATTCGTAATATTCGCATATAGACTAAATCCTCGGAAAAAGATTAAGAATAATAATGCGTATATGAAAAATTGTATTGGAGGAAACCTCCTCTTCTTTTTCTGAATTTCTTCAATTCAAAACTGTTTTTCTACCATAAATTTATTTTCTAAATCTACCAAAACATGAGAAATCTGAGTATTCTCACGTAAATGAGTGTAGGATTTTTTTTCTAAGTTTCAAGTAAAAGCGAAAACGCTTTACATTTTATCACAAACTTCAACCATAAAAGTCAGATTTCTCTTGCATTTTATGTGAAAATTTTTATAAGTTTTATTGTAAACATTCGTGTTTTTTATTATTGTAAATTTATGGAATGCTTGACTTTATTTATGACAGTTTGGATACAGTAAAAAGTCTAAAACATCCAGACAAAAAAATGTACCTTAGTTTAACTGCTGCTATCTTTGCTGTAGTTATCGTGACTGGTGTGTATTTCTTGGGAGTAGACTGGATTGTGAATAACGCATATCAAATTTTCTACCACGCAATGTCTGGAACATTATAGTTCTTAGTTTTTATGTGATGAAAATCTTTTATTCTGTATCACAAAACTTATGCAAGAAACAAATACAGTAGAAATCAAAAAACAAATTGAAGATCGTACATTTAGACGATATGTACTAAGTGTAAATTCTGGTCAAGAAGAATTAGTCCTAGAAAACCTAAAGGAAAGAGTTGCTAGACAATGACTTCAAGAGGATGTAATTGAATTATTAAATCCAAAAGTAAACGAAGTATCTGTAAGCAAAAAATGAGAAAAAGTAGTGAAACAAAAGAGATTGTATCCTGGATATTTGTTCTTCAAATCTAGAATGAATGATAAAATCTGGTATGTAATCAGAAATACTCCATGAGTAAGATTGATTGTATGAGCTGACACTCATCCAGTTCCACTTACTGATGATGAATTCAATAAAATGATGCAACAGGTTCAGGCTTCTGAAGATTCTTTGGATGTAAGAGTTCCTTTCAAAAAATGAGATTTGGTACTTATCAAATCATGAGACTTAAAGGGAACAAAGTGAACAGTTCTTTCTGTGGATTCAGAGAAATGATTGGTAACTGTAAGTGTAGAGTGGCTTGGACAACTTACACCTACAACAGTTTGAATGGATACTGTGGAAATTGCTCAATAATTTTATCAGGCAAGATTCCAAATCATGATAGAAAACAAAAAAGTAATTACGTGTTCATTGATAGTTCTATTTCTCAGCTTGTCTATGGTCTACTCCTTAACCTATATGAAGAAGGCTACACTATTTAAGGCTGTAGAAAAAAGATGAAGTGAAATAACTACACATACATCAGTAGAAAGTCAGAACACATGATCTACTACAAACAACACTGTGGACACCTCTAAACCTGGTGAAAAGATAAATTCAAATGGAACGGTATCTTTGTGAGGTTCTACTAAATCAAGTTGAGTAAACAACTCAAATACTCAGACTCCTAGTGAAACAGCTACGGATTCTACAAATGTGAAAATACTTCCTGGCACAACGGAATATTTCGGAGTGCTAGATATAGTAAGCATCCTTTGACAGAAACCTGAATTTACTTTACAGGATTCTAAGGGGAACTACTTCGTTTACTATTGAAATCATTTGAACTTTGTATGAACTATCGTCGCATTGGGAGGAAATGTCTATGAAATGGTGACAGAAGCTGAAATTCTCCAGAATCAATTATTCGGAGATAGAGTGAGTTATATAAATCTGTCTATGTTCAAGGATGTTCGAGTGATGATGGTCATTGAAATTGATGGCGATGTGTGGCTATTACAGGTGCCAGCATCCAAATATCATTACAGCAAAGACTATCTCAAATCTTTATTTATTCAGTAACTAAACTAACCATGGCAAAAGAAAAAACGTATGTCAAAGTAGAAAGTAAAAAAGCTGAAAGTAATGAAATTTATGGAAAAGACAGTCACGGAAAAATTATTAAAGTTGAACCAAAGGGTGAACCAAAAAAGAGAGCTACAAACAAGAGGATTTGGGCCATTGTATGCTGGGTGATTGCTATTGCATTTGAAGTAATTGGAATCCTCAGACTAACAGATGTTATCAATTGGTTTAATGGATTGGATGAAGTAACCTTCTTGATAATCTGTCTTGTATTGGATTTAATATTTGTCGTAATTGGTTCTCAATTATGGAAAAGGGCTAATCACATCGATCCTGCTTCAGAAAAGAATAAGACTAAATTCTGGCTGTGGAATAATTTGTGAACTATCCTTTCTGTGATAGCGTTCTTGCCTATCATTATACTTGTCTTTACTGATAAAGACATGGATAAGAAATCTAAAGGTTTAGTTGGTGGCATCGCTATCGTTGCTCTAGCTATCGCTGGTCTGACAAGTTACGATTATAATCCAGTGTCTAGCGAGCAATTGCAATTAGCAGAACAGGAAGTATTGCAAGTTAGCCCATCTGGTACAGTTTATTGGGCTGAACATAGTAAAAAATATCACGTTGATCAAGACTGTCCTGCATTCTCAAATAGTGAAGTAGTTTATGAATGAACTGTTGCAGATGCATTTGAAAGAGGATTAACTGATCCTTGTAGAAGATGTATCCCTGAGTATCACGAAGATGAAGCAATTGAAAATGTTGAAGTTGAAGTCGAAGAAGAATGAGAAGAAGAAAGTTTATGAGAGTTGCTTTGAGGACTATTAGAATAATTAAGTTGAGTAATTATCTCAAATACTCAAATCCCTGACTGGCCTGAGTCTTCTACCTCAGAATGTCTAGCTTCTACAAGTTCTAAACAGAATTTGTTAGACTGTCCAAGTGCAGGAATTAAAAACATTTATTTGATTATTAAGCTGAAAATGGCAAAAGTGCAAACTATTCTCAATCTTGAGATTCCTGCCGGAAAAGCTCAACCAGCTCCTCCTCTTGGACCTATGCTTTGAGCAAACGGTGTAAATATCGGTCAATTCACTAAAGAATTCAACGAAAAAACTGCAGATTATATGAAAAAGTTCGCTCCTACAGATGTTAAAATTAAATGTAAATTAACTGTATTTGTAGATAGGACTTTCCAAATTGAAATCTGAGCTCCTATTACCTCTGGATTGATTAAATGGAAATTGAATCTTCAGAAAGGTTCTGGAGAACCTAACAAGAATAAGGTTTGAAAACTTTCAAGAAAAGATTTAGAAGAAATCTACGAAATCAAGAAGAACGATTTGAACGCAAACAGTGTTGAAGAAGGAATCAGAATCATTGCTGGAACTGCAAGAAATATGTGAGTTGATTCTGAATTATAATTAGGTTTCTATTCTCCTTAGAGAAATGAAATATTACTGTGGCAGAAAAACATAAGCTGTGGAAGTGTGTCATCCTGAACGAGCGAAAGCGAAGTGAAGGATCCAGGTAATAACACCTATGGATTCTTCGGCTAAAGCCTCAGAATGACGAACAACACAGAAACAATAAATGTCTTTCGCTATGGACCACTTTTATTCTTATTATTATTGTAATTATGCCAACACACGGAAAAAAGTATGTTGAAGCTAAAAAAGCTATCGACAGCCAAAAACAATACAGCGTTGAAGAAGCTGTAAAATTAGTTAAACAAACTAACTATGCAAAATTTGATGCAACCGTTAATATTGCAATCAAAACTAACGCAAATCCTAAGTACAACGATCAAATGCTTAGAGCTACAACTATTCTTCCTAATGGAACAGGTAAAACTAAGAGGGTTGCTGTATTCGTAAGTGATGATAAAGTTGAAGAAGCTAAAAAAGCTGGTGCAGATATTGCTGGATTCGAAAGTTTGTTAAACGATATCAAAGCTAATAAAATGGATTTCGATGTTTTGATTACTACTCCTGAACACATCAGAGATTTAGCTCCAGTTGCTAAACAGCTCGGACCTAGAGGTTTAATGCCTAGTCCAAAAGCCGGAACCGTTTCTATGAATGTACCTCAGGCTGTAGAAGAAGTAAAAAAGTGAAAAATAGAATTCAGACTTGATAAGACAGGGAATATTCATGCATGAGTTGGAAAAGTTTCCTTCGATGATGCTAAATTAGTGGAAAACGTTAATGCTCTACTTGCAGCTATTGAAGAAAACAAACCAACATGAGTAAAAGGTAAACTCGTTAAGAAAGTTGTATTAAGTACAACTATGAGCCCTGCTGTAGTAATTGCATACTAGTAATTGATTATAAAAAAATAAAAAAGCTGACCAGAAATGGTTGGTTTTTTTCAAATCAACCTCACCCTAGCCCTCTCCTATTAGGAGAGGGTTTTTTTCAAAAATATTGTCATCCTTTTTGAAAGGAGGTAGATTCAACGAAGTTGAAGACGAAGGATTTTTATTCACTTTAAAAATTCCCTCGGCTTCGCCATATCCCCTAACCTCTAAATCTCCTCCTATCAGAGGAGACTTATGAGATTTTCAATCTCTTAAAAGGGAATAATATTTTTTTAAATTTTGAAAAAGCCACCCCTCACGGAGTGACTTCTTCGACCAAATTAGTACAAATGGGGAAGTGCCTTTAAATAAAGATTGGGAGTTTCTATTTTTCGGCGCTTCTCATTAGCATGATCATTACGTAACCACGTAATTCTTGTAAATCAGGGTTATTATTAGTAATGATCTTCTCTTCCATAAGCTTAGCAAGATGAGGTTCATAATAAGCTCATTCTCAATCAGCTAATCCATATAACATTCTTGACAAAGCTGTTCCAAATTCAGCTCTAGTTACCAAATCAAATGGTCTAAAGTCTTCTATTCCAATTCACATTATTCCTAATTGATAAGCTAATGTTACTCAATTATTGTAATCAGCATTTAATTGTTCATCAACATCTGAGAATGTAGGAACTACTTTAGAAGTATCTGGAGTTTGTCCTAATACATTAATAGCATATTGAGATAACATTTTTGCCATAGCTACTCTAGTTAATGGTCCATACATATCTGCTTTCTCTGGATCATTCATTGTTGTAATACCTTTTTCATGAGCAAATACATAAGCGTCAACTAATTCTTTAGTTAATCCATTGTCTAATGTTCCGTTTTCATCTGAATCTTGATATCGGCTATCTTGAGTAGTTTTAGATTCAGGAAGCTCTCACTTTAATTTATTATTTTGTGTATTATCTTCTGTAGTTGTTGTATCTGTCTTATTACTATCTGTTGTAGTTGTAGAATTTGAGTTGTTTGAATCACTAGAACTACTAGAACTACTTGAACTACTTGAACTACTTGAAGATGAACTACCTCCACCTCATGATGATGAAGTAGATTTTTTAGTAAATGTAGCACTAACTGTTACATTACTAGCTGGCATAGTGAATTTATTGTCTGTTACTGTAATTTCAGTATTATCAACATTTTTAACACTCCAACTAGTGAAATTATAATTTGAATTAGGAGTAGCAGTAAGAGTTACTGTATCTCATTCTTTTGCCGTAGTCTTATCTGATGATATAGTTCATCCATTAGCTTGACTTATTGTTACTGTGTAAACAGTGGACCACTTTGCATATAATGATGTAGCTGTATTAATAACGTTATTGTTATATGCTGTTGTAAGTTGCCCGTCTGTATACCATCAATCGAATAAATATCAATCTTTAGTAGGAGTAATAGTTGAATCAAATGCTGTATTTTCTTCTACTACTACTGGAGAGGTAATTCATTCAGGTAATGTAGCTCAATCTATTCATGCTAATGTTACATTATATCACCATTTTGCTGTTAATGTAGTTGCTTCACTTATTTCTGTTGCTACATATTTAGTATCTCAATTATACCATCACATAAATACTTTTCATTCAACTGCTTTAGGATCAGAAGGTACAGCATATTCTGATCATTTTTCTATTTGTACAAGTGTAGAAGTTTCTCAATTTTTAAGAGTTACAGTTACTGCTTTAACTACCTTTTTAGTATATCATTCTTCTGTTGTATCTACTTTAATATATCAATCAGAAATTGATGTATATGTAGGATGAAGATCTTGTTTAAATAATCATCAGTCAATTGTAAGAGTTCAACTTCAGTTTGCTGCTTGTGCATATCATCCAATTTTACCTCAGTGAATTTCTCAAGAAGCTCAATTATAGATATAAATTCATCGATCATTATCTGCTACTACAATTGTTCATCAATTAATTATAACTTTTGAGTCTGATGCTTCATATGCTCATACTCCTCAATTTATTGTTCAGTCATTAACCGTGATAATTCAGGAAGAATCTGTTCAAAATCTTATAGAAGATAAAGCTACCCCGTATGGAGATGTAACAACTCATCATGAAATTATAATTTCACCTTTGGTTATAGCATAACCTGCAACCATATTAGCTATTGTGGTTACATTTCATCAATTTACAGTTATCTTTCAGTTTCATTTAGCAACAATAGTAGTAGATGAATTATTACTTACTGTTCATCAATTTATTACTGCAGTTGCTCATCAATCTACTGAAAGAGTTACTTTGTCAGTTCATTGTGAATCTAAAGTTCAACTCTCTAGAATAATAGAGCTTCATTGTCACTTCACATAATTTGCTGTATAGCCAGGATTATTTGCTGTTAATTTAGCTCAATCAATAGTTATTGTACCTCAATTATAAGCGTATGTAATTGAACTAGTATTTGTTACTGTAAGATTGTTTCATAATGTAATTTTACCTCAATTCGCAGAAATTATATCATCGTTTCAGTTTCCGTCAATGGTACCATTAGTAATTTTCAACTCACCAGCAGTAGATTGTATTCATTCAGCCTTATCAACTGTTAAAGTCTTTCAATTTAAATCTAATGTGAAAGTGTTATTAGTTGTAAAGTTTCATGTTACATTATTTAGTAACTTAACAGTAGTATCATTATCAGTTGCTGCACTTATTGCTGCAGCTAATGTATCATAACAACCAGCAGGAGAATCTCATGCACAACTTTCTACATCACTAGTTGTAGCAACATATTCTGTATCAGCCAAACTAATTCCTCCGAATCAGAATCAGGCTAAGAATACAGCCAATAGACTAAATAAAAGGTTTTTCTTCATGATAATATAATTAGAAAATAAAAGAGAAGAAAACATTATCATTCAGATTTTTTGCCTACATAAAAAGGCGACTAAACCTGCGAGTCGCCAAACTGTCCTCTCAATACTGTCGAACAACAAATAATGAGGCAGATCTAATCGCCCATTTTAGTTGTTCAACAAAAATCTACTTACAAAAAATAGTATTTCGGACAATTTGGCAATTTGAAGTTATGAATAAATTTTATAATTTCAAGACTTTATTATCTATTGTAAAAAATAAGCCGATTATTGAATTATTCACAAAATTTTTATACAGAAACACATCTCCACAAGTGCGTAAATAAAAAAGTCCCCGAAAAGTTGACAAATTAAAAAAAAGATATATAATATATATGTCATTATTATTGAAAGGGAAATAATGACTACAAGTTTCAGCATTTGAAAATTAAATTATAATTGAGCAATCGATCGAATAATTAAGCTTAAACTCATTCAGAATTATTTTCATTTGCTGTAGGAATAAATTGGTTCTACACACAAATTACCGATTTATTTCCCTAAAACTTTACACTATATGCACACAAGCAGAAATCAGAAATCTTCGTGATTTCTAACGATTGTAGCATTTGTGATGGTTCTTTTCTGAGTAGGATACATTTTCTCTTGTTTGTCGTGAAGCACTACGCTAGCGAAAAGCAATGAAGACTATGTTTCTCCTTATGCAGAAAATATTCATATAAAAGACCTTCAGTGAAAAGAGGATCAGGAGAAAAACTTTGCTGGAGTGGAAAGATCTGTGGCACAGCGAGCTGTTTCATGATGGAACAAACTCGTAGGGAATAATGATAGTACCAGTTCTTTGGTGGTAAATCTGCCTGAAAATACGGATAATACTGCCCTCTGAGACAAGGTTGCCTCTTGATATGAAGATACTTCGACAACGAATAAGGCATGAAATAAAAACATGCAACTTAGTTTTGCTAATAGTTATATTCTGCCGTCTGTATATCAGGACATTTCGACCTCTTCTTATCAAGACGCTATTACTATACTTTATTCTAACGGAATTATCAAATCTAGC
>FLNW01003333.1_pt1 | contig 13393 bp, 14 predicted proteins | sample 1140371 | NCBI WGS metagenome assembly FLNW01 (sample SAMEA3878170, study PRJEB12797) | bioreactor metagenome | biome: Moose rumen | place: Sweden | collected 2011-10
CTAAATAATATTAAAATCAACAGGAATTAAGATAACACCACCTGAAACAACTTTAGATTTAAGCCCACCATGAACAGTAAGACCAAAAGTAAATGATTGAATAGGATTTGCCATTGATTTAATGACGTTAATAACCGTGTCAGTAGCTCCGGAAGCTTTAACAGTAACCTTGTTATCTTTAACATAGATGTATGTTTTAGGTTTAACAAAACGGGCTGTATCCGCAGTACCTTCATCTTTCCATGCACCTAACTTAACAGAATCAATTTCAATATCGGTAATTGGACTAATTGACTTAATACTGTCAGTATCAGCATAGACAAAATCATCATAATTTGCAATTGCTGTTCTGATTGTCTTGCACCGTGCATAGCTTGTCATGTAAGCAGCAACGGGAATATAAACAGATTCTTTGGATGAATCGACATTAGTAAACTGTAACTGATTAGTATAGGAAGTAGTCTTAATAGAACCTACAGGGGATTTACCAAACTGACCTCCTAAATTATTTAACATAAGCTTTGAAACAAGTCTTAATGTAGGATTATCATTAGATTTTACTTTATTACCAAACCATTTGTCTATATAAGTGTTGAACATTCCTGTTTTCATTTCAAACACTATAGCATCAAGGAATTCAAAATAATCAATGTTATAAGTGTCAAATAATAAACGTAAGTCCATTTTAGTAAGGGTGAGCTCAATTGGGTCTGAAGTAGAAACTAATTTATCTTCCACCGAATAAATGTCATGGGCTGTCTGGATCCATGGAAAACATCTGTCTTTTAAGTGGAAACTGACTTTAATCCTCACGAACCACGCATGGTTATTATAACTCTGCAAATCTTCCCAATCTGTGATCTTTATTCCCTGACCATAAGGAAAAGCTTTTGTTCTCATTTCATAAGGATAAAGGGAATTAACATCATACTGGAATACATTTGACAAAATTAAATCTTGATATTTAGGATTAAGATAACACCACCCACCTTTATATGATTTTCTGATATATGCATCCGTATCACTATCAAGCACCGGAAACCATGTATCAAAATACTGCTTTACTGTCTGCTTGTATTGCTGGAAACAGCTTTTCCCTATTGTGAGATTATCAAGTAAGCCGTACTGTGAAATAAAATCAAGTGCCTTACTTAGGATGATTATATCTCTTGTTAAATAAGCTCTGTCTTCTTCATCCATGATATAACCGTCAGGACGGTCTTTTGTATAATCAATATCACCCTTTAATTTCCGTGGGAGTTTTAGGTCTTCCGCTATTTTATCCAGTTTAAACGGAAGAATTTTTAGGCTGTCTCTGAATGTAATTTGTGTACCGGACTGTAGCTTTACTTTAATAAAATAAAATTGACCGTTTTCCGTGATAAGATGTGAAAAGGATTTCTTTTTAAGCCGTGGAACAGGATTGTAAGAATATCCATGAGTATAGAGATAATCTAAAATAAGTTTTCCATCATATGCAAGATTATGGCTATAAACAATGTTATCCATGCCATCAAGCGCCTGAAAGTATGTATCTAAGTCATTATATAAAGATACAAATTCAGTTCCGATCGGGCATAAACCGCAACCCCATACACGTGTAGATATAACTTCTTGATTTTTAGGAACTGTATTTTCAAAATCTGTTGCATATATGATCATTATAATTACCCCCTATATATATAATAGAGGGTAATTATGAACATGGTATGAATAAATATTAAACATAATCATCTTTAACGACCTCAATAAGAGCCAATATTTTATCTTTTGAATTGTATTGATCGGGATAATCTGTAATATCTAATAATGGTGGTAACCATTTCTCAATGTTATTCAGAATATCGCCTTTATAACCAAAAATTTCGGTTTGAATTAACTTTGAATATTGACCAAACCACTCATCAAAATCCTGTATGCGTATTGATTTTAGTGCATTAACAATTATTTGCCTAAGCCCTAAATTCGGCACATTTTTATCCATAGCATTTATAATATTCTTCCGTGTCTGTTCTTGCCTGCTCCAATAAATATTTTCCGGGCCCTGTTTTAGCCTGTTTGCTACAAGCTTAAATTGGTGCTCCAATTTTGCCCCCATAAGCTTGTTAAAACGTTTTAACGCTGCTTCATGAGATTCTTTAACAATCTGCATATAAAAATCCTGTGGAACTGCTCCGGATATTCCTGTAGTACGAGCGTTAATTTCCTTACTTACAAGCCTTGATATGATCTGTTGGTTTTTTCCATAATTCCAAACTGCCAGCGGGTCGAACCCTACAAGGTTATACTTAAAATTTGCAACTTTTTTCTTCTGTAACTTTGCACGATTAAGGGCTTTATTGTACTCAGTTTTAGCCTTAACAATTGTATACCCTACTTTACCGGAAACCTCTGTTTTTATCTGTTTGCCTGTTGACTGGTCTATCGGGGAAAAAGATAGGGCTGTATTTTGTGTTACAACCTGCTTGTATATATCATCATAAGATTTTGCTGATGTAATGTTAGATACGTCAAAATTCCTTACATTCTTAAATCCCATTTTTTCAAGGCGGTAAAGAGCATCACTTATACGATGACGTTCGCTCTGTGTTAATCCCGGTGCATATTTTCTTTTTGCCATAATCAATCCCCTAAAGTTTCAACTTTGATAACAATCATCATATTATCGTTATATAATGCGGAATGTAATATTATAGGCAATAATTTATGACTGTATACTGATATATGTATAGAAATCAAATCGGCTGAAATCTTTTTTATCATTCCTGAACGTGTATAATAAGGGACTGAATCAAGTAATGACTGCATAATCTTATCAGCTGTTTTTACTAAATCTGCATTAGTTTCCGCCTGAAATTGCCCTCTTATAGTCTTAAAAATCTTGTCTATATGTGCATCAAACTTTGCTGTCTGTCTTACCTTTTCAATAGCTATCATTTTACTACCTCCATTATTGTTATAATCATAACGATAATGTAAATTATAAAGCTTAAAATCTTATCCTTTCTGTTCTGGAACATAATTTATAACCTCCTTATTTTGGAAATATGGAAATACTTGTTACAAGTATATATTACAATTTAATTATAGACGACATATAGATATTTTGTAAACAAAATGTTAACAAAAGCTATTGCATTGTGTACAATAATATTATATACTTATATATAGGAGGTCATTAATTATGGATGATATAAAAGCGATTATTTCGCTTGCAACAAACACGTCAGTAACTTTACTGGTTATATCCTTTTATCTGTATAAGGACATGAAGTTTTCACAGGAACTACAGAAAACTTTGACTACGTTAGTTGACACAGTTGAAACTTTAAAAAGTATTGTGATTGCAGGGAGGGAAGATAAATGACTGCTGATCAGTATAAAGAACTTATTAAACAGGGTAAAGATAACCCTGAAGCAATCGGTCTAATTTTAGGAAAGCTTGAACAGGAAATCTTGACCGACTTGAAAAGTCTTGATGATATGACAAGTAAGGTCAAGGAACAGGAAGACAAGATCAAGGATATGGGATATCAACTTTGGTTGACTACTACCGGGAAGCCGGAAGAAAAACCGGATGACAATCCGGATGATGAAGATGAAGATAACTTTGACGCACTTCTGAAAGAAATAGGAGGTAAGGAAGATGGCGGTAACTAATTTAACACTTTGGAATAGCATAAGACAGCATTATCCACAATTCAGGAGCCACACATCAAAAGGAACAGCAGATCTTTTTACAGAGCGTGGATTCACGCAGCTCACTGCAACAGATGCGCATGCGCTTGATGAGTTTTTTGAACTCTCGTTAAGGACTTATCTGATTGCGGTCAATGTCCAGCAGATGAAGGATAATCTTGAAGAGGGCGGTTTTGGTGAGGTTTATAATGCACCATTTGGCGGAATTATTCAGAAAATGAGCATTGGTAATGTAGTACCTGTATCCCCCGCATACAGAAATTTACAGAACGGAGACAGCCCCGACCCCTTTGTTGTAAGTAAAGTGGCTACAAATGAAAGATTTTGGAGACAGAATTTTGACTATCAGGCACTTGTAACTATTCCGGATGACTTCGCAAAGAAACAGATTTTCATATCAGAATACGGCATGGATACTTTTATGTCCGGTCAGATGCAGACCCTTAATAATGCATACCGGAAACAGAGATACGTCAACAAAATTGAAGCAATCCATCAACTCTTGAATGATACGTCAGATTGGCAATCACAGCAGATCGTCAATTTTTCACAGGCAGGTGCACAGCCTACAGCTGATGAATTAAGACAGTTTATTCTTGCGGTTACTATGACAAAGACAGCAATGACAATAGGTCCGTCAACAAGTGCTTTCAATATCATGAAGTATGATGATATTCAGGATGAGTCAAGGTTGAGGCTGCTTATAAGGGTAGGTTATAAGGATTATATTTCACAGATACTCATGAGTAATACTTATCATGATGAAAGACTTAATCTTGGTATTGATATGATCGAGATGAAAGACTTTGGCGGAATTACTTATACAAACGGGACTGATCCGATTTACCCGGTACATAATCCACTCGGTCAGGTTGTAGGATACAGCGAAACAGAGGGCCAGACTATTGCATATGATGCAACTCCCGATATCGCCCTTAACGATAGTTCTGTCGTAGCGGTTGACCCTCATCCTAATACGGTAGCAATTTTGGCAGATAAGAGACTTATATTTGAAGCAAGGCAGAACGCTTATGAGGTTGAACCTATTAGAAACCCTCGTGGTAAGTATACAAACTTCTGGGCTTCTGACCCGGGTAACACAATAGCAATAGACAAGCTTTACAATTTCGTAGCCTTTGTAAAGACTTAATGAGAAAAGGGGCTGTAAAGCCCCTTTTCTTATAGGATGTTTCACGTGAAACATTTAGGAGGAATATATGTTAGTTACACCGACAATATATTTAAGTACAAAATTTTCACCGCTAAATCCCCCGGATAGTCCTTTACGGGTTACAGCAAACTATCAGGGAATAACACTCCCCGCACTTGATATTCTGCAGGAACTTATATCAGAGATTTCTGTAAGAACTACATGGCAACAGATACAGAGTGCTGATATGATATCCTTATATAATCCGACTACAGGTGTCACATGGTGGTATTATATAACATCTGTACCGTCTATGACTTCAGTTGACGTAGCAAGGTTATCTATAAAACTTGACGGGATTTTATCAATTGGAGGTTTTCCCAATCTTGAAATTATCGGAGGTTTAACAGTCCGTCACCATGTTACTGACGACAGCTTCGGCATGTATACAGAAGAAGATGAACTTTTAACATGCCATGAACCACTTGTACTCGATACAAATTCATCATGGTCTTTTAGCAGTTATGATCACTTATACACTATGATGGAGAGTACAATTGATCTGTCAGATATGGGAACGGGAACAAACCCACCATGCATACAATGGGTGGATCCGTCAGATAGTTCAATAGTTGTTAACGTACCGTCAACTATTCCGGTAACAACCCCAACAAGTTTTTCGGCTAAACAGTATAATACCGCTGATGTGTCTTTACCGTCACCCGGTACGCAGCTTTTTGTGAGTGATGTTGATGGGACTGTAGTATCTATAGTGCAGGAGGGTTCAAGCAGGTGCAGACAGATAAGTGCAGAGAGTGCAATCATTGCACAATATCAGGTCCCTGATACAATGGTAAGTATCGCTTATAATGCTGCAAATGGTTCTGTTTATTCCGTTACAGGACGCACAAGTACTACTCCTGATAGTTTAACGGACTTACCGTTTGATTTTACAGACAGCAGCTATACTGTTCAGAATTCCCGTGTATTGTATGGAAATTTATGTCCATACGGGATTATTACAAGTGACGGAAATATCGGACTTTTCAATCCTGAAATGATCTACGATTTTAATGGAGCCCTTTATCCCAATTTGATTTTCGTTACCGACCCAAGGGCAAACGGAAGACCATATTTTAGATATGAATATTATAATCAGGTACAGGGAACGGGAGATAAATTCTGGATTAACTGTTTACCCGGAGCTACATGGAGACAGGTTCCACTTATATATAATAGCGCATCAGGAGAGTTGTTAAATTCACAGAGATATCAATATGAATCTTTATCCAAGACAAATGAATGGTATAATTCAGCTTATTCCCGTGAGTTAGGATTAAAGCAGAAAGAAGTGAATTCAGTTTTAGACGGAATACAACAGGCCGCTTCCGGAGGGTTGGGAATAGTAACCGGGATTGATAACCCGGGAGGAATTGTAACAGGTCTGTCTAATGTGATTTCAGGAATATCTGATTCAGCATTTTCCAGACCTATATATGATGAAACAAGAACACGTTTGCAGAATCAGTATGATATAGCAATGGAAAGCGGACTTGTCGATTATGCAACAAAACAGTCAGTCGTAGTTCCAACTATACAGATACCGGGCGATACTAAAATATTGAGAGATATTAAGGGTAATGGCTGTTTAGCATTTCGTTATCACCCAAGCATGAATGATCTGGAGAGACATGACAAAATCCTCACCATGTATGGATATAAGGACGAAACTATTTTAGACAATTCAATGTTTAATAGTAGACAGTATTTTAACTATATTCAGGCTAACGGGGTGGAAATTTCCAATGCGATACCGACATGGTTGAAAGCAGTTATTCAAAATCAGTTCAGTACAGGTATGCGTATTTGGCACACAATACCGGATACAACATATTACACAAACAATCCGGTAGTGGTAACACCATAAAATGTTTCACGTGAAACATCAGGAGGATGATTATGATAGGATTATCAAACATTTTTTTATGGGGGCTGATAGATGATATCAGTTCCCTAAGTAAAAAGAAAAAAGCAAAGCTTAAAAATTCCGCAAAATTCATGATGGTATTCAGGAGACTTATAGGGGATGCTTTATATGGACGCTACGGAATTGAAGGCCTTCCCGATACTGTTAGTTTGCGGATATTTTTAAGGGATTTATGGGCTAAGAGTTTTGCAGTCATATATCTTGAAAAAGGGATCCCCGTTTGTCTTCCTTCCATGATAGGCGGTGACGAACTGAATGTGGTAGGAGAACCGGGGACCGCATGGGTAAATGCGATAAATGGTAAAGTCAATAAACAGATTAAGTTAGTCGTTCCCGGAGCAGATGTTACAAGCTTTTTGGGAAGTAATGACGGTGTAGGGGTTCTTATTCGTGAAAATGATATGTATATACCTTTTGCAGAAACTACTATCGCATATGCACTCGCTATATCTGATGCCATGAGAACATTGGATACTGTATCAAGCAATATGAAACAGCCGTTCCTTGTAGTTGCAGAACAGTCCATTATAAGCACGGTCAAAAAGTTTTTTGAAGATAGGGACAACAATCTTGACTTTATCATATCATCAGGAGTTTTCCCTGTTGATAAAATCAGTCTGTTACCTTTTGACCCGCAGGCTCAAAATATCACACAGTGCACACAGCTGATTGACTGGCTTGAAAATAAATATAGGGAAGCTTGCGGTATTCCTGCAAACGGTCAGTCAGATAAGAAGGGGGAGAATCTTATATCAGGTGAGCTTGATATATCAAGGGATTATTGTATGTTGCAGAAAATGAAACCTATTGATACACTGAACAGATCATTCAAATTATTAAATTCTTTTATGGGATTAAGAGTTAAAGCAGTTGACCCTTTTAAGCGTGAAGAATATAATAGTAATGAGGGAGGTGAGGACGATAATGGCAACACCGACAAAGACATTGAATGATATAATTGAGGCCGGATATACTTATCCGGAGTACGTGGAAACCGCACAACAGACCGTTATTAATTCATGGTTCGGAGACAGGATTGTATGTGATGATGATAAGTTCCCCGTATACTTTAACAGGGTATTAGCTCGGGATTATAACCGGTATACACAGTTGTTAAGGATAGAACCCGGGGTGTCACAATTTGACTGGCTTGTACAGCATTATACGGAAACTTTAAGACAGACAAGTGATACTGATACACATAATGCAACGAAAAACACATTAGGTACATTAGCAGGTAGCGACACTCATACTACTACAACTCATGATGAAAGCACGGGGAATCTAACAGGTACAACGACCGCATCAGGGGAGTATGAAGACAACAGCACTGGAAGTCATACAGATAATGACACATTCAGTCAGACAAGGACACCTAATCTCACAACTACCGATAACCGTCAGATCGATACTACAGGAAGTAGAAACGTGACAGAGGATGGAGGTTATACGGATACCGGAAGCACAGGGGGTACACATTCCGGCACATCAAACACCATTGCAGCCAATAAGACAGCAAACAAACAGGCTCCTATGTCCATACAGTCAGCAACTACGGGAGGAGTATCAGGAACAACCTCCGGGGGGAGTGCAAAGCTTGCAGATTTTGACTGGACATACGCAAGTGCAGTTCAACAGAATGACGTTGACAGTACCGTAACTGACAGCTCACAGGATACCGGCACAAGTTCTTTACAGCATGACATAGACAGAACGGAAGATACAACCACATCAGGTAATGAGACACATTCCGGGACTGTTACTAATACAGGTAATGAAACGCTTGCAAGTACAGACGGAAAAACAGGTTCTACAACCGGACACGCTGAAGGAACAAACAGTCAGTCCGTAAACAATACACAGGGCTCTACTACAGAGCGTGACATAACAAGCAGCCTGACGGACACATTAAATCATACAACATCAGGAGAAGAAACTACCACCGCTACCAAAAATGCTACAGGCGAAGAAAAACTTATCAGTACAGGCAGGAGTACAGCCCCGGCACAAATTTTGGATGATGCAAGAATTTACATACAGTCTTCATCGGCGTGGGAATGGTTTTCAGGACAATTAGAAAAATGTTTTTTGGGGGTATATGAGATATGAGTAGAGTATCGCCACAGGGATATATTTATGGAATAAGGCCAACGGCAACTAATCCTTTTTGGGAGGAAACAGATCCGGTATCAGACGTAGAAATAACAGCATCAGCAACTGTAGATAACACTACGGGTACTTCTGCTGTATCCGTGGAACGTACCGAGGAGATTACAGAAACTGACCATAATATCAATTTTGAGTTTAACTTTACAGGATTAAAAGGGGAACAGGGTATACAGGGAGAAACCGGACCACAGGGAGAAACAGGCCCGCAGGGTCCACAAGGCGAACAGGGTATCCAAGGAGAGCAAGGAGAACAGGGTATTCAAGGGGAACAAGGGGAACAAGGCACCCCTGGGGAAGGTGTCCCAACAGGTGGAACATCGGGGCAATTCTTAAAAAAAACTAGTAACACCGATTATGATACAGAATGGGTTGATGTGGCAGAAGTCCCAACAACAGGAACTACAGGGCAAATTTTGACAAAGACTTCAACGGGGTATAGTTGGGAAAACCCCGATATAACAGGAATAACCACCGTAAAATCTACAATATTTAGTCTCACAGATACAACTGATAGTAGTAGTAGTAGTTTCGGGGGGTTTTTTAGTAGTGATGGGAGTACCGGGTTAAAAACTTGCACTCTTCAAACTTTAATCCCTGATATATCAGTTTTTACAACGGCGAACACCCCATTACTATCTTTTGAGACAATTATCGCCGGGAATGTGGTAATGTCAAAACAATTTATCCCGGCATATAAAAACATTACAATTTCAGGGTATGCTATTTTATATGATCTTAATGTGAATATTTCTGATAGTGTCGGGGTTTTGGTTGGAAATGCAAGAATGCGTATTATTGATATTGGTAGTTCCCCACAATATTTATTACAACTTGAAATCGCCGCACAAGTACTATCCAACAATTCTACAAGTTCGGCTCATTCAATAAGTTTTAAGTTGAACGCTTATAATTAAAGGTAATACAAATATGGGACAATGGTTATCACAAACAAGACGATTTAATAAATTTTACACAGACGGGGAGATGGGCGGAGCCTCCTTGTCTGATTATGGAATTTTAGACCCTATGTATAAAGTTAATGGGGGAATTATCCCCCATTTATATGGTATTAATGGAAGTACTTATCCAAATGCCGCAACATCGGGATACAAAGTTCAAAAAACCTTGACATATAGTACATCTTTGAAAACTTTACATTATGAATACCCCAATCAATACGAAATAGCATTTAATTTATATCATATTGGAGAATACCAAACCGAACTAATAGGAACAGAAAATGTTAGTGGAGTTACTTACGCATTGCCAACGCTTGATTTATATGTTATTGGTATCGCATATATAAATTTGATGTATGGGACATGGGCAAATCTAGAACAATATTTACCCACAGATTTTCAAGGAATTCCAATTGATAAAGATATACGAAATATTGTTGTAACAAACTCATTATTTACATTGACTTCATCGGAAATGGCAACAGAAATTTCAAGGGGCAATATAACAAATTGTTTTTCTAGTAATAGTGGGTTAATGATTACGGAACTACAGGGGATATATTTATTTTCAGAATTAGTTGCTGACATTATGGATAAACTTAGCGTAAAAACACGACTTAATTTTGAGACTTATAGTGGCTCAATTCGGGGAAACATACAAGCTCCATTAGGGCGTTCTAAATGTTTTTGGGATAATTTAAGCGGTGCCCGCGGACAAAACACGGGATCTAATCGGTTAGATACTACCTATTATAGTGATAGTTTTCCAGAAGTGTCTAACTTTACATCAGCAAGAACCCCTTCAGTTATAACCCCATTATTAACAGATCCAAGAGATACTTCTGATTTTAATGATTTTATAACGGAATATTCTACATTATATCCGTCAGTCTCTCAAAATCAAGCGGCTATAGATAGTTTTTTATATACATATAGTTCTCATTTTTCAACGATACCAACATCATTGGCTAATTATCAATGTCTTAAACTTAAAACGCTAATACAGGGGTTATTTACCCCCGTTATCCCTAAGTTAGGAATGTTTTATTTAGGTTCATCTTTTTCTACTTATACAACGGGTAGTACTGTACAAAACCCCACAAATGGAGTATACTATACATATATGACTATACCCAAAATAAAAGGGGTAACATTATATACAAATGAGTGAGGTGTTTAATGATGAAATGGACTTTAGAAGAATTGGAAAAAGCCGGTTACAAAATTGAAAATGCTGAAATTGAATTGGTAGATTTGTCAATGGCAGATCATGGCTGTTTGACAAACGACATAGTTCTTAAAGGTGGCGGTTGGAGCTGTGTCTATGGTGGGTTTTGCATTGGTAAAGGCTATCTTGGATGCCCTGATGATTTCTTTCACGGAAGCCCCTCCGGGATTGAATATATTATGCGAATTATGGATACCGTAGGTGTTGATAGATTTCAAAATCTAAAAGGCAAATATGTTCGAGTGGCGACAAAAGGTTGGGGAAGTTCAATTAAAATAATTGGGAACATTCTAACTGACAAATGGTTTGATGCGGAGAGCTTCTTCAAAGATTTTGAACAAGTTAAAGGAGAATAAAATTATGTCAACTGTTGAATTAGAAGCTGCTATGTGTGAGTCAGTTCTAAACATTATTTACAAAGTATCTCTTGAAAGAGGTTACTCTTGTTACAAGGCAATTATGGCGCAGGCTATGTGTGAAAGTGGTTGGTGCAGAAGTAGTTTAGCGAATAAATACTATAATTTTTTTGGTATGAAATGTGGATCAAGCTGGAAAGGCAAAAGCGTAAATATGACAACAAAAGAAGAATACACAGCCGGGACACTTACCACAATAAAGGATAATTTTAGGGTTTACGATACCATTGAAAACGGAATAAACGGATATTTTAATTTTATTGAAAGTTATTCTAGATATAGCAATTTAAAAGAGGCCAAATCTGATGAAGAGTATATCCAGCTTTTAAAAAAAGATGGGTGGGCTACATCTTCAACCTACGTTAAAACGTTAACAAATATACTGAATGGGGACACTCTTAAATCTATGATTAAAGCTATAAACGTGACATCTTCAGAAATTGAAAAAGAAAATATTATCTCTAATGCGGAAAAAGCAATCGCAAAAGAAGTAATTGCAGGCAAGTACGGTAATGGAACAGCAAGAAAAGAGAATTTATATAATTCTATTCAGGCAGCCGTTAATGACACTTTAAAGGGTTAAGCTTATGTCTAATTTATATGGGGAATTCTGGAGCCCATCTAAGTTATTATCATATGGGAGGACAATGATGATAAGTGTAGGCTCCAGAAGCATAGGGAAATCAACAGGACTTGAAATATTTTTTTTAAAGGATTTTATCGAAAATAGCCACGAATTTGTTTATACAAGACGCACCAAAGACGAATTGATGGAGACTTGTAAAACATTTGGCGAGGGTGGAATAGATATATTAAAAGATAATGGGTATAAGATAGCAGAATACCGTTATGACGGCGGTGAGTATCAAATTAAAATGGAAGGGGAAAAGGAATTTAAAACATGTGGCTATGCTATTCCATTATCACAGCAGTATAAGTTTAAATCAGGACATTATTATAATGTATATAATCTGTTATATGATGAATTTATCGCACCTATGACCAAAATGTATTTAGGAAGCAGAGGAAATTACCTTATTGAGTATGATTTCCTTATTAACCTTGCTAAAACCATTGACAGGGAGAAGGGGAAAGCATTTGCAAACAGACTACGCATATTCTTATGTGCTAATGCTGACCCGGGAAAGCAAACACTTTATACGCCCGTTTTTGTTGCTATTGGGGCAGATAAATATATCCATCCTGAAACTAAGATATGTGCCCCTAAAGGAAAGAAGTGGGTTATTGAGTTTACATCACAAGTTGAAGCCACAAGGGATTATGAACAATCAAATCTTTATCAGTTATCAACTGAAAAGGATAAACTATCTACTTATGCTAATCAAATCATAGCTGATAATGAAGCTTTTGTCGGTAAGATTAACAAACCTATGAAACCCATTATCAATCTATCATATAACAATAGTGTCATTGGAATTTATGAGGTTCCAAGTATGGGTGTTGTATATGCATCAACTAAATCAAACACATTGTACACAATTGCACTGACAACAGAAGATCATGACAAGATTAACTACATGCTTGCATTTAAGTATTCAGACAGCCCCTATATGAAAGCTATTAAAGAAGCTATTTATAACGGTTACATGGTTTATGAGAACAACACCATCAAACATTGTATATCCAGATATTTTATGTTGACACCATAACATAAATTTGTTACAATTTATTTGATGGTAAGTTTATTGGATATGAGGTAACTGTTGTGGGTACATCTCCTGACCAGAGCCACACAGTGAAAGGGGGTAATGTCCTGAAGTCAAT
>FLNW01001331.1_pt1 | contig 13376 bp, 10 predicted proteins | sample 1140371 | NCBI WGS metagenome assembly FLNW01 (sample SAMEA3878170, study PRJEB12797) | bioreactor metagenome | biome: Moose rumen | place: Sweden | collected 2011-10
TTGAGCTCATAGAGAATACCGATCAGCGGAACCATGATCTCCGGCATCGGGTTCTTGCCTTCCTGCTTCAGTTCGCAAGCTGCGGAGAGGATAGCGCGGGTCTGCATGGCGGTGATCTCCGGGAAGGTGATACCCAGACGGCAGCCACGGTGACCGAGCATCGGGTTGTTCTCCGCCAGTTGGGCGACACGAGCCTGGATCTCCTCTACGGAAACGCCCATCTCTTTTGCCATCTGCTCCTGTCCCTTCAGATCATGCGGAACGAACTCATGCAAAGGCGGATCGAGCAGACGGATGTTCACGGGCAGTCCGTCCATTGCTTCAAGGATGCCCTTGAAGTCTGCTTTCTGGTACGGCAGCAGTTTGGCAAGTGCTTTCTCGCGACCTGTGCCGTCCTTGGCCAAAATCATCTCACGCATGGCGAGGATCTTCTGGTCGTCGAAGAACATATGCTCGGTACGGGTCAGACCGATACCCTTTGCGCCGAACTGACGAGCCACGCGTGCGTCGTGCGGTGTGTCGGCGTTGGTACGAACCTGCAGGTGGGTATATTTGTCGCAGAGGTCCATGAGTGCCTTGAAGTCACCGCTGAGCTCCGCAGCCTTGGTCGGGATCTCACCTGCGTACACCTGTCCGGTAGAACCGTTGAGAGAGAGGTAATCGCCCTCTTTGTAGGTCACGCCCTCAATCTTAACAGTCTTGGCTTTGTAGTCCACTTGGATGGCACCTGCGCCGGAAACGCAGCACTTACCCATACCGCGGGCAACGACAGCTGCGTGGCTGGTCATACCACCGCGTGCGGTAAGGATACCTTCGGCGGCAGACATACCTGCGAGGTCTTCAGGCGAGGTCTCGATACGAACCATCACTACCTTGTGACCGTTCTGGTGCCACTCCTGTGCGTCGTCTGCGTGGAAGACAATCTGTCCGCAGGCTGCGCCCGGCGAAGCAGGCAGACCCTGGGTGATGACTTTCGCTTTCTTCAGTGCGTCTTTGTCGAAGACAGGGTGGAGCAGTTCGTCCAGTTTCTGCGGCTCGCAACGCATGATCGCCTCTTTCTCGGAGATGACGCCCTCGCGAACAAGGTCCATGGCAATCTTCACCATAGCCGTTCCGGTACGCTTACCGTTACGGGTCTGGAGGAACCAGAGTTTGCCTTCTTGCACCGTGAACTCCATATCCTGCATATCGCGGTAGTGGTCTTCGAGTTTCTGCTGAATCTCATTGAGCTCGGCGTAGAGAGCCGGCATTGCCTCTTCCATCGACGGATATTTGGATGCACGCTCTTGCTCGGAGATGCCTTGAAGTGCTGCCCAACGGCGGCTGCCCTCAAGGGTAATCTGCTGCGGCGTACGGATACCGGCTACGACGTCCTCACCCTGTGCATTCACGAGATACTCACCGTTGAAGAGGTTCTCACCCGTAGCGGCGTCGCGAGAGAAGCAAACACCTGTAGCGGAGGTCTCGCCCATATTACCGAACACCATCGCCATGACAGACACGGCCGTTCCCCACTCGTCAGGTATTCCTTCCATCTTACGGTAGAGGATAGCGCGCTCGTTCATCCAAGAACGGAACACTGCGCAGATAGCACCCCAAAGCTGCTCAATTGGGTCATCCGGGAAGTCTTTACCCGTCTGCTCTTTGATAGCCGTCTTAAAACGAGCAACGAGGAGTTTGAGTTCTTCTACATTCAGGTCTTTGTCGAGCTTGATATGACGAATCTCTTTCACCTCCTCGATGATTTTCTCAAACGGGTCGATGTCGGTCTTGTTCACCGGCTTCATACCTAATACTACGTCACCGTACATCTGTACGAAACGGCGGTAGGAATCATAAACGAAATGCGGGTTGTTGGTTTTTGCTACCATTCCCTCTGCTACGGTATCGTTCAAACCGAGGTTGAGGATGGTATCCATCATGCCCGGCATGGATGCGCGTGCGCCCGAGCGTACGGAAACAAGGAGCGGGTTTTTCGGGTCGCCGAACTTGCAGTTCATCAACTCCTCAACATGCTTAACAGCAGCGTTAACCTCTTCGGTCAGTTCCTCAACGATTTTCTCCTGTCCAACTTGATAGTACTCGTTGCAGACTTCGGTTGTGATGGTGAATCCGGGAGGAACAGGTACTCCGACCAAGTTCATCTCTGCGCAGTTAGCGCCTTTGCCGCCCAGCAGCTCACGCATTTGCGCATTACCCTCGGCCTTGCCGTTGCCGAAGGTGTAAACTCTTTTTTTCTTTTCCATTTGGTTTAATGAATTTATAGTGATTTAATTGTGTTTTTCTGTTATAATTCCAAAATCACGGGATAATATACTATGTATATTATAGGGGTGGGTGGGATACGATATTCTCCCGACTTACTCCCGACTTACTCCCGACTTACTCCCGACTTACCTCCGATATGAGTCCGGGGCGAAGTATATGCGTGGTAAAGCCGAATGAGACGGTGGGCGCATAATTCGAGTGCAAAGGTACAAAAAAAAAATGATATATGCAAGCATATACAGAAAAAATATAAAAAATAGAGGAAAATTTGCGTATGTAGAAATTTTGTTGTATCTTTGTACGCTAATTATGGGAGTATCCCAACCAATGACAGAAAAACCATAGCAACACATATGATTATGACTGCTTTAAAACACATATAATTATGAATGATTTGACGACATTGATGTACGTAGTGCTGGCAGCGTCGGTATTGGCGCTTGGTTTCGCGTACTATTTCTACCGTTCGATGCTGAGCAAGGACGAAGGCACCGAACTGATGAAGAAAATCGCGTCGCATGTCCGTCAGGGTGCGATGGCTTATCTGAAACAGCAGTACAAAGTGGTGACGATTGTGTTCGTTGTGCTGGCTGCCGTGTTTGCCGTAATGGCTTATTTCAAGTTGCAGAACGGAATAGTATGGTTTGCGTTTCTGACCGGTGGTTTCTTCTCGGGTTTGGCAGGTTTCTTCGGGATGAAGACAGCTACGTATGCCTCTGCCCGTACGGCTAATGCCGCCCGTCAAAGTTTGAATGCGGGATTGCAAGTGGCTTTCCGCAGCGGTGCCGTAATGGGTCTGACCGTGGTAGGTTTGGCATTGTTGGATATAGCCGGGTGGTTTCTGATTTTGCAAAAAACGGGTTTGTTAGCACTGGTAGGTGCAGACGCCGATCTGATAACCATTACCACGACGATGCTGACGTTCGGGATGGGTGCTTCTACGCAGGCGCTTTTTGCCCGTGTGGGTGGCGGTATATACACCAAAGCTGCGGATGTAGGCGCGGACCTTGTAGGTAAGACCGAGTACAATATTCCGGAGGACGACCCGCGCAATCCTGCTACGATTGCAGATAACGTGGGTGACAACGTAGGCGATGTAGCCGGTATGGGTGCCGATCTGTATGAGAGTTATGCCGGCAGTATTTTGGCAACGATGGCGTTAGGTGCATCGGCGTTTGCGACTTCGGCTGCCGAAGGGATGCAATTGAAGGCGGTTTTAGCTCCTTCGCTAATTGCAGCGTGCGGTGTATTGCTCAGTATTATAGGTATTTATCTGGTGAAGACCAAAGAGGGTGCCGGGATGAAGGAACTGCTTCGGGCTCTGAGTATCGGTACGAATACGGCGGCAGTACTGATAGCCGTGGCTACGTTCGGTATTTTCGCATGGCTGTTCGGCACGGAAACGAACCAGTGGTGGCACGTATCGCTTTCAGTCGTTGTTGGTCTGGTATCCGGAGTTATCATTGGCAAATCAACGGAGTATTACACCTCGCAGAGCTACAAGCCGACGCAGAAAGTGAGTGAGAGCTCGCAGACAGGTCCTGCAACCGTCATCATCAGCGGTCTGGGATTAGGCATGCTGAGCACTGCTATTCCTGTGGTGACCGTAGGCGTGGCAATCATTTTAGCGTATTTGTGCGCGAACGGTTTCCAAGTAGCGTTCAGCGCGCAGAATCTGAGTATGGGTCTGTACGGCATCGGTATCGCGGCTGTGGGCATGCTCTCGACGTTAGGAATTACCTTAGCGACGGATGCTTACGGACCTATAGCCGATAACGCAGGCGGTAACGCGGAGATGGCGGGTCTGCCAGCCGAAGTAAGGCAGCGTACGGACGCATTGGATGCATTAGGCAACACCACCGCCGCTACCGGTAAGGGCTTTGCTATCGGCAGTGCGGCATTGACAGCTCTGGCATTGTTAGCATCGTATGTGGAGGAAATCAAGATTGCGCTCATCCGTACAGGCGAGGCATTGCCTAACGGCGTGGAGGCGGCGAAGGCAACGCTGGTGGATTTCATGGATGCGTATAATGTCAATCTGATGAACCCGATCGTGTTAGTGGGAATCTTCATCGGCTCGATGATGGCGTTCCTGTTTTGCGGTCTGACGATGAACGCCGTCGGGCGCGCCGCTCAGAAGATGGTAGAGGAAGTGCGCCGTCAGTTCCGGACCATCAAAGGTATATTGGAAGGCAAGGCCGATCCCGACTACGCACGATGCGTGGAGATTTCCACCAAAGGTGCGCAGCACGAGATGCTACTGCCCTCTATCTTAGCTATTATCGTACCTATTATCACGGGTCTGGTACTCGGCGTAGCGGGTGTGTTAGGATTGCTGATAGGCGGTCTGGCCACAGGCTTTGTGCTGGCAGTCTTCATGGCTAACGCCGGAGGTGCTTGGGACAACGCGAAGAAATATGTGGAGGAAGGCCATTTCGGCGGCAAGGGAAGCGATTGCCACAAAGCAACCGTGGTAGGCGATACCGTAGGTGACCCGTTCAAAGATACGAGCGGACCGAGCCTGAATATATTGATCAAACTGATGTCGATGGTAAGTATCGTCATGGCAGGTCTGACGGTAAGTTATCACTTGCTCTAATCCGAAATGAAGGAAGCAAGCAATCAATCATCGCTGAAGAGACTGCGGAATCAATCGGGTTTCTGGATCATGGTGGTAGCCGCCGTAGTGCTGGAGGGCACTGCGTGTATCCAGTATTTCTGCTCGCAGCATGCTATCAAAGTGGAGGCTCAGCAGCGCGCCGAAAGCGAACTGCGCAAGGCTGAACTCAAGATAGATGTGGTGACGACCCGGTTAGAGACAGCGGTGACCATGATGGCCAAGATAGCAGAGTTCTATATCGACCAGCCGGATTCCATGTACTCCGTCACACGTAAAATAGTGCGTCTGATGGGTCCTAATCTGAATAGTGCCGGTATAGCATTTGCGGAGAACTACTATCCCGACAAAGGCAAATGGTTTGAAGTGTGTACCAGCCGCGAGAAAAACGACCAAGGTGAGGAATATCTGTACACCCGTTCCATAGGAAGCGCCGACCATAATTATTTCCGGACGGAGTGGTTTCACAACGGCATGACGATAGACAGCTGCTGGTGGAGCGAGCCCTATTACGACGATGCCGGAGCCAGACAGATGACAGTGAGCTGCTCTTACCCTATCCGAGACAAGAAAGGCAATGTGGTAGGCGTGGCACTGGTGGATTTGCCGCTGGGCTTTCTGCATGAGGTAACCGATTATTTGCAGTTGTTCCAGGACAGCTATTACTCCATCACTTCCAGCACCGGCAAGGAGATTGTCAGTATGCCGGATACTATACCCGGCCGCAAGTATTTCATCAGCGACCGCGAGGTGGCCGCCACCGGGTGGAGGATGGCAATCATCATTCCTGACGACGTGCTCTATGCCGACCTGCACCGATTAGGACAATTAGTAAGCGTTCTGATGCTGTTGGGTTTGGCATTGCTGGCGTTCATTCTCTATCGCGCCGGTAAGACAGCGCGCAAGCTGATCCGTTCGAACGCAGAGAACCAGCGGATGGAGGATGAGCTGGAAGTGGCACGTACCATCCAGGACGCAATGCTTCCGAAAGTGTTCCCGCCGTTTGCCGACCGCAAGGATCTGAACATCTACGGAGTGGTGAACCCCGCCAAGGAGATAGGCGGCGATCTGTACGACCTGTATGTCCGCAATAACAAGCTGTTCTTCTGTGTAGGCGATGTGAGCGGCAAGGGTGTACCGGCAGCACTGGTGATGGCCACGACGCAATCGCTGTTCCGCAGCACAACGGCTCATATAGAGGAGCCGGCTGAGGCAGTAGCCGAGATGAACCGCACGCTCGCTAAAGCCAACGACCAGAACATGTTTATCACACTCTTTCTGGGCGTGCTGGATTTCGAGGATAATACATTGCGTTATTGCAACGCCGGTCACAACGCGCCGGTACTCATCCGCGACAAGGACGGCATTCCGCAGCCGGAGAAGATACCTGTGCGGCCCAACCTGCCGATAGGCATAGAGGGCGATTTCCCGTTCCAGGCACAGGAGATTGCGCTGAGGCACGATGACCAATTGTTCCTCTATACCGACGGACTGACAGAAGCCGAGAACGGCAGCCATGAGCAGTTTGGTGAAGAGAGGATGATGGAAGTCCTGCGCGGGAACATCTGTATGCAACCGCAGGAGATGGTGGAACATATACAAGCCGCCGTAAGCCGTTTTGCAGGCGAAGCACCGCAGAGCGATGACCTGACGATGTTAGCCATCCGATTCCAGCAGGAAGCACTCATCATGCGGAACGACATTCAGCAGATACCTACGCTTGCCGAATGGGTGGAGTGGCTCAATCTGCCGGCTGAACTGAGCATGAGCGTCAATCTGGCACTGGAGGAGGCTGTAGTCAATGTGATGGAATATGCATACCCGAAAGACAAATCCGGCGAAGTGCTGGTGGAGGCATGGCGCAGCGGAGGAAACATTTGTTTCGCCATCTCGGACAGTGGGGTGCCGTTCGACCCGACGCAGCAGAAAGAAGCAGACACTACACTCCCTGCGGAAGAACGACCGATAGGCGGGCTGGGAATCTATCTGGTCAGACAGTTGATGGATTCCATCTGCTACCGCCGCCGCGACGGGAAAAACATACTCACACTTGTCAAAAAACTATAATGCAGAACATATATGACAACAACCATTAAACATGAAGGCAACCAGGTGATTGCGTACTTCAGCGGTCGTTTGGACACAGCAGCAGCCGTGGATACCGCTGAGGCTTTAAAACCCTTGTCGGAAGTAGAGAGCAAGGAGATTGTGCTTGATTGTACCGAGCTGGAGTATATCTCTTCCAGCGGTTTGCGTATATTCCTTGGTATCCGCAAGGATGCCGCCGGCAAAGGCAGCAAAGTGATAGTACGCAATATAAATGCCGACATCCGCCAGGTATTTGTCATGACGGGATTCATCGGCCTATTTGAAATTCAGTAATGGAAGGATTAGACCTGCATAGCCAGTTCATACTGGAGGAATACCACGAGCAGCTGCCCCGATTCCGGGATGCAGAGAAGAAAGTGCGGCGGCTGCTTCGTGAGGCGTTGGAGCGGAACAGCATGGAAGTAACAGCACTGGAGACGCGTATCAAGACAGAGAAAAGTCTGGCAGGCAAGCTGGCTCTCAAGGGAGCCAAGTACAACACACTCAGTGATATAACGGATATTCTGGGTGCCCGTATCGTTACCTTCTACACCGATGACGTGGACCGCATAGCCGCGATGGCGGAGCAGATGTTCGACATCGACTGGGACAACTCGGTAGATAAACGCCGGTTGCACCAACTCGACAGTTTCGGTTACAACTCGCTCCATTATGTGTGCCGGTACGAGGGTATCCGTTTCGAGCTGCAACTCCGCACAACGCTTCAGCATGCCTGGGCTGCCATCAACCATGACACTGGCTACAAGTCCGGAGTGGAGATCCCGCGCGAATACATGCGCCAGATGAACCGGTTGGCTGGTATGCTGGAACTGGCGGACGCTGAGTTCAGCCGTATCAGGACGGAGATCAACGACTACCGCCGGCGTGTGCAGCAACTGGTGGCAAACGGCAAGCTGGACGAGGTGATGCTGGACGGAGATACTTTCCGCAGTTACCTCAACGCCAGTCCGCTTCTGGACAACCTGAACAAGTCGATAGCAGCGATCAACCAGGCAGAGATACAGCGTGTGCCGCTTATCCGCTATCTGCGCGTGCTCAATGTGCTTGGATGCAAAACGCTCGGAGATGTCAACCGGCTTATCGAGAAATACAAAGAGGACGCGTATCTGTTAGCGCGCCACCAATTGGGAAATACCGATCTGGATATAGTGGCCTCGTCCATCGGATTGCAGAACATATGTATCGTATGTGTCCTCCGGCAGGGAGGCGGCAAAATAGGCCTGGAGCGGCTCTTTGATATACTGAACGGACATAATTCGCAAAACGATGAACTGGCAGAGTTGACCTACAATCAGGCTAAAAACATGCCGTTCATGCAATCTATCAACCAATAATCATTCGCTCTATGAAACCGATTCTGATAGACCTTAATGATTACGTGCGCACAGGCGAGGGTGCTAATGGCGCGAGTTTCAACCATAAGACAGACCCGAACATCATGATGAAGCTCTATTTCCGCAACTATGAGGCTGCGGAAACGGAGTTGGAGTTGGCACGCAAAGTGTACGATATGGGAATTCCAACGCCTGAGCCGGGTGACCTGGTAACAGACGGAGAGAGGATAGGCATCCGTTTCCGCCGTATGCCGGGCAAGCGTTCGTATTCGCGAGCATGCGGCGATGAACCCGAGCGCACAGAGGAATATGCACGCGAGTTCGCACAGATGTGCAAACGCCTGCATTCCATTCATGTGGACAAAACGCAGTTTGAGAATGTCAAGAACCGTCTCTATAACATGTTGGAGGCCAACTCGTTCTTTACGCCCGAGCAGAAAGAGAAAATTCATGCCTTTATTGCTTCGGCACCTGACGCGGATACCGCTATCCATGGCGATTTGCAGTTCAGCAACGGTATCTTCACGGAGCAGAATGGTGTCCGCACGCCTTATTTCATCGACCTTGGCGATTTCTGCTATGGCTATCCCATGTTCGATGTAGGAATGGTATATCTATGCTGCTGTCTCAATGACGAGGCGTGGACGATGGAGCAATACCACATGTCCAACGCCACTGCCGCGCGTTTCTGGGACGCTTTTGCCAAGGAGTATTTCCTCGCAGAGGATTGCCCGCTTGCCGGTTATGGTCCGGATGCGGATATGGAAACAATCCTGCGAGATGTGAAAATCTACGCCGGACTCAAGACGCTCATCGTGGAGCGTGACACGCATTGCCCGATGCCGCAGTTCCGGGCAATGCTGGAGGGAACCATTTACTAAAGATACATAGCCAAATCAGACTGGCGAGACACTATCGAGAGAGAATCGAGTCGGGGGCAATACGGTATCAAATCAGACTCAACCCGGACTCAAACATATCCTTAACATATACAGCTATGGCAAACAAATATATCGATTCAGAACTACTTGACCGGGCAATCATTTTTGCCGTCAAGGCGCATCATAACACCGAGCGCCGCGGCAAAGGATTTCCGTACATCGTTCACCCCATGGAGGCGGTGGAGATAGTGGCTACTATCACGCCCGATCAGGAACTGCTGGCGGCGGCTGCCTTGCACGACACGGTCGAAGATACCGATGTTACGGTGGAGCAACTGCGCGCGGAGTTTGGCGACCGCATAGCTGATCTGGTGGCAAGCGAGAGTGACGAGATGCCGGAAAACATCAGCGAAGAAGACAGCTGGCACTCTCGCAAGCAGGCGGCGATCGACCGTCTGGCAGCAGCTTCGCACGATGCCAAGATTGTAGCCATGGGCGACAAACTGAGCAACATGCGTGCAATCGCGCGGGATTATAAGGAGAAAGGCGATGCCCTTTGGTCTATCTTCCACGTCAAGGACAAAGCCTCCCATGAATGGCACTACCGCGGCCTTGCCGCCTCCCTCTCCGAACTCAGCGACACCTTCGCCTACCAAGAGTTCGTCCGCCTGATAGATGAAGTCTTCGCCAACGACTAATCGTAAGGCGTTTGGGGACACTTAATGGTGAAAATGGATAAAATTTTCGGCATATGCTTGCATATGTCGATTTTTATTTGTAACTTTGCAGCCAAAAGTTGCAAAGATTAGTATGAGTAAGTACGAAATCCCATTTTTGACAGCATGTATACAGGCTTTTGGACGGCGGTTTGCTATGACACGGCAAGCGGCCTTTCAATACTTGCAACAGCACAAAGCGTTGGAGTTTTTGATTGAGTTCTACGATGTAGAGCATCTACAATCGATGGACGACACGGTGGATGATATGGTGCGCATCTGTCAACAAAACGGAGGAGCCTTGGCATGATACTTTTTCACGGCACAAATACGGACATAGACACTATTGACCTGTCCCGTAGTCTAAATCATAAGGATTTTGGCAAGGGCTTTTATTTGACACCTGATCGCGCTACGGCTATCCGTATGGCGGAGAAGAAAGCACGTCTCTTTGGAGGAAAAGCTACGTTAATCATCTATGAGTTTGACGAAACTGCTTTACATTCGGATTTGAGAGTCAAGATATTCCCCGAGAAAGCTGCGGTGGAGTGGTTCTTGTTCGTAGATGCTAATCGTGACAGAGCTAACCAACAACCGATACACAACTACGATATTATTGTGGGACCGATTGCAGACGATGGTGTAGTTGTACAGATTACCAATTATCGCGAGTCTATCTACACAGCCGAACAAGCCGCTAAGGCTCTCCAAGATAAATATCTTGACCAACAGTATTATTTCGGAACAGAGAAGGCCTTGAGCTATCTCAAAAAATCCAAGGTACAGATTCTATGACCGCTAACCATCATCAAATAGCCACATATCTTACCGACTACGCATTGAGTGAGTTGGTAAAGTATGTGATGGAAGATACCGGCTGTGGAATAGAGCAGGCGATGGATCGCGTTTATAATTCGCCTATTATGCCAGCTTTACAGGACGAAGAAGGCGAACTCTACGTTCAAAGCCCTGCATATTTATATGAAATGATGAAACAATAACCCCTCGTCATCTCCTTGACGTAAAATAAGGAGAAAGACATGCGCAAGCGTGCGCTAATTAAATAAAATAAAGCATTACTATTATTTCGCGCTAACCGAAAACTACTGCAATTGTTAAAAGGAATAAGACGTAGAAATAATATAGCGCAATAAGATACCTGTAAAAGGTGGCTTGTTGTGTACATTCACATAATAGATGCTTGCACAATTAGTGTGAGTTTCTTGTGAATGTATATATCAGGTTCCTTTTGCAGTAGTTACCTTGGTTGCGCGATAAGAAACTCGCACTTTTCTTATCGCCACGATTGATAGTTATGCATATACTGATGAATAACTATCAATCAAAATGTTAGATATCAACAGCATTAAACTTATCATCTGGGATTTAGATGATACGTTTTGGCAAGGAACTTTGTCTGAAGGCGGTGCACAAACCGTTGAGGCAAATAGTCAATTAGTGAAAGATACAACAGATGCGGGTATTATCAATTCTATTTGCTCAAAGAACGAACCGGAACCAACCATTCAATTCTTGCAGCAAATAGGGATATTGGATTATTTTGTGTTTGCTTCTATCAATTGGGAGAACAAAGGCGCACGTATCAAACGAATGATAGAACAAATGGCGCTACGTCCGCAAAACGTGTTGTTCCTTGACGATAATGTGCATAACCTCAATGAAGTAAAGCATCTTATCCCTGCTATACAAATAGCAAAACCAACCGAAATACCAAGCCTCATAGAACAAGTGTCTTTATTGTCAAAGAAGGATACTGCACATAAAAGACTACTGCAATACAAAGTGCTTGAGACAAAAGCGCAAGAAGCCAAATCTTTTGATTCTAACGAAGCATTTCTCTATGCCAGCAACATCCGTGTAACAATTCATACTGATTGCATCAATCAGGTAGAAAGATTACATGACTTGATTATGCGGAGTAATCAACTTAATTTCACTAAGAAACGTATTTCAGAGGAAGAACTAACCACTCTTCTAATGGACAAGCAAGCTAAGTGTGGCTATGTCTCTGTGGTGGACAACTATGGTGATTATGGTATCGTCGGTTTCTATGCTTTGCGTGATAAACAACTGGAGCATTTTGTCTTTTCTTGTCGAACGATGGGACAAATGATCGAACAGTGGGTATATGCCCAATTGGGATTCCCACAGTTAGAAGTAGTGAGAGAAGTGCGTACGCAACTCAATAATACTGATTGCCCACAATGGATAAACCAAAAGAGTATTGAGACTAATGAGGAGAAACAAGATACAAGCAACACAATCTTTTCCTGTAAAATCCTCTTGAAAGGACCGTGTGATTTGGCTCATTCACAAAGTTATATAAGACAAGCAGGACAGATTGATACAGAGTTTACATATGTAGATAATTCAGGAAAGATAATAGAGGGATACAATCATTCTGTCCACATCGCGGGGTTGCATGAATATTCGGATAGCGAGAATGCTATTATACTTAAGGAATGTCAGTTTACTGATTCGGAAATGTTTAATAGCAAATTCTTTACCGGCAATTACGATGTCATTTTCTTATCTTCTCTTATAGAATCCGGTTATGGTATTTATCAAAAGAAAGGAACTAACCTAAAGGTCGCGTTTGGAGGAAAACATGAACCTCTTACCTTACCCGACAATTGGGAAGATTATATTTCCGGTAAAGCATATAACGGACGAAATCATTTCACAAAACAATATCTCCAGAACTTCTCCAATAACTATGAATTTATAGGAGGAACGACTCCTGAGAACTATTTGGACTTTCTGCAAAAGGTCTTAGCATGGTTGCCAAAGAAAACGACTTTGTGTATTATTTTAGGAACTACATTTCCCCATAAAGGTCAAACAGAATGGGCTAATGACCATAAAAACATAAATCAAGTGGTTATATCATTAGCCAAACAAGAACCACGCTTGCGTTATGTGGCTTTGGACGATATTATCACAGGTGAAAGTGATTTCACCGACGATTCTTTGGATCATTTTACAGCAAGAGTGTATTATGAGATAGCGCAAAAGATGATGCAGATAATTCAACAATGTACCGGTGTCTCAGTCCGCAGTTATCCCAAATATATCTTATGGTTCGATGCGCTTATACACCAAGGAAGATCCTTCTTAAAAAGACTCATATCACCAGACAGTGCTTTATATAAACTTCTTAAGCCGATATATCTCAAAATAGCCCGTAAGAAGCGAACGATTTAGTGTACGAGCAGTTACTTCATACTAAAAAGATATCTCGCGCTTCTCTCGCGCAGGTCTTAGGCAAATCCTATACCAACCTCCAAATCTTAATAATCGGCAATTTTACGATAGAATACCACAGCGAGCTGCACATAAGCGACAAAATCAACAAAAATAGACCGTATATTTGCATATTTGCAAAAAAATCACTACCTTTGCACTCGCGTTCGATTAGCGAACAACGACC
>FLNW01000029.1_pt1 | contig 13284 bp, 9 predicted proteins | sample 1140371 | NCBI WGS metagenome assembly FLNW01 (sample SAMEA3878170, study PRJEB12797) | bioreactor metagenome | biome: Moose rumen | place: Sweden | collected 2011-10
CCTCGAACTCCTCTATCTCGGCGGGGGTGTATCGGTCGCCGTACGTGTGGCCGCCGTGCAGCAGGTCGTATGCCATGTAGTTGGTCTTCCACAAGGTGTAGCTGTCATATATCCGCCCGTCAATGATTTCGGCCAGTCTGGAGAACTTGAGGTTCTTCTCCGACTTGTCGCACTCGGCCAGCTCCTCCGTGGTGATGGTCGGGGTGACGGCCAGGTGTACCCGGCCTTTCTGTTGCACCACCCCCTGCAGGATGCTGTGCAGGTCCTCGCCAGGCTCCTTGATGTATTTCTGGTATTGGGATATGTACAGTTCCTGCGTCTTCAGGAAGTCGCACGGCTCGTATTCGTAGGAGATGGCGACGGGGGTGATGTTCAGTGCGCCCAGGTTCTCCACGAAAGGGGCGTTGCTGCTGATGGAGAACATCTTGAGCACAGCGCCCTCGGTCCTGTCGTCGCCGTCTTTGGTGCGGCCGCTGCGCTGCGCGATCCAGACGGACTCGCCCTTTTCCAGAATGGCGTGGCGCATATAGGAGGACACCTCCAGGGAGTTTCGGTAGAAGTCGTGTACGGTGCCGCCGCGCACAATGCGGAACATCTTGTTCATCTTGCCGATGTCGATGACAATCTCGCCCTGCATCAGATTGTTGCCGAACGTGATCTCCGAGGTGCGTATGCGGTTTGCCTTCAATGCGACTTGGAGGAGTGCGGCATCCAGCAGAATGTCGCGGTGGTTGGCGATGAACATGTATCGGTGCTTATCGTCTATCCGGTCGAAACCCTCCCACGTGAAGCCGGTGCTGGTTTTGTGTACGATGCTCCAGATGGCCTTCAGCATGACCTTTTCCTGGAACTCGTCGATGGTACGGATGGCCAGAAACTCCTCCCTGAACCGGCTCATGTCGGCGTCAGGGAACAGATGCCTCACGATGGATTCAAAGATGGGGTTTGCGGCCACGCGGGCGATGGCCGAGGGAATCTCGCTGTCGTTGTATGGGCGGGTCTCTTCAAACATTATATATATATTGTATGGGTTGCCAATGGAACAATGCAAAAAGAAATCATGCCGGATGCTTGCGCTTGTCAATGAAGGTGACGGGTTTGCGGCTCATGGCGGGGAAGTTCACTTTGCGGACCTCCTCCGCAGGTGCCAGGATGATTTGCGGGGCCACTCTGATTTTGGCCCGGAAACGGTCCTTGAGGTCCTTCACCACGTCGAAACCGGGTTCTCCGCGCAGTCCGACGGTGATGGCCACGTCGTCGGTCTCCGTGGTCTCGTTCGTGCTGATGGTGATGTAATAGTTCTCCACGTAGTTGGCGTTGGCGAGCACCTCGGTCATGGCAGGCGGGTACAGGGTGGTGCCCTTGTACTTGATCATGTGGTTCTTGCGGCCCACAATGGGGCTGATGCGGAAGGTCTGCCGCCCGCACTTGCACGGTTCGGGATGGATGCATGCCATGTCGCCGGTGCGGAAGCGCAGCAGGGGCATGCCCTCCACGCCGAGCGTGGTGATGACCACCTCGCCCACGTCGCCTTCCGGCACGGGCCGGTCGTCCTCGCCGATGATCTCCACAATGAGCAGCTCCGGGTGGTGATGGCCGCCGCAGCCGTACTCGCATTCCGAGAACGTGGCCGACATCTCGGTGGAGGAGTACGTGGCGAACAGCCGCACGTCCCATTTCTCGCGTATTTTCTTGCCGAGGGAGTTCAGCTCGAAGTTCTGGTCGCGCAGGCCCTCCCCGATGCCGATGATGCGTCTGATGGAGGAGTTCCGGTAGTCGATGCCGTTGTCTTCAGCATATTCGATGAGCCGCAGGATGAAGGAGGGGATGCACATCACGGTGTCGGGCCGGATGCGCTGTATGGTGTCCCATTGCAGTTCGGGGATGCCGTTGCCCACGCGGATGACCCCCGCGCCCATCTTGCGCAGGCCAAGGAAATAGGCTAATCCTGCCATGAAACGCTTGTCAATGGTCGTCATCAGCTGCAACACGCTGCCGGAGGTGAGGCCCGCGCAGGTGAACGACACGGCCTCGTTGTAGGCCAAACGCTCCAAGTCGCCATCGGTGCAGGCGAAGGTCACCGGGTCGCCCAATGTCCCGGAGGTGGTGATGTAGTCGATGACCTGCTCACGGGGCACGCAGAGGAACTCCGCGTTGTGCAGCTGCAGGTCCTTTTTCTCGGTGAACGGGATGTGCTGCAAGTCCTCCAAGGTCTTTATGTTGGAAATGTCAATGCCGTTTTCGCGGAAAAGACGTTGATAGTAAGGGGAGTGAGCCTGCAGGTAGATTAATTGCTCCCGCATCTTCTCTTCTTGGAAGGCTTTGATAACCGTTTTCGGCTGGTATTCTATTTCGGGGTTGAAGTTCATGTATAAGAGGTGGTTTGGTCTTTATGGAAGGATTTTAATATCATGGAGCCATGGGATGAAGTCGTATTTCCACTTGCCGGCTTCGGGGGCGAGTTTTTCGTCCATGCCGTAGCCGTGGCCTCCGGTCTCGTAGAGCAGGAACTTGTGCGGGATGCGGGCCTTGGTGAGGCTGCGGTCGAGGCGCACGCTGTTCTCGTACTTCACCACGGGGTCGTCCTTTGCGGTGACGACGAGGGTGGGGGGCATGTGGGGCGGGATGCTCAGCTCCATGGAGAACTTGGCTTGTTCCTCCGGCGTGTAGCGCCGGGTGAGCAGGTTGCGGCGCGAGCGCACATGCGCGATGTCATCGTTCATGGAGACGACAGGATATACCGGCACCACAAAGTCCGGCCGCAGCGATATGTCGTCCTTGACCCCTGACCTGGCGATGTGGTTCTCCTTGGAGAAGGCGCCGGTCATGGTCACCAGGTGGCCGCCGGCGGAGAACCCCATCGCGCCCACTTTGTCTGTATGGATGCCATATTCTTTGGCGTGCTGGCGCACATAGTGGATGGCATATTGCGCGTCTTCAATCATGGCCGGATGGTGATAGCCCTTGTTGCCAGTGCGGTATTTCACCACAAAGGCGTTGACGCCCTGGCTGTTCAGCCATTCGGCCACGCCAAAACCCTCCGTGGCGATGCCCATGGTGTGGCTGTAGCTGCCGCCAGGGAAAATGATGACCGCAACCCCGGTGTTGTTGTCCTTGGGCGCGGGGTATGCGTACAGCTTGGTCGGCTGACTCCTCATCGCCGGCACGTCCTTCCATAACTTTATGGGTTTGGGCTGTGCATATACGGTCAGAACCAACAGGATCCCAATAAGTAAGCTCAAAAGCCTTTTCATAATCGTTCCGTTGCTAAAGGTTTATTCCACAATCTTTTGAATTTCCTCTTTTCCGAGCTGTCGGTAGGACAGGTTGGTCGGCATCCCATCCACAATCTCGTAGGAGACCTCAAACATCTCCTCGTCATAGAAAGACAATTTGGAATGGGTGTTCGGATTGCACTCGATGTAAATGATGGATTGCATGTCAAGGCCTTTTTTCTCGCAAATCTGCTTGATCAGCGATCCGCCCGCGTAGGTGATGGAGGTGCCGGGATTTTCCTGATACAGCTCCGTGGTAATAATATAGGTTTTGCCGTCTTTATGAGTGGTCTTCAAACCACATGCGCTGGGCATGTCCCACTGTCCGGCAAACGGGAATATCTCATCGTAATATTTTTCAGGTACGCGCATAAATTATTGTTGAATTGTTGAATTGTTGAATTGTTGGATTGTTGGATTGTTGGATTGTTGGATTGTTGGATTGTTGGATTGTTTGTCGGGTCAGAACTCGTTGAAATGGCTCTTGCTTCTGTCCACGTCCTTGCCGAAGCTCTTGTTGGCGAGTTTGCGGTCGCGCGGGCGGTAGGTGCCGTCCTCCATCTCGCGCAGCATGACCTGGGTGAAGAGCTTGAACATCTTCTCCTCCTGGGTCTCGTCCTGGTAGAAGGCCTTCCAGGCGTACTCGTAGAGTTCCTGGAGCCTTTCTGGGCTCATGTGTTTGGGCTGATAGACGACTTGTCCGGCGTTGTAGTGGTCCCAGTCGTGGTCGAAGATGCGGCCCTGGCGCATGAGGTCGTCGTAGGCCTTGGTGTGTGGGAACGGCGCCAGGATGGTGAACTCGGCCAGGTCGAGGTCAATCTTGAGCAGGAAGTCGATGAGGCGAAGGATGTCGTCCTCGGTTTGGTTGTCTAAGCCGAAGAGGATGGTGCCTTCCACGCCGATGCCGTGGTCGTGGTAGCGTTTCACGCGCTCCTTGATGTAGTCGGAGGTGTCATACACGGCCTGATAGACGTACCAGGCGCCGGCCTGGGCGGCGAGGTCGAGCACCTGCGGGTCGTCCTCGATGGTGTGGCTGATCCATTTCTTCTTCAGCGGGATCATCTCGCGGAAGAGGTCCATCTCCCACTGCTTGTTCTGGGCTAACGAGTTGTCAACAATGAAGAGGCGGTTGTTGTCGATGGTCTCCAGGTCGGCGATGGTCTTGTCGATGGGTCTGGGGCGGAAGCAGCGGCCTCCGAGGTAGGAGACGGCGCATGGGTAGCAGCTGAAGCGGCATCCCCGGGAGGCGTGGAAGAGGTCCACCATCTGCACGCCTTTGTGGTTGTACAGGTCGCGCTTGTAGAGGTCGCGGCGCGCGGGACCCACCAGGGCGATGTCGGGTTGGTTCCCCATGTAGTTATAGACCTTCTTGAGGCAGCCGTTTTGCAGGTCCTGGAACACCTGCTCCTGGCGGCCCTCCGCCTCGCCCAGGAAGATGCTGTCGGCGTGTTGCAGAGTTTCCTCCGCGTGCAGCATGGTGGAGATGCCGCCGAACATCACGGGGATGCCCTTGGCGCGGTAGGCGTCGGCGATGGCCCAGCCCCGCTTCACCTGCGTGGTCAGCATCATCGAGATGGCCACCACGTCACACTCCTCGTCCATGTCGAGATCCTCCACGTTCTCGTCGGTGAAGGATACGTCAACGTATTCAGGCAGGGTGGCGGCAAAAACCACCGGGCCGTGCGGCGGCAGGTTGAAGGTGGTCTGTCCGGGCAGCTTCTTCCATTTCGGATAAATCAGTTTCAGTTTCATATCTTTTATGCTATTGGCCTTTAGCGGTTGGCTATTGGCCATGTGTTAAGTGTTAAGTGTTAAGTGTTAAGTGTCAATTTCTAATTCTTCGTTCCATTTCTTAATGCCAATGGCTAACGGCTAATAGCTAACGGCTAATAGCTAACGGCCAACGGCCAATATCTATTCTTTAATCTCAATTTCGTCAATAATCTTATTCAGCCCCAGAAACTCGGCGCAGGTGAGGGCGGCGCCAATGGTCACTCCCAGGATGCCGTGCGAGTTGATGTTCTGGCCGGTGAGAAAGAGGTTGGGGATCTTGGTGCGCTGCGACACGAGTGTTTGTGTCGGGAAGTTCTTGTCGCGGATGATGCCGTACATGGACCCCTCCTTGGTGGCGGTGTAGTCGCGGTAGGTGAGCGGGGTGGAGGTCTCGTAGCTCTCAATGCTGTGGCGTATTCCGGGGAACGACCGCTCCAGCACGTCGATGTAGTGCTCGGCGGTGGCCTGCTTGAAGGCCTTGTAGTCGTCGCCCCGCCGCCCCACGGTGGCGCCGGCCCATTTGCCCACCTCGTCAAACCTCATGTAGCCGATCATCTCCGCGCTCTGCGCCCACTGCTGGTTGGGCTCGGCGCACTGGTGCATGAACAGGTAGCTGCGCAGGGGGTCGCCGGGCTTGCGGTCGTTGGCTTTCCAGACATCGTCCTGATCGAAGTGGAAATAGTTGTAGTTGAGGTAGGGGGTGGCTTTCTCCTTGAACTTGATGTAGAGGGTGAAGTTGGCGATGGTGTTCTCCAACTCGCTGATGCGCATGCGGTACGCCCTGCGGATGAGGTGCGTGTTGAGCATGTCGAGTGTGGCCTGGGGATGTATGTTTGAGACGAAAGAATCGGCTTCAATACAAGTGCCGTCATTCAGGCGCACGCCTATGGCTTTCGTGTCGTTGCATAGGATTTCAGTCACTTGGCTGTTGGTGAGGATCTCGCCGCCGAAGTTCCGGATGGATTTCGCCAGGGATTCTGCGATGCTGTCGCTGCCGCCGATGATACGCCATGCGCTCTGGATGTAGAAGTTGCTGATCAGGGCGTGGATGTAGGTGGGGGTCTTGTCCCTCACGCCGGCGTAGAGGGGCAGGTTGCCGGCCAGCACGTTCCGCAGTCTGCGGTTGCCGGTGATGGAGGCGATGAACTCGTTGACGCTGGTCTTGATGTAGTCGGCCTTGAGGAACACGTATTCCTCCACTTTCCGTAGGTTGTACAGGGGGGAGGAGTTGGCGATGCCCTGCAGCTGGCGCACGTATTCCGCTATGTCTGCCCGGTTGTCGGGGAAGCGCTCGCACAGTGTGTCCGTGAAGTTCTCGTACCCGGAGGCATAGCGGTACCGCTCGCCCGCGATGGAGATGATGTCGTAGCCGTTCTCGTCCAGTCGGTTCAGCGGCACGTCGCCCGTCAGTTTCAGATAGTCGAACAGGCGGTGCAGGATCTGGCCCTCCATCATGCTGCCGATGTAGTGCATGCCGGTGTCGAACTTCACGCCAAAGCGCTTGAAGGTCTGGAGGCATCCGCCAATCTGGGCGTTTTTTTCCAGTAGCAGCACCTTGAACCCGTTCTTGCTCAGAATATACCCGCACACCAAGCCTCCGAGACCGGTTCCTATAATGATAATATCGTATTGGTTGCGTGTCATTTTAAAGGGTTATATCGGTTAGGCAAGCAGTTCTTTTTCGTCGATGATGAAGTCAAAGTCTGTTTTGTCGGGAAGTTCGGAGGTGTAAGTGAGGTTGTCGGGTTTGGAAAAGCAGTGGTCGGCAAGTGCAATGGCGTCCTCTTCCGCATCGTAGGCGGTGATGGAGATATGTTTTTTCCACAAGGCCGCAAGCAGTGAGAACTCGCCGTTGCCGCAGCTCTTGTACAGCAGCCGGCTGCCGTCGGGTACCTGCTCCAGCGCGTCGGCCAACTCCCGCAGCCAGGACAGCTTCCGCCGGCAGGCGGTTTCCACCTCCTTGCCTTTGTATATGTAGTTCATGTGGACGATGTTTTTGAGGTACTCCGGAGTCTCACACTGCTCCTTCAGCAGGGCGTACTCCTCAATGAAGTAGCGGCGGAACAGCCGGCTGGTCTCCAACGGGGTCCTGCCGTTCCGGAAAGTGGGGTCCGCCACGCCGATGCGCTCCCGGAACGAGATGGTGACGGAACTCTTGTGGAATGTGGTGTCGTGCTTCGGGAACACGTCGCCGATGCCGTGGGTGACTATCGGCAGGATGTCGAGGCCCAGCTGCTCGGCCAAAAGGAAGGCGCCCTGGTGGAAACGGAGGATGTTCTGGTCCACCGACCGCGTGCCCTCCGGGAACACGAGCACGGAGTAGCCTTTTTCAACCATGGCCTTGATTTTGGGAAAGTTGGAGTCCATGCCGTAGGAGGCGGGCAGGTAGTCGGCGTTGCGCACGATGTGGCGGTACAGGGGCATGTTCCATGCCCAGTCGTTGGTGAGCACGATGAGCTTGGGGTGGAGGGCCAGCAGGTATAGCAGGTCCAGGTGCGACTGGTGGTTGCTGATGATGACGGCGGGTTTCTCGAACCGTTCGCCGTGCGGGTTCAGCACCCGGAAGGGGATGTGGATCATGATGCGGGCGGTGGAGTGGAGCATCCGTTGCAGCATCTTGTGGTATTGGAGTTTGTGCTTGTCGGTGCGCCCGACGAGGGTGAGCACGAAGAACCCGTAGATGTCGAGGATGATTACGCCGATGAGGAAGTAAAGGAAGGCGATGAGGCTGCGCAGGGCGCTGCCGATGGTGACGGGCTGCCGGCGCGGTCGGCCTTTCCGCGAGGTCAGCCACTTGAAGAGGATGGGCGGCACGATGTAGGCCATCAGCACCACGGTGAGCATCCCGATGATGGTGACCTGCGCCAAAGAGCGCATGGCCGGATGCTTCGCGAAAATCAGCATCCCGATGCCGATGAACATGATGGAGGACGACAGGATGATGGAGTTCTTGAACTGCGAGAGCATCTTCCGCCCGTATGCGTATTCGTAAATCAGCCCTTCGGTCACGAATATCGAGTAGTCGTCGCCCATGCCGAAGATGAAGGTGGCCAGGATGATGTTGACGATGTTGAAGCGGATGCCCGTCATGCCCATGATGCCGAGAATCCAAATCCAGGCGATGAACAGCGGCAGGAACGCCATGATGCTGATTTCCAACCGTCCGAAGGAGAACAGCAGGAAGGCGAACACGATGATGCCGCAGATGTAGAGCACGTAGTCGAAGTCGTGCGACAGGGCCTCCACGAGCCGGGAGGCGATGGAGCTGTCGGTGAAGGCGAACACCTGGCTGCTGATGCCGTTAAGCTGCGCCTCGGTGCTCTCACGTGCTGCTTTCTTCACTTGCAGGATGTTGTAAACCATGACCTTGTCGTCCTCCTGCACGATGTAGTTGGAGGCGATCTGGCCGAGTATGGGCTCGAAGTAGGCGGTGTCCTGCACGGCGAACCGCGCGTTTATGAGATCCTTGCAGGGCTGGAACGCCTCCGGCACGAATCCGTTCAGGGCGGCGGCGTTGTCGATGTTCCGGCAGAACTCCTCGCGCCTGCCCTCCCAGAAGGCGTTCCAGCGTTCAATCCGCCGCCGTTGCATGTCCTTGGAGGGCACGAAGTCGCCGATGCCGCTCGCCTTCGTCACAGGGCTGTCGGCTGCGTCCCGCAGGGTCCGCAGCGCGTCTTGTATCTTCTCCTGGCCTTGGAGCGCCTCCTCCAGGGTGGCGCCCTCGGCCACGCAATAGACCGTGCTGACGGTGGTGTCGGCTTCGGCGCGCAGTTTGTCGAACTCGGCCTGCTGCTCCTTCGTCATGTAGTTGATATGGTGCATGTCGGTGTCGAAGGAGGTGCGGCTGCTCAAGATGTAGAAGACAACGGTAAGCGCCAAGACTATCCAGAAGAGGCCCCTCACATTTTCGGGCCGGAACTCGGCCACAGGGCGGAACGCCAGCCCCCGGTCTTTGCCCGGGTACTCCTTGCCCATGAAGTGGGGCAGGAACACGAGCACGAAGAGGATAGTGCCCAACAACAGCAGGGCGGCGAACAGCCCTAAGTCTTTCATGGCGGGCGAGCTGATGAACAGGAGGCTCAGGAACGCGCCCACCGTAGTGATGTTGCCGATGAGCAGCGGGTTCACGATGTCTTTGATGATCTGCCGCTTGTCGTTGGTGCGTTTGAAATGCGAGAGGAAATGTATCGGGTAGTTGATGGCGATGCCGAAGATGATGGAGGCCATGCCCACGGCGATGATGGACACGGGGTTCTTCAGCAGGGCGATGAGCCCCAGCGCGAAGAGACCGCCGAACGTGATGGAGGCCAGTATCAGCAGGATGCTTCGGACGTTGCGGTAATAGTAGATGAGCAGGGCCAGGATGAGCGCCAGGGCCAGCGCAATGGACATGAAGCTGTCCCTCTTGATTTGCGTGGAATTGGTGAGCGACACCTGCGAGGCGCCGAAGCAGGAGATTCGGACCCTGCCGTCCATTTCGCGCTCCACGGCGGCCATGGCCCTGTCAATCTCCTTGATCAGAAGTCCGTTCTGTCGCGTCTCGCTCAGCGGATAATTAGAGCTGACCACCACCATGGCCTCGTCACCCTCCTTGTTGAAGATGTGGCCGTTCTCGGTGTGGTAGCTGTCGTTGAGGTTGAAGGCACTGAGCGACTGCAGGGTGTTGGCGGAGAAAAACAGCGGGTCGCGTTGGATGATTTGCCGCATCATGGCCACAGGAGAGGCCAGCAGTTGCTTGTCGTTGGCCAGCTGTCGTTGCATATACGCAGGCGTGAGCAGCGTGTCCATGCGCGCGTAGTCCTCCTCAGTGAGGAAGTAGGGCAGGTTCTCCAACACAAAGCCGGTGACCTCGCCCGCCCGAGCCTCGTCCACCTGGTACAGCACGGACTTGATGAGGCCGGCGCTGTCCGCCGCCTCTAACCTCTCCGCCACCCGGTCGGCGGCCTCCGACAGCAGGCTGATGTCCACACCGGCGGCGGTGTCGGACTGCGAGACACGGATCGCCAACTTGTTGTCGCCGCCCAAATGCGTGTAGGCGTCGTTGACGCGCGCGTTCTCCCTGCTGTTGGGAAGGAAACTGCCGATGTCCTCCACGAATGACAGCCGGGACGCGCCGGCCAGGCACAACCCCACCGTCACCGCCAGCAATGCCCACAACACGGCGGGCCGCCGTTCAAGGTGTTCATAGATGCGAAGGAAAAGCTTCTTCATGCGGATTTAGAATAGAAAGCGTACTCCTCATTTTTTTGAGAGCGCAAAAATACTCAAAAAATCGATAAGAAACCATATTTTTTCTTACTTTTGCGCTTCGCAATCTTTCCGGTTGCGGAAGTGAGTTTTTGCCCGCATTTACTGTTGATTATGAGCGATACCATAACTATTTTAGACAAGACCTTCGTCAAATTCATCCCCGGGGCGGAGATTGACGCCGCCATCCAGAAAGTTGCCGACCAGATTAACGAGGAGTACAGGAACGACGACCCTGTCCTGCTGGTCACCCTCAACGGCGCCATCGTCTTTGCGGTTGACCTGCTGAAGAGGCTGACCATACAGTGCCGCATATCCTGCGTCAAACTTTCGTCCTACAGCGGCACACACTCCACCCATGTGGTGAAGAGCCTCATCGGCCTCACCGAGGACCTGAAAGGCAAGCGCGTGATTATCCTGGAGGATATCATCGACACAGGCCGCACCTACAAGCATTTGGTGGAGATGCTTGAGCCCACGGGCCTCAAGGACCTGCGCATCGCCACCATGACCTACAAGCCGGAGGCCTATATGCTGGACCTGCCCATCCATTACTGCGCGTTCTCCATCCCCAACAAGTTTGTGGTGGGCCGGGGGCTCGACTATGACGGCTACGGGCGCAACCTCTCCGACATCTACCAATTGAAAATCGACTAAACCCACCGTTACTATGCAAACCAACATTGTTCTTTTTGGCGCCCCCGGCAGCGGGAAAGGCACACAAGCCAAGCTCATCGCCGACAAATTCGGCTTCGACCACGTCTCCACGGGAGATCTTTTCCGTTATGAAATCTCGCACAAAACCCCGCTGGGTATGAAGGCCCAGGAAATCATCAATCGCGGCGACCTCTGCCCGGATGACATTACGTTGGGAATGCTTCACAACCATATCCGGAAACACGCTGACAGCAGGGGCTTCATCTTCGACGGCGTGCCCCGCACCATCAAGCAGGCCGAGATGCTGGACGACAAGAATCTCTTCAAAGATTTGAATATCAGCATGGTCATCTACCTGTATGTGGAGACGGAGGAGGTGGAGAGGCGTATCCTCAAGCGCGCCCAGTTGGAGAACCGCGCCGATGACACCCCCGAAACGGTCAAGGCCCGGGTGGCCAACTTCTTCGAGCAGACCATGCCGTTGGTGGACTACTACAAGCGCCAGGGCAAGCTCATCCAACTCGACGGCATGCAGGACATTGGGCATGTGTTCGCCGACATCTGCAAGACTATAGAAAGCCATCGCTAATGGACGGGCAGGCACACAAGCGCCGGATCGCGCTGTTAGGCTCCACAGGCTCCATGGGCGTACAGTCGCTGCAAGTGATTGCGCAATATCCCGATTTGCTGCAATTGGAGGTTATTGCGGCCAACTCCAACGCCGACCTGCTGATCCGGCAGGCGCTGACGTACAAGCCCAACATCGTGGTGGTGGTGCGGGAAGAGGCGTACCGCAAGGTGAAGGAGGCCCTCGCCAACGAGGATGTCAAGGTGTTCTGCGGCGAGAAGTCGCTGTGCGACGTGTGCGGGATGGACTGCGTCGATATGGTGCTCTCCTGCATTGTGGGTGTGGCGGGCTTGCGGCCCGTCTATCACGCCATCGACTGCGGCAAGCTCATCGCATTGGCCAACAAGGAGACCTTGGTGGTGGCCGGTGACCTGATGACCCGCAGGGCGAAGGAGCGGCAGGTTCCCATTTACCCCGTCGATTCCGAGCACTCCGCCATATTCCAGTGCCTGGCCGGCGAGCAGCACAACCCCATCGAGAAACTCATCATCACCGCCTCCGGCGGCCCGTTCCGGGGATGGACCAAAGAACAGCTCCGGCAGGTGACGGTGGAAAGAGCCCTCAAACACCCCAACTGGAACATGGGCCCGAAAGTGACCGTTGACAGCTCCACCCTGATGAACAAGGGGCTGGAGGTGATTGAGGCCAGGTGGCTCTTCGATGTGCCCGTTGAGGACATCGAGGTGGTGGTACACCCGCAGTCGGTAGTACACTCGCTGGTTCAGTTCCGCGACGGCTCCATCAAGGCGCAATTGGGTGTGCCCGACATGAAGCTGCCCATCCAGTATGCCGTGACCTACCCGTTGCGGTTAGAGAACAGCTTCCCGCGATTCAGTTTCGCCGATTATCCCAACCTCACCTTTGAGAAGCCGGACAGGGGGACTTTCCCGTGCATAGGGCTCGCCTACGAGGCCTCTCGCAAGGGCGGATGTGTGCCTTGTGTGATGAACGCCGCCAACGAGGTGGCCGTGCGATGGTTCCTGGAGGGGAAAATCCGCTATGTGGAGATTCCTGCCCTCATTGAGGATGCCCTGGCCAAGGCCGACTACCGCATACCGCAAAGCGTGGACGAATATTTAGAAATTGACAAAGAAACGAAAGACCGTATCGGTAGGGGCAAATAATGATTCGCCCCTGCCCAACATATCAAGGAAACGCCCATGAAAGCCCTCATCACCAAATCCACCGGCAGTTGGTACCAGGCCCGTCAAGAGGATGGGCGGGTGGTGCGGTGCCGTCTGCGCGGACAGTTCCGCATCAAGGGCATCAAGAACACCAACCCTGTGGTGGTGGGCGACTGGGTGGAGTTTGAGTTGGAGGAGGACGGCACGGGGACCATCACGGACATAGTGCCGCGCCGCAATTTCATCGCGCGCAAATCCACCAATCTCTCCAAAATCAGCCATGTGATTGCCGCCAACATAGACATCTGTTTCCTGCTGGTGACGCTGAGGGAGCCGAGGACCTCGCTGGGGTTCATCGACCGTTTTCTGGTGTCTGCGGAGGGCTTCCGCATACCGGTCTGTATAGTCTTCAACAAGATGGACCTGTACAAGGAGCAGGAGAGGCGGATGGTGGGGCAGTTGGCGGACATGTACACGAAGGTCGGCTATGAGGCTGTGTGCGCCTCGGCGGTCACGGGCGAGGGGGTGGAGGCGTTGCGCCGGAGGATGGCGGGCCGGGTGGCCCTGTTCAGCGGGCATT
>FLNW01003334.1_pt1 | contig 13273 bp, 19 predicted proteins | sample 1140371 | NCBI WGS metagenome assembly FLNW01 (sample SAMEA3878170, study PRJEB12797) | bioreactor metagenome | biome: Moose rumen | place: Sweden | collected 2011-10
TAGCATCTATATGGGGAGAAACTGGGGGGTCCTGTGAAGTGCATTATTCGGCTGCAAAGGCCGGAGTTATAGGGATGACTAAAGCTTTGGCAAAGGAACTGGGACCTTCGGGAATTACAGTTAATGCAGTTTCACCAGGCGTAATATACACGGAAATGACTTCTCATTTTGATAATGAGACAATGAACAGCCTGAAAGAAGAGATACCGCTGGGCAGGATAGGACTTCCGGAAGATGTTGCCGGGATTGTTGCTTTTTTAGCCTCCGATGAAGCAGGATACATTACAGGCCAGAACATATCGGTTAACGGTGGTATGTATATATAACAAAAGAACCTCAGCCGGAGGTTCTTTTATTATGTCGATTATTCTGATTTCATATCAAGAAATTTTGAACCGCGGGGAACTACGAAAGTTATTCCGTTGGGGATTATTTCAAATTCACGATGGCTCACATATTCGCACTCACCATCAACATTAACAGCAGCATCTTTCTGACTTTCAATCTTTATCCTTTTGCCACGCACAAAAGTAGTTATATCCCAGTCAAGGTGTTCCCCAGCTTTGTATTGGCTGATGAGAGGTAAAAGTTTCAACCTGCCTCTGTCAAGTTTAACCATTACTATATCAAGAAGTCCGTCGTTTGGCATTGCGAGAGGAGCCGCCTTATATCCGCCCCCGTACCATCTTGAGTTGCCGATATAGCAGAAAAGGAAAGTGTCCTCATAAACTTTATCATCGACTGTAATTCTGAATTCACTTTTAAGTTTTCCGGCAATGCAATAAAGACAGGATAAATCATATGCAAATGAACCCGTAATAAGGGGCAGTTTCTTAAAAGATGCCTGCTTTGCGCATATTTCCGCGTCAAGTCCCATGGAACATTGGTTGATTGCCACTTTTCCTTCTGTATATATAAGGTCAAGCTTGGTCGGTACACCGTTAACATGTTCATCAAGATCGGTATATGAGCCAAACAGTCTGACAAAGTCATTACCGGAGCCCAGAGGAATGCAGGCAACTTCGCAATTGTCGTATTTATAGCATCCGTTTACAACTTCATAAAGTGTTCCATCTCCACCGCATGCATAGAATCTGGCGGGTTCTCCTTTTTGCGCTATGCTCTCAACAAATTTTTGACCGTCTCTGAATGCTTTCGTTTCATATACCTCGGCATCAAGATTGTTGACTGCAATGTAGTTTTTAATCTTTTCAATGTATTCGAGTGCTTTCTGCCCTTTACCGGCAGCAGGGTTAATAATGAAATAATGTTTCATAATCTCACGCATCCTTATTTATAATACATATATAATTGACATTTTATCATTCCGTTATATAGTTTTCGACGTTTGTCTGCCTTCCTGCCGAAGCAGGATTCAAATTCTTCATCCGGGCTTATAATATAGTATGCCCAGCCTCGCTCACTTGTAAACTTTTCTCCCATAACAGAATATATCTCTCTTGCTGTCCTTATATCTCCCATTCTTTCTCCATATGGGGGATTGCAGATAAGAGTACCTTTTTCGCTGCGTTTCTTAAATTCGCGGATATCATGTTTTGAAAAGTCAATTTTCATTGCAACACCGGCCCGTCTGGCATTTTCTGTTGCAATTTCGAGTGCATGCGCATCAATATCGGAGCCATATGCCTTAAAGTCTGCATCATGAATAATCATATCCATAGCTCTGCTTCGCTCACTGCGCCATATTTCCTCCGGAATCCTGTAAAATCTTTCAGATGCAAAAGAGCGATGTAGACCCGGAGCAATATTAAGAGCTTTCATGGCGCCTTCAATAAGGATAGTTCCTGAGCCGCAGGTCGGATCATATAATGTATGATAATGTCTGACTCTTGCAAGGTCTGCCATGGCTGCAGCAAGAGTTTCCTTTATCGGAGCGGTATTTGAGACAGGACGATAACCTCTTTTGTGAAGCCCTTCACCGCTGCTGTCGATAAAGAGACATGCTGTATCTTTCATAATGGAAAACTGAATGCGGTGGATGGGACCTGTCTCTTCAAACCAGGATATCGAGTATTTCGATTTCAGCCTCTCAACTATTGCTTTCTTAATAATCGACTGGCAGTCACTGACTGAGTGTAAAAGGGAATTCAGAGAATAACCTTTTACAGGAAATGCATCTTTCGGATCAATCCATTCTTCCCATGGAATAGCCTTTACCAGCTGGAATAGGTCTTCAAATGTTTTTACATATCCTTCACCCATATAGATGAGTATACGCTCACTGTATCTTGACCATAGGTTTGAACGGACAAGTATATTTTCATTTCCTTCAAAGTCAACCCGTCCGTTTTTTGCCTGAACATTCAGAGCTTCCATTTGACGCAATTCATCGGCCACAAGCCCTTCAAGTCCCAAAAGACAGGGAGCTGAATATTTAATAATCATAAGTCATTACTCGCAATATATATAGTTATATAATAGTATAAATGATAAAAAAGTCAAAGTCAATTTGAGAATGCCTTGATTCTTGACAAATGCTCTCAATAAGTTGCATAATTGAATAGATATTTATGAAGAGGTTGAAGATAATGGAAAACCCAACAGAAAAAAGAAAAATAGTACTAAGCGCAATACAGCCTACAGGCACACCGACTTTTGGCAATTACCTTGGCGCATTAAAAAACTGGAAGAGCATGTCAGAAGACTATGATTGTCTCTTCGCTGTTGCCGATTTACACTCATTAACAGTAAGACCGGAGCCACAGGACCTGCGCAGAAGGACTCAGGAAATGTATGCAATTTTACTGGCACTGGGTCTTGATCCGGAAAAGAACATAATATTTATACAAAGTCATGTCCATCAGCACTCAGAGCTTGCATGGATACTGAACTGCTCCACGCAGTTCGGCGAAGCCTCAAGAATGACACAATTCAAGGACAAAAGTGAAAAGCATCCTGAAAATGTGAATGTGGGTCTTTTTGCATATCCCATACTTATGGCTGCAGATATACTTCTCTATCAGGCTGATTATGTACCAATAGGTGCGGATCAAAAGCAACATCTCGAAATTACAAGAGATATAGCTGAGAGATTCAATACTATTTACGGAAATACATTTAAAATACCGGAACCCTTTATAGGGAAAATAGGGGCATGTGTTATGTCACTGCAGGATCCTCTTCATAAGATGAGTAAGTCCGACCCGAACCCGAAATCATATATATCAATACTTGATGACGATAATGTTATTGTTAAAAAGATAAAGTCTGCCGTAACTGACAGCGAGGCAAAAGTAAGATTCGGAGAAGGAAAAGACGGAATAAATAATCTTATGAGTATTTATTCCTGCTGCACCGGCCTTTCATATGATCAGATTGAAAAAGATTTCGACGGAAAAGGTTACGGCGATTTCAAGGTCGCTGTTGCTGATGCCGTTGTTGAAGAGCTAAAGCCATTCAAAGAAGAATACGGCAGATTGATAAATGACAAAGCTTACTTAAAGGAATGTGCGGAAAAAGGTGCTCAAAAGGCAGGCAGACTCGCAGAAAGAACACTTTCAAAGGTACAAAAGAAAACAGGCTTGTTTCAGCTTTAACAGGTAATCTTATGAAGAATATTCGCTGTATGCCCTCATATTTGAGCGGCGAAATGGAAGCCAAAAGTCAAAACATTTCATATCTGTATTTACTTTGCGCAGGAGCTTTATCTGAAAAGGGAGTATGTATAAAATCATACAAACCTGACGACAAAGCTCAATTTATTTTGAAACTGCTCAGGACAATGGGAGCCAAAGTAGTTATTGACAAAGAGGGTGTAAGCGTTAAAAAAGGCATCCTTTTCGGTACAATGGCGAATTTAACAAAACTTGAGGAATTCTTTCCTCTTGTTTGTGTTATGGCAGGACTGAGTGATAAGATGTTTACTCAGATCACCGGAGTAAGAAGCCTTCGAACAGGAAGCAGTGACAAGGTTGTAATTGTAAGCGAGAATTTAAGCAAGATAGGTATTGCGTTGTCTGAAGATGATGACGATGAGGTTCTGGTATGGGCGGATAACGAAATTACGGGTGGCTCCGTGGATGCCCACAATGACCCTCATTTTGCAATGGCACTTATGATAGCAAGCTGCGCATGCAATATAGCTTTGGATATATATGAGATAGAGGGACTCAAATCTGCATATTCGGATTTCATTGATGAATTCAATGCCCTCGGCGGTAAGGCAAGCTATCTGGATTGAGGTAAGTCATGGAAAATCAGCAAATGGAAAAGACGATAGGTCTTATAGGGGATAACATACGTTTCAGTTATTCCCCGCAGATTCACGCCTTGTTGGGCGACTATAAATATACACTTTGGGAAATAACGGAAAATGAGCTTGATGTTTTTATGACAAAAAAGGCTTTTGATGCAATAAATGTCACTATACCTTTTAAGAAAAAAGTAATTCCTTATTTAAGCTACATTTCTCCGGAAGCCAAACGTATCGGAGCAGTAAACACGATAGTCAACAGGGCCGGTAAGCTCTTTGGATATAACACTGACTATAAAGGTTTTTGTGATTTGCTTGACACAAACTGCATAGCGCTTGAAAAGAGGAAAGTGCTGATACTCGGAAACGGCGGAGCTGCTGCAACAGTTAAGACTGTGGCTGAGGACAGAAACGCATCTGAGATAGTCATAATTTCGCGAAAAGGTGAAGATAATTACACAAATCTTGAAAAGCACAAGGATGCAAACGTTATTATCAATACAACACCTGTCGGAAAATATCCGCATATCGATGATTCACCGATAGAATCTCTCGATATTTTCACAAAGCTGGAGGCTGTAGCCGACCTTACGTATAACCCGCACAGAACTGTCATAATGCGAATGGCGGAAGCGAGAGGGTGCAAAACAGGCGGAGGCCTTACAATGCTCATATCTCAAGCAATAGCCGCAAAACACTGCTTTTTCGGCCAGGAATGCACTGTAGACATAAAGGCACATACCCAAGAAATTGCAAAAAAACATCTTGTAAATATCATCCTTATAGGTATGCCGGGCTCTGGCAAAAGCTCAATAGGAAAGGTTATTGCAAAAAAAAGCGGTCGCGAATTCATAGATATTGATGATGAAATAGAAAAATCCGAAAAAAGAAAACCTTCTCAGATTATAAAGGAAGACGGAGAGCCTGCATTCAGGAAAATCGAAGGCGAGATACTCAGGAAAAACTGCCTGGGCTTAAAAAAAGTAATAGCAAGCGGAGGCGGAGCAATTACGACTGAAGAAGGCAGGGATGCCATAAGGCAGGGCGGTGCTGTTGTATTCATTGAAAGGGATATTTCACTGCTTGATAAAAGCGACAGACCCCTCTCACAGGGTTCGCTTGACAAGTTATATGAATCAAGAATTGATTTTTACAGAAATACAGCGGATTATATAATTGACGGAAATGCCGACATAGATACAGTGTCAGAAAGACTGATAAAAGAGGTGCTTTTATGAAAATACTTGTTATAAACGGGCCGAACCTTAATATGCTGGGTGTCAGGGAACCCGATATATACGGCAAAGAAAACTATGAAGATCTCTGCAAAAAGATTTACGAAGAGGCAGAAAGACTGAGTCTGGAAGTCAGTATTTTTCAGTCAAACTTTGAAGGAGAAATAGTCAGCAAAATACAGGAAGCATATTTTGATAATGTTGACGGTATTATAATTAATCCGGCCGCATATACTCATACAAGCATTGCGATACTGGATGCACTTAAGGCAGTCGCTATTCCGGCCGTTGAGGTTCATATCTCTGATGTAAATGAGCGCGAGGATTTCAGGAAAGTCTCATATGCGGGAATGGCATGTGAAAAGCATATAATAGGGCATGGAACAGACGGATATCTGGAAGCTCTGAGATATTTTTTGAATTAAAAAACGTTGAAAATGCTGTGCGGTAAGGAATTTACCGCATATTTTTTTGCTGAAAATATGTATTGTATCTGTTCAAAACCACAAGATATTGTGGTCAAAAAGGGCTTCGAAAAAAATCTATGTTTTTTACAAATTTTTTTTGAAAATATTGTTGCTTTTTCATAATTCTTGTGTTAGAATATCAAAGCATTATGCGGGTTTGGGATTATTGCGCCCAAATGCCATATGCGATATGCGTTGAAGCGATAGGTGGCTGCACTTTGATGCAGGGAATTATCGCCGAGTATGTCTGATTCAAAATCGGGCGACCAATAGTGTTCCAAGTCCTTATGTACAACCCAACTGTACACATGTGACTGCTTGCAGGAGCATTCTGCGCTTTTTTGCGCCGTCCGAAAAGATTAACCGCTTTTCGGTTTTAAAAACGGAGGGGTGGAAACACCCGGCCGGGTTGCAAACAAAAAAGCGTGCCCAAAAACTAGGAGGAAACAAAATGGCAGCAACAAAAGAAGCTAGCACAGAAAAGAGTGCAGCAAAGAAAACTGGTACAACAAAGACCACAAAGGCAGCAAGCACAAAGTCAACAGCTACAAAGGCGGCAAGCACAACTAAGAAAGCAAGCACAGCAAAGAAGACTGAGACAGCAACTGCCGAAAAGAGTGCAGCTAAGAGCACTAAGACAGCAGCTACTACTGCAAAGAGCACAAAGACAGCTAAGAGCAGTAAGGGCAAGAACATCCGCATCAGACTCAAGGGTTATGACCATGACCTCGTTGACAAGGCAGCAGAGAAGATTGTTGAAACCGCAAGACGTACAGGCGCTCAGGTTTCAGGTCCCGTTCCGCTTCCTACAGAAATCGAGAAAGTTACAATCCTTCGTGCAGTTCATAAGTATAAGGACAGCCGTGAACAGTTTGAGCAGAGAACACACAAAAGGCTTATCGACATATTAAGACCCTCAAACAAAACAGTTGAGGAGCTTACTGGTCTTGAGCTTCCTGCAGGTGTTGACATAGAAATCAAACTTTAATTTCGATAAAGTCAGACACTTGTTAGGTCAAGTCGGTACGACCGACCAATAACCAAAGGAGGAAATAGAAATGAAAAAAGGTCTTATCGGAAAGAAACTCGGTATGACACAGATCTTCGAAGATAACGGAAAAGTTATCCCCGTTACAATCGTAGAAGCTGGACCTTGCACAGTAGTGCAGAAGAAGACAATCGAAAATGACGGTTACGAAGCAATCCAGTTAGGATTCGGCGATGTTAAAGTTCAAAGAGTAAACAAGCCGATGACAGGTCACTTCAAAAAAGCTGATGTCGCTCCTAAGAAAGTTCTGAAAGAAATCAGACTTGAAGACACTGAATCAATAAATGTAGGCGACATTCTTAAAGCTGACACATTTGAAGCCGGCGAAAAGGTTGACGTAGTCGGAACAAGCAAAGGTAAGGGAACAGCCGGTGCTATCAAGCGTTGGAATTTTGCCCGCCTTAAAGAATCACACGGTACAGGACCTAACGCAAGACATGCAGGCTCACTGGGTGCTTGCTCAGATCCGTCAAGAGTGTTCAAGGGAAAGAAACTCGCTGGTCATTTAGGACATGAAAGAGTTACGATCCAGAACCTCAGTGTAGTAAAAGTAGATGCAGAAAACAACCTCATAGCTATAAAGGGTGCCATTCCGGGACCTAACGGCGGAATAGTTGTTATCGCTAACACAGTTAAAACTGTTAAATAAGAAGAGAGGAGTTGAAAGAAATGGCTAAAATGAAAGTTCTTGATACAAAAGGCAAGAAAGTTTCTGATATCGAACTCAGTGATGATATCTTCGCTATTGAACCCAATGTATCAGCTATGCACTTAGTTGTAGTTAATTACTTGGCAAATCAGCGCCAGGGCACTCAGTCAACTCTTACTCGTTCTGAGGTGTCTGGTGGCGGAAAGAAGCCATGGAGACAAAAAGGCTCAGGCAGAGCCCGTCAGGGTTCAACAAGAGCACCGCAGTGGTATCACGGCGGAATCGCACTCGGCCCAAAGCCAAGAGAATATGGTTTTTCAATCAATAAGAAAGTCAGAAGACTCGCTCTTAAATCAGCTCTTTCATCAAAACTTGCTGCTGACGAGATGATTATTCTTGACTCTCTCAAATTGGATGAAATCAAAACAAAGGAAGTTGTTGATGTTCTTACAGCTATAAAGGCAGCTAAGAAGACTTTGATAGTTCTTCCTGAGAAAGATGACATAGTATACAGAAGCGCAAGAAACATTGAAGGTGTAAAGACAACTCTTGTTAATACATTAAATGTATATGACATCCTTAACTGCGACACAATTGTAGTTCTCAAGGATGCAGCTTCCAAGATTGAGGAGGTTTATGCGTGATGAAACTTGCACAGGATATCATCCTCGCTCCCATAATTACAGAAGAGAGCATGAAGGGTACAGAATTTAAGAAGTACACATTCAAAGTTGCTAAGGATGCAACAAAGACAGATATTAAAAGCGCAGTTGAAAAACTCTTTGGAGTAAAGGTTGCGAAAGTTAATACGCTTCACGTAAGAGGACAATTAAGACGTTATGGTCGTTTTGAAGGTTACACTCCTTCATGGAAAAAGGCTATAGTTACTCTTACAGAAGATTCAAAGACAATAGAATTCTTTGACGGAATGATGTAATGATTTTTTTCGGGCGGTAAGGTATGGAGACCGACATTCTCCGCAAAGCCTCCCGAAAGGCAGAAATAACTGCCCTCCAAACAAATGAGATAAGGAGTTGAAAGAAATGTCGATTAAAGTCTATAAGCCGACTACAAACGCTAGACGTAATATGTCGGTTACAGATTATTCCGAGCTTTCAAAGGTCGCTCCAGAGAGAAGTCTTCTTGCTCCTCTTAAGAAAAACGCAGGCCGTAACAGCTACGGAAGAATAACAGTTCGCCACAAGGGTGGCGGAAATCGCAGAAAGTACCGTATTATCGATTTCAAGAGAGATAAGCAGGGTACAGCAACAGTTTTAACAATAGAGTATGATCCTAACAGATCTGCAAATATCGCACTTGTTCAGTATGAGGACGGCGAAAAGAAATACATTATCGCTCCTGTCGGACTCAGTGTAGGCGATCAGATAAGTTCCGGACCTGATTCAGATATCAAACCCGGTAATGCTCTTCAGCTTACAAACATTCCTACAGGTACATTCGTTCATAACGTAGAACTTTATCCCGGCCGCGGCGGTCAGCTTGCTCGTTCAGCAGGTAACGCTGCTCAGCTTATGGCTAAAGAAAACGGATATGCACTTCTTCGTCTTCCTTCAGGCGAACTTCGTAATGTTCCCGCTGCTTGCATGGCAACAATAGGAACAGTAGGCAATACAGATCATGAAAACGTTAAGATCGGTAAAGCAGGACGTACACGTCATATGGGTATCAGACCTACAGTTCGCGGTTCTGTAATGAACCCGAATGACCACCCTCATGGTGGTGGTGAAGGTAAGTCACCTATCGGCCGTCCCGGTCCTTGCACTCCGTGGGGCAAACCGGCTCTCGGATATAAGACAAGAAATAAGAAGAAGAGTTCCGACAAGCTTATTGTAAAGCGTCGTAACGGCAGATAATCGGAAAGGAGCTGTTTTTAATGAGTAGAAGTACTAAAAAAGGACCTTATGTAGAAGCCAGCCTTATGAAAAAGGTTCTCGAAATGAATAAGAATGGCGAAAAGATAGCTATTCAGACATGGAGCCGCAGCTCAACGATTTTCCCGGAATTTGTCGGACATACATTTGCTGTACATGACGGCAGAAAACATGTTCCGGTATATGTTACTGAGGATATGGTAGGTCATAAATTAGGTGAATTTGCACCGACAAGAACCTATAGAGGTCATGCAGGCTCAAAAACATCTAACAACGGTAAGTAAGTCGAAAGGAGTGTATAAAACATGGAAGCAACAGCAAAGGTTACTCATGTGCGTATTGCACCGCGTAAGGTTCAGATAGTTCTCGACCTTATCAGAAACAAGCCTTGCGATGAAGCTATGGCGATACTTAAATACACACCTAAGGCTGCGTGTGAACCGCTATCAAAGCTTTTGAAGTCAGCAATGGCTAATGCAGAAAACAAGAATATGGATGTTACAAGACTTTATGTAGCTGCTTGCTCAGTTGACCAGGGTCCTACACTTAAGAGAATCAGACCCCGTGCACAGGGAAGAGCATTCAGAATAAACAAGAAAACATCTCATATCAATATCACGCTTAAGGAAGCAGAATAATTAAGGAGGAGGTTTTAAGAAATGGGCCAGAAAGTTAATCCGACCGGTTTAAGAATCGGTGTCATTAAAAACTGGGAATCACGCTGGTATGCAGACAAGAAAGATTTTGGCAATACTCTTGTTTCAGACTATGAATTGCGTGAATATCTGCTTGAAACACTCGCTCCTGCAGGTGTTCCTAAAGTAGAAATCGAAAGAGACCCGAAGCGTATCAGAATTAACATTCATTGTGCTAAGCCTGGAATGGTAATCGGACGTCAGGGCGCAGAAATCGAGAAATTAAGAGAAATTTGTCAGAAGAAACTTGGCGGAGACAAAGATGTATTCATCAATATTGTTGAAATCAAGAATCCTGACTTAAATGCACAACTTGTTGCGGAAAATATCGCATCACAGCTCGAAAAGCGTATTTCATTCAGAAGAGCTCTTAAACAGTCTATCGGCAGAACAATGAGACTCGGAGCAAGAGGAATCAAAGTTCAGGTCAGCGGACGTGTCGGCGGTGCTGAAATTGCCCGTACAGAGCACTACCATGAAGGTACTATTCCGCTTCAGACAATTCGTGCTGACATTGACTACGGTTTTGCAGAGGCTAAGACAACTTACGGTCGTCTCGGCATTAAGGTATGGATCTATAACGGTGAAGTCCTTCACGAAAGCCGTAAACGTGCTAAGGAAGGAGGCACAAAATAATGCTTTTACCAAAGAGAGTAAAGTACCGTCGTGTTCAAAGAGGACGTATGACAGGTAAAGCTACCAGAGGTACAAAAGTTACTTATGGTGAGTATGGTCTTGTGGCTCTTGAACCCGCATGGATTACATCAAATCAAATAGAAGCTGCCCGTATCGCTATGACAAGATACATCAAGCGTGGCGGACAGGTTTGGATTAAGATATTCCCAGATAAACCAATCACAGAGAAACCTGCTGAAACCAGAATGGGTTCAGGTAAAGGTTCTCCTGAATACTGGGTAGCAGTTGTTAAGCCGGGTCGCGTAATGTTCGAGATCGCAGGCGTTTCGGAAGAGGTTGCACGTGAGGCTATGCGTCTTGCAGCAAATAAACTCCCGATTAAGTGCAAATTTGTCACTAAAGAAGAAGAGGGCGGTGAACAGTAATGAAAGCAAGTGAGATCAGAAAACTTTCCGCTAAAGAGTTGGATGCTAAACTTCTTGAACTGAAAGACGAGCTTTTCAAACTTCGTTTTCAGCAAGCTGTTAACCAACTTGAAAATCCTATGCGTATAAATGCCGTTAAGAAAGATATCGCAAGAGTAAAAACAGTTATCCGTGATATCGAACTCCACGGTACAGACGCTTGAGTTAAGGGAGGATATTCAAAATGGAAAGAAACCTCAGAAAAACAAGAGTAGGTATTGTTACAAGCGATAAGATGGATAAGACAGTCGTAATTTCAATTAAGGACAGAGTCAGACATCCGCTTTATGGCAAAATCGTGAACAGAACCGTTAAAATTAAGGCTCATGATGAGAATAATGAATGCGGTATCGGAGACAGAGTATTAGTAATGGAAACACGTCCTATTTCTAAAGATAAGAGATGGCGTGTTGCTGAGATTATCGAGAAAGCAAAGTAATAAAGGAGGCAATCATTGTGATACAGCAACAGACTTACCTCAAGGTTGCCGATAACACCGGTGCAAAAGAAATCATGTGTATTCGCGTTCTCGGTGGATCCGGCAGAAGGTATGCTAATATAGGCGATGTCGTTGTAGCGTCAGTTAAAAAAGCTGCTCCCGGAGGAGTTGTTAAAAAGGGTGACGTTGTAAAGGCAGTCGTTGTAAGAACAGTTAAAGGCGTTCGCAGAGATGATGGTACATACATCAGCTTTGATGAAAACGCAGCAGTTATTATTAAAGACGATAAGACACCCAGAGGTACTCGTATCTTTGGGCCAGTAGCCAGAGAGCTTCGTGATAAGGATTACACAAAGATTCTTTCTCTTGCTCCTGAAGTACTTTAAGGAGGTGCCCGATAATGAATAAAGTTCATGTTAAAAGCGGCGATACAGTTGTAGTAATCAACGGCAAAAACCGTGGCAAGCAGGGCAAAGTCCTTGAGGTCAGCCCCAAAGAGGGTAAGGTTATCGTAGAAGGCGTAAACATGGTTACAAAACATGTTAAGCCGCGTCAGATGGGAGAACCCGGCGGCCTTATCAAGGCTGAGAGCGCTCTCTATGCTGATAAAGTTCAATTAGTTTGTCCTAAGTGCGGCAAAGCTACAAGAGTAGGTCATGAAGGCACAGGCAAGGACAAGGTACGCGTTTGCAAAAAGTGCGGAGCAAAATTTGAGTAAGGAGGAACAATTAAATGGCAGCAAGACTTAAAGAAATGTATAAGACCGATGTTGTTCCTGCACTCCAAAAGAAATTTAACTACAAGAGTGTTATGCAGATACCAAAGGTTGATAAGGTTATCATCAACGTAGGTGCAGGCGAAGCAAAAGACAATGCAAAAGCAATTGATGCTATAATGACAGATCTTGCAACAATCACAGGCCAGAAGCCGGTTAAGTGCGTTGCAAAGAAGTCAGTTGCTAACTTCAAGCTTCGTGAAGGTATGACAATAGGTGTTAAAGTTACTCTCCGCGGAGAGAAAATGTATGAATTCATAGACAGATTTTTCAATCTTGCACTTCCAAGAGTTCGTGACTTCAGAGGAATAAATCCGAATTCATTTGACGGAAGAGGCAACTATTCAATGGGTATCAAGGAACAACTTATATTCCCTGAGATTGATTATGATAAGATTGACAAAGTCCGTGGTATGGACATCTGCTTTGTTACAACAGCAAAGACAGATGAAGAAGCTAAAGAATTATTGACCCTTATGGGTGCACCATTCGCTAAGTAAGGAGGGATTACAGTGGCTAAAAAATCTATGAAAGTTAAGCAGGCTCGCCCCGCTAAATATTCAACAAGACAATATAACAGATGTAAAATCTGCGGAAGACCACATGCATACCTCCGTAAATACGGCGTTTGTCGTATTTGCTTCAGAGAGTTGGCACATGCAGGTCAGATTCCAGGCGTAAAGAAATCAAGCTGGTAAGAAGGAGGCAGAAACAATGCAGATCAGTGATTCCATCGGCGATATGCTCACAAGAATCCGCA
>FLNW01003335.1_pt1 | contig 13261 bp, 22 predicted proteins | sample 1140371 | NCBI WGS metagenome assembly FLNW01 (sample SAMEA3878170, study PRJEB12797) | bioreactor metagenome | biome: Moose rumen | place: Sweden | collected 2011-10
TGAGGGTTAATAATAATTCTTTTTCCAAAATAACATTTTTCCGAGCAAATCGCAACGAGGAGTTCTCCTCATAAGAAGAAAGTCGCTCGTTTCAGAGCATTTATGGGTTGTATTTATTTCAAGATCCCAAAGCTGCCCGAAGGCAGCCTCAGGATAAATTTTTAGTAAGTAATGTGGCTTTTAATGTGTGTGCTATGAGGTTCGATTGTCACATTATTTAGATGGCAGTCCCGGAGTTGCCGCTCCGGAACTGCACCGCCAAAGAGATAGAATGAAGTATTATGATGTTTCACCCCAAATGACATAAATAATGTAACAACTTCATTCTACCACACTGGGCGGATGGGCAAACAGAAAGGTAATAGCGGTCAGGGTAAATCACCACCTTTCTATATTGTCCTGACATCCTTACAGATGTCGAAATGTAAGTTATACCAAGGATTATCTAAGTCTGTCTGAAGTGCTCTGATCAAAGCCTTTTTACCTTCAGTGCAGCTTAATAACTTGGCGAGATATTCATTGTTGATAGTTGTCTCAAAATGATAACAATTTACAGTGTTTCCGTTTTTAACTTGTATATATTCCATAAAAATCCCTGACCGCTATTGTTATGATAACACATTTATATTGAAAAATATAGTCGGAATTACAGCCGGGCAAATCCTCTGTTATATAAAAAATTATTGCTTATCTTCAAGCTGACAACTAGCCATTGTCAAAAACCCAAAGTCCCGGCTGTTTTTCTTAAAGGAGCTGATCATGGAAACAATTAAGATTCAGGACCGCTTCAACCCGGATAAGATATGGCTGCTCCGGAGATACACAAGCGGTAATTACTATGTTAACCAGGAGATCAAAGGACAAAAGATGTATAACAGGGACCGACGCATGACGGCGAGATTCCTGAAATCAATCGGAGTCCTGTAAGAAAGGATGGGTTGTGTATGACAGTAGGAATGATATTGGAACTTGATATTGTCGGAGCTGACACTGAGGTGATCATTATGAGAGGCACTAAGGTTGTGGCAAGAGGTAACTGGTATATTGATGCAGTTCAGGACCATGTTACCGAGGAAGCTAAGCAGTTCAAGTGGCTGGAGGATGATGAGGTGATCATAGATCTGAAGGAGGTATGAGTATGAGACGGATAGTAATAGAGCTAAGTGATAAAGAGGTTGAGATTGGCAAGGGTATCCACATGACATTAGTGGAGCAGGCAAGCCCAAGCGAAGAGGAATTATGCAGGAAGGTTATTCAAGAGGTCAAGAGGCAGTGTGATATGCCGGAGCAACTTGAACATAGGCCTTGTCTGAACAAGGCGAGCATAAATGATAAAGGCTTAAAAGAGATAATGTTTAAGCTGTCAGACCTGGATATTAATGAGGTTAATGCGGCAAGATGCGTGAAACATGGACATCCCATAGTTAATATTCTGCTTGATGAAATAATAAGACAGACAAAAGAATATCCGCAGCAAAAGTTTATCTCAATAGAGCCTGAGGTTAAGACTATAAAGGATATGGAAGTTCTTCAGGAGCTTGTTGACGAACTCAAGAGACAGGCTGAGCCGGACAAAGGTGTTACTGTCGAGGTTTATGAAAAAGATGATCGTCCGGATGCTTGCAGATATGCTTATGTAGCCGAAAGGCTCATAAATAAACACAAGGAGGATGCCAACATGAAGAAGAGTGGTAAGAAGTATGACAAAAGCGACAAAAGGAGAGCTAAGGCAAAGCTTCAGCAGGTAACTGTACTTATGTCAAGGGTACATGCCACCATGAGTAATATGGCGGTATATCCCGACATGTATGCGTCGTTGCAGGCGCTGTACTGCCAGGGCAAGTATACCATGGTCTCCAACGTCTGCGACGCAATCCTGAATTCAGCAGTAGACTTTTAAGACTTCTTGACTAATTCAGGGTGACACTGAGGACACACCATTAAAGGCTGATCTTCAGCTTTCATTATCCATGTGCCATCAACGGGGAGAGGACCGCCGAGAGTAAGGTCTTTGTTTGATGGCACAAGTGGTGTGTTGCACTCCATACACTTTAATTCAGTTGTATCAGACATGAACTAATACCTCCTTTCTTAGTTGATAAGGAGATTATAACAGATATAAGAGGAGAATCAACCATGATGATATATGAGTTCAGGGAACTGCTTCCTGAGGGAGTTAAGGTCACTGACAATGAATACCGGATAATAGAGGATGTCTACATGTATTATCCGGCAAAGATGGACAAGAAGGATATTGCAGAACTGTACGTGAAGTATGGTATGCCACTGATCAGAGACATGCTTCCTAAGGCACTTGTAGTGAAGGATCTTGAGGAACGGCTGAGACTTGCGATGGGAGAAGCTAACTCAATGAAATCATCTATTGAGTTTCTGAAGGCAGGACATGATCCGGAAGAGTTACCGGATAACGTGAAGGAAAAGTTAAGGATTTAAGAAGAGGAGATGATGATGTGAGTCAGATCAACAGGAGAAGATATTCAGCTTTTGGCAAGAAGATAGCCAAGGGACTGATCGACAAGGATATGACGGCAAAACAGCTTGCTGATATGCTCGGCACCACTCCACAGTATGTCAATAAGATCCTGCACGGCGAACGTCCGGGCAAGAAGTATCTTGCTCAGATACGTGAGATCTTGGATATAGCAGCGTAGGGGGGTGGGTGAGATTGACAACAGAAGTATATGTGACACTGGAAGAGGCGGCGGAGCTGGAAGGTACAACTTATGATGCTATTAAAAAAAGAGCCTATCGCAATAAGGACTGTAAGATCAAGACCGAGAAATCACCGACAGGCGGCAAGGATAAGGTCTTAATAGCACTTTCGTCCCTGTCCAAGAAAGCAAGGAGAGAGTGGAAGGCAAGAGAGGAACTCAAGGCTCTTGCGGTGATGGAGGGTGATGATCCGGAATTACCGGCAGACCGTCCGTGGTATACGACTATGGATGTGGACTGGTTCATTGAGAAGTACCCGGAGAAATGGTACAAGGCTATGGAGCTTGGCAATGTAGTCAGAGAGGCACTTGAATACAAAGGGAAGAATAAGACGCAGTACATGAATGAGCTTGCTGAGGAGAGGCTCAGCAAGAAGGGACGTTCACTCTATCACTTGTGCGAAAGCTATCTTAAGGCTTCAGCGTGGGCGGATAAGATGCACAAGCAGGACGGCGGAGATTATGAGTTCTTCAAGGTCCTTGCGCTATGCAGGAAGCCTAAAGATACAATGACATTCCCAAGCTGCACACCTGAGGTCAAGCAGGTCATCAAGAATATATGGTTCAATAAGGAGTTCGCAGCCAATCATTCAACAAAGGAAATGCTGTATGAGAAGCTTCAGGCAGTCGCAAGGGTGAACAAGTGGGACAAGATCCCGTCATATCAGACGGTGGTGAGATATATCAATTATCTCATGGAAGATGAAGGAATGCGGAATGCATGGTATCTTGCGGCTCAGGGTGAACGCCAGTACAAGAATGCACAGATGCAGAAGCGCAGGCGTGAGATCGGTGATATGAAGGTAATGGAAGTGGTGATGGGTGATGAACATACCTTTGATTTCTGGGTGGCTTATGATGCACCGAATGGGAAGACCATTGCCATCAGACCTAAGCTTATTGCATGGATAGACATAAGAAGCAGGATGATAATGGGTGATGTGATGTGTCAGTATGCCAATACTGACAAACTGAAGCAGTCAATGCTCAAGATGATGTATCACGATGCCGGAAGCGTTCCAATGAACATCTATGTTGATAACGGTGCTGACTATGTCGCAAAGGAGATGACCGGACGGCACAGGTACGACAGAGGCGGCAATGACGGATACAAGGAGATATGGGATATCGAACTTGATGATGCGGCCAAGGGCTTCTATAAGTCAATGGGTATCGAGGACATACACAGGGCTTTACCGTATTATGCATGGGTAAAAGGTAACATTGAGAGGTTCTTCGGTACCGTGTGTAATAAATTTTCCAAGTGGTTCACGTCATATACCGGAACGCTGACGGGCTCCAAGACGTCAGAGAAGATCGACAAGGATATTAAGCGGATGCTTGAGAGAGGTGAACTTCTGACGCTGGACGAGTGTTATGAGAAGTGGCAGGAATGGCTCAAGACGGTATACGAGGTTGGAAGGCACAGAACACTGTATGAGCAGGAGAGTGAGCCTTCCTGCCGGACACCGATAGGATGCTTCGAGAATGCAGAGAGGTACATGAGAGCGTTACCGCCTAAGAACCTTGCGACGATGCTGCTCCTTAAGAATGAGAAGAGGACGGTAAGGAATATCGGCATAAAGCTGATGGGCGGATACTATATGTCACAGGAACTTGCGAAGTATATCAACAGCGAGAAGCCTGTTGATGTCAAGTATGATCCTTATGACCTGTCAACGATATATGTATTCAGAAACGGTAAGCAGATATGTGAAGCATACCGTCAGGAAGCCTTACCATTTGCTATGCCGAACGGTGAAGAACCTACGGACGACATGATTGAACATTTCGCAAATCAGAAGAACCAGCTCAAGGAAGACAGGGCAATACTTAAAGAGGCCAATAAGCCGTATGACAAGATGTATCCGGGACTTGTGGGCTTTGATGGAATGGGCGGTCTGATGATAGGCAAGAAGCCTAAGAACAATGTGGTTCAGATGCCTACGGATAATACATACAGGAACGGCTTCAGAGGCAAGGATAACAGGAATAATGATGTTGATAATGAATACATCAGCAAGCAGGGCGAAGAGGCAGCCAAGACATTAAGAGCGTTATAACCAAAATAAATTACAAAAAGAAAGGATGGGTTGATTATGGAAGCGTTAGCTGAATACACCTATGAAAACGAAGAAACTTTGAGAGAGAAAGTCCTTGGAATACTCCGGGCTATCAAGATGACCAATCAGGAACTTGCAATGAAGATACAGTATTCGAGGACGGCGGTCAGCCAGTACCTTAACGGCAAGTATGCCTCTAATCCGGTCGAGATCGAGAACAGACTGAGACAGTTTGTTGCTGAGTATGAGAGTGAGAATGAGGGCGGGAACGAGAACGGCGAGAAGACTGCTCCGGTAGCATTCGTGAGACCTAAGATCGAATACTTTGAGTCGAAGGACTATCTTCAGACTGTCGGTGTGTGCAAGTCGTGTCAGGAAGAGGCGGCTCTTGGAATTATCGTAGCACGTTCCGGATACGGAAAGACACATGCACTTAAGAGGTATTCCAAGATGTCCAAGGTAGTCTATATCGAAGGTAATGAGACCATGAACTGCAAGGACATCATAAGACGTATTGAGAGCCGTATCGGAATGCAGAGGAGCTATGGGAGCATTGACGAACGGATGGAGAGGCTCATTGACTTCTTCAATATCAATGAGGGCTATCTCATCATCATGGATGAGGCTGACAAGCTCATCAACAAGTATACCCAAAAGAAGATAGAACTTCTGAGGAATATCACTGACGGTGCGAGAGTAGGACTTGTGCTTGCGGGAGAGCCGGTCCTTGAATCACTCATGAAGGCTTATGATCAGCGATTTACTAATCGTATGGACTTCTATTATCAGTTAAGAGGTCTTTCGGAACAGGAAGTAAAGGAGTACCTGAAGGGCTACGATATGAGCGCTGAAGTGATGGCAGAGTTCATGTTAAGGGCAAGGAATAAACAGACCGGATGCTTCAGACTACTTGACCGTACCCTCAACAACGTTATCCGTATCCTTAAAGACTCCGGTAAGACTGAGATGACCATGAAAGTCATGAATCAGGCTTCCAACATGATGATGCCGTAGGGGGTGGGTGTATGACTAATGTTGAAAAGATACTTGCTTATATAATGGCTGCAACGCTTTTTGTGACATTTGCCTGTGATATCTGTCTGAATATTGAGGATATGCGGATACAGGAAGAGATCAGGGAGCAGGAGTCCAAGCTTACCAATATTGAAAAGGTATATACCGTAGAGGCTCAGCCTGTAAGACAGGAAGTGACGGTCAGATGTGTGGAGTCATATGATGCGGCAAGTTATCTTGATGACACGGATCTTTCTGAGGAATATCAGAGATACTGCCGTGACGTTGCAGATAAGTATTCCCTTGATCCGTATATCCTGATGGCAATGGTAGAACGGGAATCCAACGGCAAAGCCGACGCCTGCAATTTGGAAGGTGATTCGGGACTGCTTCAGGTAAATCCGAGATGGCACCGTGAACGCATGAAGCGTCTTGGTGTGACAGATCTTAGTGATCCGTATTCCAACATTCTTGTGGCGGCTGATTATCTTCATGAACTGCTTGAAGATAATGGTTACAACTTACCGCTTGCACTGATGAAGTACAACATGAATCATGAGAGGGCTGAGGAGCTTGTATCACAGGGCATCTATTCAGACTATGCCTCGTCCGTTATAAGGAGAGGTTACGAGCTCAGGTTCTTAAAGGAGGGAGGTGAGGCTGATGATGAATAGGGTTGCGATCATTAAAGCAATGCCTCATCTTCATCCGGATCTTCCGGCTGATGAGCGCAATGCTCTTATATGGGCTTATGAAATACTGACAGATGTCAGATTCAGGGAATTATATTCCAACCTTAAGAATTATGACTTTGATGTTCTCGGTAAGTATGGCATTGATGAGAACGAGGCGAAGAAGCTAATGAGCTTCATTGAAGAGATGGGAGGCTGATCTTATGGCTGCGGTGACATTAAGGCAGATATGGGGAGTGGCTAAGAGTCCGGAGCTTTCCATGACGGACGAGGAGCTGCATCTTCTTGTAGAACGCGAGATGGGAAAGACAAGCATGAAGGAGCTGACGGCTTCTGAGAGAGGACGCATGCTCCATGTACTGATCACACTCAAAGATCCTAAGAACCGGCATGATAAGGGAGACCGGGAGAAGTATGAGGCATATATCGAAAAAGGCCCGGAAGAAACAAGAGGACAGCGCAAAAAGATATATATGGCTGCTTTGGAGCTTGGATGGGATGATGAGGGCATTGAAAGGAGCCTGAGGAGCATGTGCCGGCGGATGTTTTGCGTGGCAGATGTAAGATTTCTTAATTACAGGCAGTGTTCGGCACTCATAGAAGCCCTTAAGAGCATGAAAGCAAGAAAGGAGCGTACAGATGGCAAGGAATCCTAAACTGTTCATTGAAAAAGAGAAGGATAGATATTCTCTCAAGTTCAAGAATGTGACTAATCAGGAGCTTGGTGAGATGATCGGCTTTCTTCAGATAGAGGTCGGCTTGTTCCTTTGGAAGAAAGGTATGGATATGGAAAGCGTGAAGTCGGCGCTGCTTGATGTGTACTATGCAGCATGTGAGGAGCTTGACAACCAGCGTGTACGCATCCTGAAGGAGAGGGGTGAGCTTCCTGAGAATAAGGCAAAAGACAGGACTAAGCTAGATGTCAGGGAGATCATGCGGCTGCACCGGGAAGGATGGAGCAATCAGGACATAGCGGCAAGGTTGAAAACGCTTGCCGGACAGATAGACTATATCATTAAGAAGGAGAGTGAAGATAATGAAGAAGATGATGTTTGTGTGCAACCGGTGCGGTGAGCCTATAACCGGAAAGATCGTCAAGATCGTACCGTATTTATGTTCTCCGGACACTGAGGAATATGGTGATCCGGTGGATAAGGAAGCGCCTGAGAGACATTACTGCGAGGAATGTACTTCCGCAATATCCGCTGAGCTCACCGCTTATACAGAACCTGTTACCAAGAAAAAGTGCAAAAAGTCATCAGGGGTGACAAAGAAAAAGGTGACTGTCCATAAGGCTGAAGCCGGGAAGAAAAAGCTTGATATAGGTAAGGTTATGGCGCTCTATAACGGACACTGGAGTGTCGAGGACATAGCTTCAGAGATGCACGAAGACAAGGAACGCATCTATAAGGCAATATATTATCAGACACATAAGTTCAAGAAGGAGGACAAGAATAATGGAGAAGATGCATGAGAGATTCTATAAGAAGATGACGAGCCATGGCTCGATCAATGTCCCGATCAATCTGAGGCGTGAGCTTGGCATTCAGAACAGGGACCCTATGGTGGTGGAAGAGGAGAACGGAGCTATCGTTATCCGTCCACACAATCCGAGATGTGTTATCTGCGGAGCTGAAGTTGTCAGCTGGAGGATCAAGGGCAAGGGGCTCTGTAATGAGTGCGTCAGTGAAATGACGGAGATACCTGAAGACGAAGAGGAGGATGGAGACAATGCATAAGGAAATGCTAAAAAATGCGGCTGACGGCGAGCTTGTTGATGAGTTGGTCAAGCTCGATAAGCAGGTTAAGGAGCTGTCAAAACAGGCGGATGCGGTCAAGGCTGAGTTGCAGAGCAGAGCGATAGGTCTCATGGAGGACAGGAATGTCAAGTATGTGAGATATTACGGGGTAGGCGGCAACGTGTCCGTAGTGGATGCACAGTCCCTTGATGTCATCAACATTGACAAGCTGAAGGAAGCTGTCGGAGAAGGAGTGTTCAATTCCAAGGTGACGGAGACCATCGAGCCTAAGTATAAGTATGACAAGAAGTTCGAGAGGATGCTCAAGGCGGTGTTTACTGGGGACTATACATTCGAGTATGAGCTGGAGGAGTTCCTGACGGAGCAGATGGGTGTTACAGATCCGAAGCAGGCGAAGACGCTGCTCAAGAAGTTGAAGGGCGAGTTTGAGGCAGACAGAAAGACGCTCACGTCTGTGTTGTATCCGGATCCCGATATTCAGATTCCCGATCTTGATACTGAACTGTGGTACATATACCGCATCAAGAATGCTGAGCTTATCAAGGCGTTTCTTCCTGATGAGTTCCTTGATGATACGATCGAGAATATCAAGAAGAGTCTTATTGTTGATGTTAAGACAGCGATCAAATTAGATTATGAGAAGGAGTGATAAGATGATTTCAAGTGAAGCAAAAAAGGAAGGTCTTCAGGTACCGGATAAACCGGTATCTGAAATGACCGAAGAGGAGCTTAAGGAGTTCAGGACATCATTCGACCCGGACATGATGGGTTTTGATGGTACCGAGGGAATTGATGAGAAGGGAGATGGTAAAGATGGCAAAGCAGACTAACATTAAGACTGCATCCGGAGAGATCGCGGTCAATCAGCTCTTTACCAAAGCCAACTATACCGATGCAAGCCGTACCGGGAAGGACATATCTTATCCGGTCATCCATTATGTCGGGGCTACCGGGGGAGCTGAGGCGAACTGCAGGTATTTTGAAAATAACTATGTCGGGGCTTCGGCACATTACTTTGTGGGACATGAAGGCGAGGTATGGCAGTGTGTGAAGGATGAGGATATTGCATGGCACTGCGGAGCAAAGAGCTACAAGCATGCCAAGTGTCGTAACAGTAACTCAATCGGCATTGAGCTCTGCGTCAAGAAAGACAAGAATGGCAAGTGGTACTATACAAAGAAGACACTTGCATCAGCTGTTATCCTTACGGCGTACATAATGAACAAATACGATATGAAGATAGAAGATCTGTTAAGACATTATGATGTGACCGGGAAGGAATGCGGTGAACCGCATGTCAGAAATAACGGAAAGACATGGAAGACGTTCGTCAAGGATGTAGAGGCTGAGCTTGCCAAGTATAAGAAGGCTGACGAAGGGAACAAGACTTCCGGGAGTACGAAGAGCAGCAGTGAAGCCAAGAAGAAGAACGAGACCAAGACCACAGCTTCCGCAGTACCGTATACGATAATGACGACCTGCGACAGTCTGAATATCCGGAAGACTCCGAACGGTACCATAACAGGACATATCAATGAAAAGGAAGGCAGCAAGAAGAAATACACCATTGTTGAAGAGTCTGACGGATGGGGAAGATTAAAGAGCGGCGCAGGATGGATATTCTTAGAGTATACAAAGAAAGCGTGAGGTGATGCTGCATGACCACGGAAGAACGGGAACTTATCGCTGAAACGACCATCGATGACATAGCCGATAATTACCGTCAGGTCGCTGAGATCGTCGGAGTGGAGAAGTTCGTTGAGCTTGCAGCGCTTGCCAACGGTGATGAGATATACTTTCCCAAGTATGAGAGTGTGCTTGCTCCGGCAAGGAACAGACGCATCATAGCGGAATGGAACGGTTATAACCAGAAGGAGCTTGCCAAGAAATACGGCCTGACAGTCATGCAGATCAACCGGATACTTAAGGATGAGGTGCATCCTGATCAGATGAGTATATTCGATATTCTTGGTGATAAAAAAGAGTGATGGTCGGAAAGTGCTTTCGGAAAACGCTTTCCCTCAAAATGTTATATAAAAGGTATTAAAATCAAGAGCATAGACAAAGTCTATGCTCTTTTTGGTTGTGCCGGGGTCTCAAAATAAATGACAAAAGGAGATGATCTTATGAACAATATACCTGATTATTCAATGCTGATACTTTATATCGGCGTTATGGCATTTATAGTATCCTGTATCACCGAAGTGTTGAAGACATGGAAATGGTTTGATGAAAGAGTTCCGACACCGCTTGTGGTGATCATATTGTCACTGGTACTTACTCCGGTGTCCCTGCTGGCTCTTATGAGCTATTACGGAAAACCTGTTGAGTGGTATGAGGTGTTTGCATCATTTATTGCAGCATTTATTGTTGCACTGGTGTCAATGAGCGGTTGGGAACGGGTAACGGAACTTGCAGGAAGAATGATCAAGAAAGGATGACGGAATGATTTTATTAATGAGCAGCGCGTCCTTTCTGACGGACGGCGCAGGTTACACAATTACTTTTGCTGATGTGATGGCAAGTATTATCACGATAGTTCTCGGAGTGCTGACTTTCTTTATCAAGAGCTGGTTTAACGGTGTTAATCAGTCGAACGAACAGCTCAAAAAGATGGTCAAGGAGAATGATGATGCGATAAACAAACGCATAGACAGACTGGAAGAGAAGCATGAAAAGATGATCAATGACCTTCAGGAGGAAGTGACGGCGGTCGAAAAGGATTTCCCGGTGGTATATGTGCAGCGTGACGACTTCTTCCGATCCATGAACAGCGTGGAGAACAAGATGAACAATATAGATGGCAAGATAGACCGTCTGCTCATGCAGATCCAAAATAACAAGAGTTAGGAGAGTGTGAAGATGACCGAGGAAGAAAAGACAGTTATCAGACAGAACAAAGCAATCAGGGGCTACATTATCAGATGCCTTGTCAAAGGCTACAATAACACTGCTCTTACAAGGCAGATGTCCAATGCCATGATGGCGAGCGGACTTATCGTATTCCCGGATATATCAAAATACCTTGATTATCTTGAGGGTGCAGGCTATATCGAATTTACCGATGATAAGATAACCGCCTACAATGCTTATGCTAATGATGCGGTCATCAAGCTTACTAAGGCGGGTGTTGATCTTGCTGAGGGAACGATTGAAGATAACGGAGTTGATATCTGATGGGTGATAAGAGAAACAGACAGAGGGTAAGTTCCAAGATTGATGAGCTTCCTGAGGAGATGAGGATGAGGGTTGATGTGATGCTTGCGGATACATCGAACACTTACCTGTCCATAAGCGAGGAGCTTAAAAAGGAAGGATACAAGATAAGTAAGTCGGCTGTCGGAAGATATGCAATGAGAAGGAATAATGCCGTGCAGCGTCTTCTTGAAGCACAGGCGCAGACTGACAGGCTTGTGGCGGCTGTCAAGGAAAATCCTGACGGTGATTATACGGATGCGGCAGTCATGCTCACCATGAACGGACTGATCAACCGTATGGCTACGGCCGAAGAGGAGTTCGACACGATACCTATTGATAAAGCCGGAAGGCTGATATCACAGCTTGCCCGGACTGAAGTATATAAGAAGAAAGTCAGACAGGATATGGCTAAGAAGGCCGATCTTGCATTTAAACAGTTAGAGGACGAGATGATGAAAGTCATACGTCAGGACGAGGAGAGTAAGAAGCAGCTCACAGAGATTCTTGCGAGGGCGAAGGAGAGAATGATACAGGATGATTGATATTGACAGCTGGCTCCGGGAATTGGCCGAAGAGGATGACCGGGATATCAAAAACAATGAGGAATATCAGAAAAAGCTCTTTGAAGAGTGCGTCCTTAGGGGCGGTGATAACCCGGATAAGAGGAAAGACCTTCTTGAAAGATATAAGAAGGGCGAAGAGCTTCTCGGTACACACGGACTGAGAAAGGAGCTTGCAGCATTCGATCTTTCTTATTTTGGAAGGGCATATCTGCCACATTACTTCTTCAGACCGAGCCCGCATTTTCATGAGGAGCTTGATGATATATGGAAGGGCGGCGTCCTGAAGGGGATGGATCCCTCGGATGATCCCAAGGAGATCAACCGGAAGAAAGGCTCACGTCAGGTCATAGCTGCTCCACGTGGACATGCCAAATCCACCAACTTCACATTCAAGGATGACCTTCATGCAATACTCTATCAATACAAGCATTATATCCTGATACTGTCGGATTCGACTGACCAGGCTGAGCAGTTCCTTGATGATATCCGTCAGGAGCTTGAAGACAACGCCAATATCATTATGGATTTTGGAGAACTTAAAGGTGACAAGATGTGGAGGACGGGCGGTCTTCTCACGACGACCAACGTTAAGATTGAGGCGATCGGTTCAGGCAAGAAGGTAAGGGGCCGTAAGCATAGGAACTGGAGACCGGATCTTATCGTATTGGATGATATTGAGAACGATGAGAACGTCAATACATCGGAGCAGAGAAAGAAGCTTGCCGGATGGTTCAACAAGGCGGTCAGTAAGGCCGGTGATACATATACGGACATCATGTATATAGGAACGATCCTTCATTATGATTCGCTGTTATCCAATGTGCTTAAGAATCCAAGGTATAAGTCAAGGAAGTACAGGGCTGTCATATCGGATGCGGTAAGGACTGACCTGTGGGACAGATGGGAAGAGATATACACAAACCTGTTTGATGAAGAGCATGAGGAACATGCGAGGAAGTTCTATGAAGACAATGAGGCTGATATGCTCCTTGGGACTGAGGTGTTATGGAGCGAGAAGCTGTCATATTATGACCTGATGGAAATTAAGGTATCTGAAGGTGTTGCCTCATTTAATTCAGAGCTTCAGAACGATCCGATCGACCCGGACAGCGCCACATTTAATGAAGAATGGTATGACTATTATGAAGAGGAGCTGATGGACTTCAGAGACCCAAGATACCTCTTCATCGGCGGGAACGATCCTTCTCTTGGTAAGAACAAGAAGAGTGATACATCCTC
>FLNW01003336.1_pt1 | contig 13234 bp, 12 predicted proteins | sample 1140371 | NCBI WGS metagenome assembly FLNW01 (sample SAMEA3878170, study PRJEB12797) | bioreactor metagenome | biome: Moose rumen | place: Sweden | collected 2011-10
ACGCTGATAGTGAGAGATATTCGTAAAAAATACAAAATTCGCAATATGGCTTTGATGGACAGGCTTGTAGATTTTCTGATGGATAACATTTCAAATCTTACTTCGGCAAGAACAATAGCGGACACCTTTAACAGCAATAAAGATAAAATCAATCATAAGACAATTGGTTCATACATTCAGTATCTATGCAATGCTTTTGCATTTTACAAAGTTCCGAGATATGATATTAAAGGAAAAAAGTATCTTTCCTCAACAGTTAAATACTATTTGAGCGACCACTCGTTTCGTTATGCAAAGCTCGGCACCAAGAATATGGATTATGGCAGGGTACTTGAAAATATTATTGCAATAGAGCTTTTGCGAAGAGGATATGAAGTGTATGTCGGAGTTCTCTATAAAAAAGAAATTGATTTTGTTGCAATAAAGCGAGATGAAAAAATCTATATTCAAGTGTCTGATAATATTTCAGATGAAAAAACCTTTCAGCGTGAGGTATCACCTCTGCTCGCAATTCAAGATGCTTATCCAAAAATACTGATAGCAAGAACACGACATCCTATGTATCAGTATGAAGGAGTTAAAATAATTGATTTTTCAGATTGGTTAACAAAATAAAAAGTATAAAAATATTCCCCAAATACGTTTGGGGGATTATTTTTTTCCGGATTTTCTGTTTAATACAGCAATTTGCATTGTACTCTAAGCGAAGTACAGAAGGAAGGGTGATGTTCTTTGATATAATCATAATATCTCATACCCCAAATACCAATTTCATAATTAGTTTCATTTGAAATGAGATTAGGCAAATACACACCGTTTATAAGCGTATAGTCAAGTCCATTCTTCTCATCAGTAATATACTTTTTCATAATATAATCCTCCGTATGCTTAATTGATTATGTTTTCTGTTACTAGAATCAAACATCGACTGATTATAAAGACCAAGGGAGGCAACCTTCTTTATGAACTGCCTCCCTCATGGGGCCCCCTATTTTATAAGTTTTTCCATATCCTCAGGCATAGGACACTCAATTTCAATTTCTTTTTCTGTCACAGGATGATTTAAGCGTATATATGCACAATGCAGTGCCTGATGAGAAATCATGTCACTCTTTATCCCGTACATGCTGTCTCCTGTAAGAGGTGTTCCCGTACTCGCAAAATGCACCCGAATTTGATGAGTCCTGCCGGTAAGCAGATGTATCCGAAGAAGTGTCCTGCCGTTTTTGCTTTTCAGCGCACGCCACTGTGTAATCGCCTTTTCTCCTCGTTCATCAACCACTCGTTTTGTAATAATGGGGTCAGGTCTATATATAGGTCTGTCAATAACGCCTTCTCCCTCATATATCCCGTCACAAACAGCATAATATTCTTTATATATCCTGCCGGAAAGTTTAGCAGCGGAGAACTTATTAAGAGCACATACAACGATTCCGGATGTTCCCTTATCAAGCCTTCCTACCGACCTGAAAGTCCCTGTTTTTCCTTTTTCACTCAAGTGATATGATACAGCATTTGCAAGTGTATCTCCCTGGTGGTTATGCGAAGGATGGTTAGCCAGTCCCGCAGGCTTATTTACAATTAAAAGATCATCATCCTCATAAAGTATCTCCAGGCTCATCTTTACGGGCTCAGCATATTCAAAGTCATCTTTTTCACTTAAATGAAAACCCAATATGTCGCCTTTGTGTAAAATATCTATCGTGCGTGCATGCACCCCGTTTACGGTAATCCCATCCGGCAAGTGCTTCAGACCGCGAATAAGCCTTGCGGATGCTTTCATCTCATTTCTCATGAATGACTCTATCTTCTTGCCGTCATAATTTTCTTCAATTGTATAGCATATATATCTATCCAATCTTATCACCGCTCACATTATATCATATATACGGAAAATTGAGTAGGGGATAAGAGAAAAGCATATATCAAAAAAAACTTAAGTATAAACTAACCCCCAAAAGTCAGGCAAAAACTTTTGGAGGTCGTTTTTTATTTTATTCTTCTTTTTCTTCTTTTACAATCTCACCGATTGATGTTGCAAGACCTGCAATGCCCTGAATCTCAGAAGGAATAATGATTTTTGTTGCCTTTCCGTTTGCTGCCTTTGCAAATGCTTCAAGCGATTTAAGATTGATAACTGCTTGTGTCGGATTTGATTCATTAATCATTCTGATACCTTCAGCTGTTGCCTGTTGAATCTTGATAATTGCCTCAGCTTCACCCTCAGCTTCTCTGATCTTGGATTCTCTGATAGCTTCTGCACGAAGGATTGCTGACTCTTTTTCGCCTTCTGCAACAAGGATTGCAGATTTCTTTTCACCCTCTGCCTGAAGAATCTTCTCACGGCGTTCGCGTTCTGCCTTCATCTGTTTCTCCATTGAATCCTGAATTTCTTTAGGAGGCATAATGTTCTTTAACTCAACACGATTGATTTTGATTCCCCATGCATCTGTTGCAACATCGAGCACTTGCGTGATTCTTGAATTGATTACATCACGTGATGTAAGGGTTGAGTCAAGTTCCATATCACCGATGATGTTTCTTAATGTGGTGGCTGTAAGATTTTCTATGGCCATCATCGGTCTTTCAACACCGTAAGTATAAAGCTTAGGATTTACGATGCGGAAGAAAACAACTGTATCTATTTGCATTGTAACGTTATCTTTGGTGATAACAGGCTGCGGTGGGAAATCCACAACAGCTTCCTTTAAACTGACTTTTTTTGCGATTCTGTCAATAATCGGAACTTTAACATGAAGTCCGTTTTCCCATGTTGTATTGTAGGAACCAAGCCTTTCAATTACAAAGGCATCTGCCTGCGGTACTATACGTACGTTTGCGGCAACTATTGCTAAAACTATTACAAGAACTATTCCGATAATATACGGCATAATAATATCTCCTTTACTTTCTTTCTATAATCAGGGTAGTATCATTTACACCCACAATTACCACTTTTTCATCTTTTTCTATTGTTTCATTGTTTTTTGTAACAGCTCTCCAATATATGTCTCCCGCCAAGACTCTGCCACCGTCACCGTTTGTCGGCTCAGCCGTCTGGGCTATTTTGCCGATTAAGTTTTCTTCGGCCTTGACCTCATCCTTATCTTTCCTGATCCTCTTGTTATATATCTTCTTGAAAAGTATCAAAAAGATTAAACTCAAAACCAGGAAGGTCATGATCTGAATCGGGACTGACTTTATAAAGAGAGACTCGACTGCTACAAGCAATGCTGCAGCAACAAACCATATTGATACCAATGCAGTAGTCACAAGCTCAATAAGCAGGAAAAATATTCCGATTAAAAGCCATATAAACCAAGCGCTGCTCATTAATGCTTCCATATCCTTTTTACCCCCTTTTCCTTCAAAAAGAGAGGAATACGTACCTGCATTCCTCTCTGAGTCGCGTTTTATTACTTGTTGCTTTGATCGCCTTTTTTGTGTTCTCTGTAGCCATAACCATATCCGTAGCCATAGCCTCTTAAATAGCCTTTTCCGTAGCCGTAACCATAACCACGTTTTCTCTTGTTGATTCTCATTACGTTACTTACAGAGTTTATATCTGCATCATTGAAGATACAACCTACAAGTTCTGCTCCCGCATTTGAAATATCATCAAATGTCTTATTGATTTTTCTAGATGGAGCAAAGTCGCAACGGATTACCATAATGGAAGCATCTGCATATTGAGCAATGATGGATGCATCTGTTACAACGCCTCCGGGAGGTGTATCTATGATGATATAGTCGAATTCATTTTTAACAGATTCTATGATTTCTTCCATAGCTTCCGTTGAGAGAAGTTCTGAAGAATCTGTAACTGCCTGGCTTGTTATGAGAAGGAAAAGATTAAACTTTTCAAAATACTTTATTGACTCGTTTAATTGCTTGTCTCCTCTGATTACTCCGGTAAGCCCCATTTCATTTGTTGCGGACACACCGAGTGTCTTATATACAGCAGGCTTACGAAGGTCGGCATCTATAAGGAGAACTGATTTGCCGTTCTTTGCAAGTGTCAAAGCTGTATTGGTTGCAATTGTTGTCTTACCTTCATTTTCATATGCCGAAGAGAACATAAATACTTTATAGTTCTTTCTTCTGGCCAGGTTTTCTATCTTGGTCCGTATCAACTTAAAGGACTCAATAAACATAAATCCGGTCTGTTTGTCCGTGACAAGTATATTTTTCTTGTATGCGCCCTTCATATGGATAACTGAACCTATAAGAGTCTGATTCAGCTTGTTTGTAATGTCATCAGGATCTTTTACTGTATCCTTGATGAATACCTGAAGTACAATAATGCCTACTACAAGTGCTGCGCCTATGACAAAGCCCAATAATGCATAAGTTAGTGCTGAATTGTCCGGTTTTAGGGTTGCTTCTGAAGGCTTGTCAAATGCAGTAGCTCTTGTGAATTCATAAGCTGCCTCTGTTACCTTGCTGTAATTTTCTGTATAACTCTTGGCAACAGCCTCAGTTACTTTCTTATCCGATGATGTAATCGTTATTGCAATAATAGAAGTATCTTCAACCAGGTTTGATTTAATCATAGCCTGTACTTGCTGTGGTGTCACATCATAGCCGCAGTCATTTGCAACAAGTGTCATAAGTGTGGCACTCTCAGTCATGATTGTCTGATAGTTTCTTGCAAGGCTAATTCCTGCGCTGATATCAGATGAAGACTGTCCGCCTATAACTGTATTTTCGCTCTTGTTGTCAACCGCAAATCTCATTGTGCAACTGTATTGAGGTGTGTATGTAAGCTTTGCTATTCCGAATCCGGATGCTGCACAAATAACAGCAACTACCAAGACAAGCCACCATTTTTGCATTATTCGAACCAAATACTGGACGAGGATTTTCATTGTCACTGTGTTGTTATCCTCAGCAGAATTGTTTCTCTGGTTGTATTCCATAACGCATCTCCTTATATCATTATCCAATAGATTATATCAAAATAAATTTTATATTGCAATATTTTTAGAAGGCTTTTTCTAGCCTATATTTATTATTTTATCGCAGACATCAGTAACAGCTTCTCTGTGTGAAATAAACAATACAGTCAGGTCTTCGCACTCTTTAAGCCTTTTTATAAACTCGCCTTCTGTTTCAGCATCCAAAGCGGATGTTGATTCATCAAAAAGAAGTAGCTTTCTTCCGCTGATCAGTGCTCTGGCTACGGCTATTCTTTGTGCCTGTCCCTGAGATATACCGCTGCCGTTTTCTCCCAGCACTGTATCTATACCGTCCGGCAGCCCTTTTATAAAGTCATCCGAGCATGATATTTTAAGCGCTCTTTCTATCTGCTCATCATCTGCATTCTTGTTGAGCAATGTAAGGTTTTCCCTGATACTGCCGCTGAAAAGGAGATTGTCCTGAGGCACAAACGAAATAACTGATCTTAAAGCACTTGCTTCCTTGTCACCGTTTTTTGTCTGAACCACTATTTTACCGCTGTCAGGCTTGAAAAGACCTGTCAGAAGTTTGAAAAGTGTCGTCTTTCCGACTCCGGAAGGACCTTTAATTCCCACAAAGTCACCCTTGTTTATGACAAAGTTTGCATTATTGATAACATTTTCATCTTCATAACCGAAGCAAAGGTCACTGACTTTGATGGAATTAAAGTCATCATACGAAAGATTGCTTTCAAGAATATCTGCTGACTCATTTTCCGTTATTTCCATAAGTCTGCCGGCTGAAGCCGTCATTGAGAAAAATGCCGGGACTATATTGGCAACGCCCAATACCGGACTCTGGAACTGATTAACAAGCAAAACCATCGATATAACTGCGCCGAAAGTCATGCTGCCTTTGCTGATTCCGTATGCGCCGTATGCAACAGCAGCCAGAAAGCCCATCGCAAATGCAAATGAAAAGCCTATTGCGGCAATTACCGAGAAAACTCTTCTCTTTAATTTTGCCTTATAATGGGCAAGTTGTCTTTTCCCGGACCTTTTTATCATTCTCTCTTCTATTCCGAAGACCTTTACGGCAAAAAGATTCTCAATCGTTTCCTGCATAAATGATCTGATTTTCCCGTCTTTTTCCTGTATAACACGATGATATTTTTTCAAAGGGCCTCTGAAAAATATCGCAACAAGCCCGAAAAGAATACCGCAACCTATAAACACAATAGCAAACATCTTGTCGATTTGAAGAAGTGCAATTGCGGAAGTCAGTATTTTTACAATATTAAGTGTCAATGAAGGAACTATGCTGATGGTCGTTTCACTGACAAGTGTGACATCCGATGTAAGTCTTGTCATAAGTTCACCCGAATGATATCTTGTCATATCGGCATATTTTCCGTAAAGGATTTTTGAAAAGACAGATGTCTTTAGTGCAATTTCTGCTTTTCCCTGGCTTATCGCTGCAATTATATAATCCGATATTCTTGCCAGCATCTGTATTATTATTGCCATAAGCAATATGAAGACTTTCTTTTTGAGAAGACCATTGTCTCCGCTTTGCGCGGCATCTACAACCTCTCTTGTGATGACAGCAAAGTAAGTTGTGCATATGGCAATAAGGGCGTTAAGCAATACTAATGCCACACCTTCTGCGTCTCGATTTCCGCAGTTTTTGCGTATCCACTTTACCACTCTGATGTCACTCATGTTATTCCTCTAAAAGTCCGTTGTCACGAAGCTTGTTTATGAATTTTTCAACATCTGCTTTCGCTATATCCTGTTCTATCTTAAAATTTTCCGTAAGATAGTTAACCAGGTCTTCCTGTGTATGACTTCCGTCAAGGAGCCGGAACAGCTCTGCTCCGACATCATTGAAAGTCATTACACCGTTGAAAGAAACTTTTGCTTCGCCTGTCGGCAGTACAATGTTTTGTCCTGCCACTTTTTTTATTACATAATCACTTTTAATCTTCATTTTTTATTGCTTCCTCTATTCCTTTAAATGCTGTTATTGCTGCATCAGGCTCCATATTGCAATAAAGTCTGAATGCGGGAACATTTGTTAAAATATCATCTATTTTTTCAAGCATCTTAATTGATTTATCCTTGTCCGAAGGGTTGATTGTCTGCTCTATAAAGAGAGAAACCGCTTGTCCGGGAGATATTTTCTCAATATGATTTTTTTCACTTCTCTGCAAGAAGACAATTGCTCTGAGAACTGCTGCTGTATCGGTGTTTTCATTGGTCTTGCCGGAAAAAGGATTTCCGCATGCATACCAATTGCCGTCTTTTTTGATAAGAAGTGGTTTGTCATCATTGATTATGCTTGTGTTTTCCAGATATTTGGTCCATAGATGAGTATGAGTTGATTTCCCGGTTCCGCTTCTTGCGGAAAAAAGATATGCCTTCCCGTCTTTCTGGACACAGGATGAGTGAAGTATTATCCCCTCATGGTTTAAAACCTCAAGTCCGAACGCGGCTCCTGTCCACATATATTCGTGCGCCGCAAGAGACAGATGAGGAATTTCTTTTTGTTTCTCTTTTAAAAACTCCTCAGATACTGTACATTTTATATCTGCAGGTCCGTCAAAATCATCCAGATATTTTTCTGAGTTTTCCCTGAGAATATCTCCTCGGGCATCATATTCAACTTTTAATCCGCCTATTAGATATTTAGACATTATCGTCACGCTCCGATATATGGTGCAGGATTAACTCTGCTTCCGTTAACACGGACTTCAAAATGAAGGTGAGGTCCGGTTACAAATCCTGTTGCTCCTATGGATGCGATTTGCTGACCTCTTGATACATACTGACCTGGTCTTACCAATATTGAGCCCGGCTTTAAGTGAGCATAAAGCGTTGAAAGGCCGTTCCCGTGGTCAATAAGTATGACATATCCGCCCATACTTTGATAGCTTGTTGAAACTACCGTTCCGGATTCTGCAGCTACTACCGGTGCGCCCAGTGATCCTCCGGGCCTTGTAAGGTCGATACCGTTATGCCATCCGTTCAGGGATCTGCGTCCGTATCTTGATGAAACAACCGTAGCCCCGACACCCGGCCATGCAAGGCGTCTGCCTGTATATGTATTGTAGTATGTTGTAGTTGAAGAGTATCCATAACCCGAATAGCTGTTTTGCTTGGTTCCCACCTGAACAGTTTCATCCACAGCTTCCCGGATGGTTTCTCTTGAAACTTCCTTGACTGCTGTTCTTACTCCGTCAACATAAGTTACAAGTTCGGTTACTTTTTGTTCGCCGTTAACGCCCTTGACGGTTACTTTACTGTCTCCGACATAGAGGCTGGATGTCTTCACCCTGATGACATTATATGGAATTGAAACCGTTCTCACTTCTGTCTTGGTTACCTTAACCTGAACGAGATTTACCTCTTTTTGTATCAGGACTTTTTGTCCGACATATATGCTTTCTTTAAGCTGCGGATTAAGTGCAAAGACTTCCGAACTTGTCATATCAAACTTTTGAGCAATCTGTGAAACCGTATCTCCGGCAGCAACCGTGTAATATATTGCATCTGTCTTTTTCCCTCTGATTGCATCATTCAGCTGTGACGCATCCCATATTGTGTCTTTATTGTCAGGGTAAAGTCCCTGCATATATGTTATATCTTCCACGAATCCGACCGTTGCATTGTCTTCATCTGTCTCATACTCCGCTAAATAGCTGTCGAATACCGAGACAGCATCTGTCTCATTCTTTATGGCGCAAAGGAATTCGTCATCAATATATATACCGCAGGCATTTGTTATTCCCGTGTTTGAGTTTTCTATGAGATTATCGCATATTGTGGCTGAATCGTTCACTTCACTGAGTTTTACGGTCTTGAGGCAATATTCGACATTCCCCATAATCTGGCTGCTGTTTTCATCGGCAGAACTTGTTACCGTTGACAAATCCAAACGGTTAACAGCCTGTTCTCTTGCCTGCTTAAAGACTTTTTCGTTCTGAACATACCCTATAACTTTATTGTTATAATTGATTTCAAGCGCATAATTCTGACTTTTCCACAAATTTATGACATTTATCATGATAATAAGGGCGATAACGGGCAGCAGATAGTTGCCTATATATGCAAAGACATGTCTGTACTCTTCCCATGCTTTTTTGCTGTGAATCATCAGACGTTCGCTCTTTTTAAGGTCATCCTCATTTTTTGACTTTTCAACAGCTCTTCTTGCTCTTAAAGTGAGTTCTTTAATATCTGCGGAGAACTCATGGAATGTGCGCAGCAGAAACTTATCGGCAACAATGGCAGCCGTAAATATCAATGTCCCTGTTGCTCTTATGGGACGCAAAAGCATCGCTGACAGCTTCCTTAAAAATTTCTTGCTGTAGCGTAGTGTCTGTAAGCCTAAAAAGTATATGAAATTGTGAATTGAGTTAAACATAAACTGCCTCTTTTTTCACAAGTCTGAAATTTAGGTCAAACTTAACCATTATATGTTCCCATTTTACTATATTCAGGTTCTAAATGCAAGTTTGACGTCCGGCCATCTCCGGTTTAAAAAAGAAAAGAGCAGGTAACTAAAGCAATTACCTGCTGCAGTATCTAATTTTATTCTTCCGTTTCCCATCCGAACGAGTATGTTATGGATGATGTGCAAGGGAATGTTACAAGAACATTTCCGTATTCGCTTAAAGGTCCTTTGAATGTCAGATTTGCCGTTACAATCATATTTTTCTCATATGTGCAATATGCGATTTGATCGCTGACAGCATTTATTGTCGCTGTTATCTTGCATGGCTCAAAATTGATTTCAACGGAGTTTACATCCATATATGCTGAAGCACATTCAAATTCCTTCAGGATTTCATCTGTGTCCCTTATCGTGAATGCTTTTTCAACACTGTCTCTTTCTCCCTTGACATTGATGATTATGGTTCTTGTATAATCTGTGTTTACAAAGATATATTCGCCGTCTTCATCTTTGGCATTGTCCCCATTTTCATCAAGTGCATGTTCCTGACTGGGAACCAAGGATGAATATACGGGATATATGTTTTCTTTTATGCTTGCATAAAGATCATCAAGGGTAAGCTTTGATGCATAATCTTCTCCGAAAGGATAGATTTCGTTTTTGAGATCGGCTCCTGTCTGCGTGGCCTCATCCTGACCTCTGTAAAGCAGATATGAGTCTATATTCTGAAGAGACTTGTCTGCATAAAGCTTAAAAGCTGCTCTGAATTTATCCTGGTCTTCAAGTTCATTGCCTTTAAGGTCCTTAAAGACAACTCTGCTGTCATGAGTTATCCAGAAATTCTCATCATATGCAACATTGGCTTTGCCCGTTTTCTTAATATCATTGATAAGATCGTTGAAGTAATTGAGCACCGGCACCTGATTGCCTATAAACGCAGCCTTTTCTTCATCTGTAATGAGTGAAAGAACACCTTCCAGATCCTCACCGTCGAACTTTGTGCAGATCTCATAATATGAGAGCGTGACCGTCTTGTCATCTGTCTTTTTGTTTGTTGACTCAAAGAGGCTTGCCAGCTTGTCGCCGGGTAATACTTTTCGCAAATCTCCGTAGCTGAATGTGAAATATGCATCTCTAAGGTCAGTTTTTACAGTAGCCGCTTCCGGATTTTCAACAACACTGCCCGCGCAGCCTGCAAATATTGAAATCATCATCGCAAAGATAATCAAGACTCCGGACAGCTTAAATATCAGTTTTTTCATCCTTTAAATCCCTCATTTCAAAATAGATGATTAATAGTTATCTTTAAGGCCCTGCTCGTCGTAAAGGAAAGCAGTCTCAATCATGATTTTTACTCCGGCTTCCATCGTTTTCATGTCAAGAATCTCCGGCAGATCTTCTCTTGTGTGATAGTATCTTGCAGGGCTCGGATCCATTGCCGCAAGAGCACATGATCTGATTTTCCCTTGTTGGAATGCGGCGGCATCTGATGAGCCGAATGTTACTGTTGCATAAGGAATCTCGTAGCCTGCCATTGCCGCAGCGCTTTTAGTCATATTGCTGACTTGTTTGTCAAGTTTAACCGTTCCTGTCATATCTTTGTTATATACACCCAGGTATTCGAAATCATGAAGGGTGTCAACAGCAACAATTATGGTTTCAATATCTTCCGAAGCAAATTCTTCTGAATGAGCCTTGGCAAAAGCTTTCGCTCCCCTGAGACCCGCCTCTTCACAGCCTGTGGCCATTGCGACAACTTCGGTATGCTCAAAGCGTATATCGTTATATTTAAGATATTGTATCACTGCCATTGAAGCAAATACGCCTGTTAGATTGTCATTTGCTCCCATTACACAAAGCTTCCAGTTAACAAATTTCAATATGATGATAAATGCGGGTAGCATGATTGCCTGCGCAACAATCAGAATTATTCTTATGACATCAGATGAAGGCAGAGAACTGAATGATATAGCCGCAACCACAGCTGAGAGGACAAGTGATCCTATACCGTATATTATTGTGAACAAAAGCAGCTTTGAGCCGCCTTTATGTGTATACCACCACTCATATGCCGAATCCATATGTCCTGCGAATATAATTCTTTTCTCAGTCTTGCCCGTCGCCTTATACCTGCATATGACATTCGAAGATTCCCTTTTTGGAAAAAGCGGATCTAAAAGTTTTTTGTAAAAAAGGAATTCTACAAGCAGCAAAACTATGGAGACAAATGTCAAAACTGCAGCTATACACTTAAAAGCAAATGAAAGATTGTCTCCGAACCTGCCTGTCAATGCTAATATCATGAGAACAGAAGCGATTATCATCGATATTCCGTCTATCGGTACCCACGACATAAATGCTTTCGGATGCAGGTAAAACTTTTCTCTTTCAACACTGTCTGCTATCGGAGTCATCAGCTTTTCAAGATAATCCTGGGCCTTGCGTTCGCCTTCTTCGCCCGATGGCCTGGGCCCGATTTCCTTGCAGACTTTCTTTACTTCTCTTATCGCAAAATTTGTGCTTTCTCTCACTTTAGAGTCATAATGAGGGTGACTTTCTCTTGCTTTCATTCTTATGCCTCCCTTTTTTGAAATAACTATATTATTTTATCATATTCTAAGGCAACTGTCCACTTGCAGGGAGACATTTTCCCTTTTAATTGACATTTTTGTCAAAAGAATATAAACTATAGGTGAATTTGAGTAAGGAAGATATTATGGCTATACATGTAACAAGAAGAGAATTGAAAATTAAATCACGTCTCCTTATTGCATTGGCGGCAATCTTTGGTATTTTCGGGTTGCTCTATCTTATTTTATGCCATGACGGCAGTTACAATGAAGTTAAAATCGCAAGCAAAGATGCGATAGAAACAACTACTCTTGTTCAGGAAGAAAAGGCAGAGAAAGAAGAAAACGATTCAAATGAAGCAGAAGAAGGGGAAGAAGAGACAAGCGGCGAAGATGAAAGCAGTCCTGCCTTGTCGGTCAATTGGTCAAATTATGATGCTCTTGAGCAGCTTCAGGGAGAAAACTGGTCTTTGACCCTCATAAATCAGAACTATTCTGTCGGAAAGTCCTATTCACCGAACTTAAGTCCGCTAATAAGCGGGTCATCAATAACCGCCGATTCAAGAGTCAGCGAAGCATATGAAAAGATGTATAAAGCTGCGCAATCTGATGATATTATCTTAACTCCTTATTCAGCGTATACAAGTTATGCAAAACAGCAAAGCAACTTTGACAGCAAGGTCAATTCCTTTATGGTTCAGGGTATGAATCAGGAAGAAGCTACAGAAAGCGCACTCAAACGTGTCGATCCGGGAGGATGCAGTGAAAACAATGCCGGCATTGCAGTTGACATCATCAGCGCAAGTTCCGGTTTTGCATCAACCAATGAATATGCATGGCTGGCAGAAAATGCCCATAAATACGGATTCGTACTTCGTTATCCTGAAGACAAGACCGATATAACCGGTAAGATCTATCAGCCCTGGCATTGGAGATATGTCGGCAGCGAAGCTGCCATAAGCATGAAAGAGCAGAATCTCTGTCTTGAAGAGTATCTCGGTCTTTCGAACTAATCATGAAAATAAAGGGGGGGCATCACCGGTGCCCTTTTTACAATTTGTAGGTGTCTGATTTGAAAATCGCTAATCTTGAAATAAATAACATTGCCGCACTGGCACCCATGGCCGGAGTGACAGACAGAGCCTTCCGTGAACTTTGTGCCTCGTTCGGTGCTGCATATACGGAAAGCGAAATGATAAGTTCAAAGGGGCTTGAGATGGGAGACAGAAAGTCGCAAAGGCTTGCTTTTTTGTCTGATACTGAAAGGCCCGCAGCAATTCAGATCTTTGGAAACGAGCCGGAAACAATGG
>FLNW01001332.1_pt1 | contig 13107 bp, 7 predicted proteins | sample 1140371 | NCBI WGS metagenome assembly FLNW01 (sample SAMEA3878170, study PRJEB12797) | bioreactor metagenome | biome: Moose rumen | place: Sweden | collected 2011-10
AAATAAATGATTCAACCCAAACACATATCTCCCTGGGCATGGGTGCCGACCTTGTATTTCACGGAAGGAGTGCCCTATTTTCTGGTGAACAGTATCTCTGTGATGATGTTCGCCAAGATGGGTGTGCCGAATGACCAGTTGGCATTCTTCACTACCCTGCTCTATTTCCCGTGGTTTCTGAAGGGGCTGTGGAGCCCGTTCGTGGATATTATCCGAACCAAACGGTGGTGGGTGGTGACCATGCAGGCATTGATGACCGCGCTGTGTCTCCTGCTGTTGGTGACGCTTCCCGCTCCCGATGCAGCCACTATTGCCGCCAAAGCCACCTCGGTAGGCACTTTCCGTTGGACACTGGTCCTGTTTATCATCACTGCTTTAGCTTCTGCCACGCACGATATTGCGGCCGACGGCTTCTATATGCTGGCGCATGATACGAAGAGCCAGGCGGCCTTCATCGGTATCCGATCCACATTCTACCGCATCGCGGCTGTGTTCAGCCAGGGTGTGCTGGTCTATATAGCCGGACGGATTGAAGACGCCACAGGCGATATCCCTCTCTCGTGGCGCATCACCATCGGAGTGACCGGCGTGATCCTGCTGTGCGTAACGCTCTACCATATCTTCCTGCTGCCCCGTCCGGCGGACGATCAACCCAGACAGGTGAAGGGCAGAGAGGTTTGGCATGAGCTGGGCGCAGCCTTTGCTACGTTCTTCACCAAACCCGGTGTATGGCTGGCTATTGCGTTCATGCTGCTGTACCGCCTGAGCGAAGGTTTTCTGGTCAAACTGTGCATGCCTTTCCTGGTTGATGCACGCGAGGCGATTGTCAGCGACGGACGTATCACCGGCGGCGGACTAGGACTAAGCACCGACACCGTAGGATTGCTCTACGGCACTATTGGCGTCATCTGTCTGCTGGCAGGCGGCATACTGGGAGGTATCTATATCTCCCGCCACGGACTCAAACGCTCGCTGTGGCTCATGGCGGCGGCACTGACACTGCCCAGTTTCGTGTATTGCTATCTCAGCATGGCGCAACCCGAATCGCTCTGGATCATTGGCTCGGCGGTCAGTTTCGAGAACTTCGGATACGGCTTCGGATTCACGGCATACATGATGTATATGATGCATTTCTCGGAAGGCGAATACAAGACCTCGCACTATGCCATCTGCACGGCGTTCATGGCACTGAGTATGATGATCCCTGGCTTTGTGGCTGGCGCTATTGAGGTGTCGGTGGGTTATACGGCGTTTTTCTGGATCGCCAATGCCTGCAGCCTGACGACCTTTGTAGTCTCCTATTTTGTGTACAAACGATTATAATTCGTAATTCGTAATTTTTAATTCGTAATTCATGAATAAGCGTATTATCCCCGATGCCATCACTTGCTGCAACCTACTTTGCGGCAGTATAGCAGTGTTTCTTGCCACCCAGAATGCCTTCATATGGGCGTTTGTGTTCATCCTGGGCGGTGCTTTCTTCGATTTCTTCGACGGACTGAGTGCCCGCTTGCTCAAGGCGCCCAGCCCCATCGGTGTCCAACTGGACTCACTGGCGGACGACATCACGTTCGGACTGGCGCCGGCAATGATGCTCTTCTGCTGGCTGAGACCGGTGTTGGGATGGTGGGCGTTGCTGGCACTGCTGATGGCGGCTTTCTCCGCACTGCGCCTTGCCAAATTCAATGTGGACGAACGCCAGCATAGCAGTTTTATCGGTCTGGCTACTCCTGCCAACGCGCTCTTCTGGGCACCCATCTGCTGTATGCCTTATGCGGTGCTTGCCTACGATTGGATGGGATGGTGCCTGCTCGCACTCGCACTCCTCAGCTGCTGGCTCATGAACTCGGAGATACCCTTCTTCAGTTTCAAGGACTACAAGAACCAGAAAACACTCATTTGCAGTTTCATAGCCGGATGTATCATCCTTATTGGTTTCTGCGTAGCGAAAGCCATCACCTCCGCACACATTGAGTTTGCACTCTTCAGCGGAACGGCATGTATCATTTGGTACGTCGCGCTGAACCTCCTTCTGGCGTGCATGCCGAAAAAATAACACAAAAAGATGATATACGATTATTAATAATTCCATTTCGGTGTAACATCGGTTATAGTAGCAGACCTTGCGATGACCTTGCGCTGCTCCTGCGTTGACCTTGCAAAGCCCTCAAACATACACGATTATTAAGATTTTGAAATAATCCCAACTCTAAATCATACTGCCATGCGAAAACATATCCTTCTGCTCCTCGCAGCCTTCTTTACCCTCTCCCTCTCCGCAGAGACCTATACCCTTGTGTTCAACAGCGGCAATGCGGATTCTTCCAACCCGACGACCGAATTGTCCTCTATTGTCTATTCTGCCACCAACAACTGCGTGGACAGTATTATCAAGGCCGAGAGAATCTATCGCGCGAAAGAAGGCTTTGGTATCAAAGGAGGCACAGGTTCTGCCAAAGGTGAATTAGCGCTTCGTCTCGACGATACGTATCATATTACCACGATGACGGTCTATGCCGCATCCTTTGCGCACAAAGATGATTCGGTGTCCACTGCCAAAATAAGACGAGGAATTGTTATCAACGGACACTATTTTGCATGGGCAGAAGGCCATAGAGCGGAGATTTGGCCATACACACTCGACATCAACGAAGGTATCAATCAAATATCCATTGCTTCTGACACAACCAAAAGCAACCGCTGGTATGTGCAAAAGATTGAGTTCGAGGCGGAGGATCCACATCCCACCAAAGCCATCCTTGAAATGCCCTATGCGGCACTTACGTTCGAAGCGGCTTCGTGGATTAGCGAAGACGAACCTATGGAAGATGCCATAGATTTCTCAATCAAAGGTAAGAATATTGCAGGCTCTATCTCACTCGCACTAAAATCAGGCAAACAGTTTGAGTTAACGCCAGCTTCATTGCCCTCCACAGGCGGCACGGCCAGCGTTTCATATAGTATAACGATGTCTGATGCGCCTTCCTCGCAAATCACACATAAGGATACGATTATTGTTACAGCCCAAAACGCAGATAGCGAAGCACAGACCCGCAAGGTTCCTATTTCACTGACCATCAAACCTAAAAGCTCAGGCGGAGCAAGTGCCTTTGTGCTGGATACAGTAGGCACCGTCTATGGACCTATGCCCGGCGATTATTACCAATATGCGCAGGGAACGGCAGACTCCACGCTCAAGAACCACCTGGGATACATCGTCTGCCGCGGTGTGCGTTACCGTTACGGCAGCGGCAGTAAGAAATCGTGGGACGGATTCTTCTATACTGACCGGGATACCCTTACCAACGAAGTGCTGGATATGTATTCCAACAATCATCGTTATTTCGACCCGGAGAACCCGACGGCGAGTGTTTCCGGATTCGACATCGAGCACATGTTGCCTAAGTCCTGGTGGGGCGGCGATGTCAACCCTGCCTATTGTGACCTATACCACTTGGTTCCGGGTGACTACTCAGCCAACCGCTCCAAGTCCAACCACGCACCGGGTATTCCTGCCGACAGCAGTTTCTACAACGGTTCCTTCGTCACCGGCAAAGACACCATCCATGGCCTCACACGCGTCTTCTGCCCCGCCGACGAGTACAAAGGCGATTTCGCACGTGCGTATTTCTATATTGCTGCTTGCTACGGAGACAGCCTCACGTGGCTCATTTCCGGCGAACCCGCCCAAGCCATGACCAACGAAGGATGGCAGGAGTTCCGCCCGTGGCTGCGCGACCTGCTCCTGGAATGGCATCGTCTGGACCCTGTCAGCCAGAAGGAACTCGACCGCGCTGTGCAGGTCAACCTCATTCAGGGCAACCGCAATCCGTTTATCGACTACCCTGAGTTAGTAGAATATATCTGGGGAAACAAACAAGGCGTAGCGGTTGACTTCCATACCCTCACACAAAGCTACGGCGATCCGTACGATGACGGCAGCACTACCGCTGTCGGACTAATCTCTTCGGAGCCCGCTGCACGCAAGCAAATGAAAGACGGAAAACTGATTATTCTACGTAATGAGTCAGTTTATACACCCGTTGGACAGAAACTCCGCTAAGTTGTCAATTTTTACACATTTTTCGTGGTTTTGTGCACGCGCACGCGAGAAATATTGTGTACCTTTGCGCTCGTAAAAAAGTGCGAATCATTTAACGTATCTATGTATATGAAAAAACAAGTTTTTGTAGGACTGATGATGGCAGCATTGCTGCTTGTTCCGTCATTCCTGTTTGCGCAAAGTACCGAGGGTACTGATTTCTGGGTAACCCTCATGCGTGGCGACGAGCGCAAGTATGATGAATTATCGCTCACTTTCTCAGCCAAAGCGGCTACCAAAGTGTATGTAGAGAACATCTACACAGGCTACTTCGACACCGTCTCTGTGGGCGATAACGAGATTCAGCGTTTGCTTCTTAACAGCCATGAGTCTTCGTGCTATGTGCATGATGCAGATGAAGAACGTGTTTCCAACCATGCACTCCATGTGACATCAGATAAGCCGATTTCACTCATTGCAGCCAACTATAAAGATAAATCGTTCGACGTAGCGGCTATTCTGCCAACTCCTGCGTTAATGAGCGAATATCGCATCCAGTGCTACACTCCTACTGCTCACGATAACAATGAGCAAGGCAGTCATTTCGCCATCGTGGCTGCGGATGACGATGTGGTGGTGGATTATATCTTGACTGAGAATAGCGACTACGGCAAACGCGCCGGAGATACATGCACGACCGATACACTCAAGAAAGGACAGGTTTGGTATGTATGGAGCGGTCAAAACAAAGGACGCGATTTCACCGGTTCTATCGTCAAAGCACGAAATAATAAAAAGATTGCTGTTTTCAACGGCAACTCGCATACCAATATCCCCAATAAGATCCGCGACCGTGACCATGTGTACTCGCAAGCCATGCCGATTAACTATTGGGGCAAACGCTTTGCTATCACTTCATCGCTTACCACTATTGATGGGCAAACAGGATATTGGGAGCGCATTGATAAAATCCGCGTGCAAGCATTAGTAGATGGCACCGTTGTCCATATTGACGGCGATTCTGTCTATACTTTTGATTTCGCCTCGAATCCCAAGCACTATTATGAATTTGATTTCGGTGCCAAGGATGCGATGACCGGTTATAGCGGAGATGGACACCGCTATTTTGAGGGTGCCAGCCACTATATAGAAACCTCATGTCCCAGCGCGGTACACCTCTTCATGACATCAGACAGGTATGACCATGACAAGGTAAAAGGGGTGAACGAGAAATACTGCAACGGAGACCCCTCTGAGATTTGGGTCAATCCTATCGAGCAGAAAATCAAAACACTTACCTTTGGTACCTTTCAGACCAAACAGGTAAAAGACCACTTTATCAATATCGTTACTACGGCGGACAATGTCAATAGCATCCTTCTGGATGGCGAGAGCATAGCCTCTGATTTCCAACCCCTTAACGGCAATGCGGATTATGTCTTTGCCCGTGTTACAGCGGTAGCCAACGGCACACACACGCTTTCATCTGACTCAGGTTTCATTGCCCACGTGTACGGGTTTGGCGAGAAAGAGAGTTACGGTTACCCGGCAGGAGGTGAGACAAAGGACCTGACTGCATCCATCACCATCAACGGTGAGGTGTACACACCTGGCTCGGAAAACACGCTATGTGGAGACGACAAAGTGGTCTTCAATTGCGACCTCAACTACGATGCCGACAGTATATATTGGAATTTCGGAGACCAAACGGACTCCACCATTTTCCAAAAGGGTGCTACCGTGGAGCACTTCTACGCCAAAGCGGCGGCATACAACGCCTATGTGCTCATCTACCGTCATTTTGGAGAAGAGGACCAGTGTCTCAACCTCAGCGCTTACGACAGCATCGCCTTCCATGTCAATATAGGCAACTACAAGGTAGATATTTCCCGTACCGAGCTTCCCTACTGTGCAAAACAGGGCGATGAAGTGGATTTGCGCATCTATCTGGACAACCCGTCCTTGGTTTCGCTCACCGGCGATAGTGTCCGCATCACGTTTGATGCTACTGCAAAAACCGACGGATTCGACGAAAAAGACCTGAAGATTGAGGGCGATACGGTGCTGATTGTTCGTGTTCCGGGCAAGGCAGAAAATCACAAGCCTTATTCGCTGAATCTGTATATCGGCTCTGAATGCCCCAATAGTGTGCTAAACAAAGACATGGAGTTTACCCTGCAATTCGACATCCCGCTGCTCACGCAGCGCTTCAACAACGTGCTGGGACTACTGAAGGACTCCTTCCCCACCCAGACACTCAGCGATTTCGTATGGTTCCACGACGGTGACACCGTGCCCGATCAGAAGACCTCGGTGCTGTATCTGGACGAGCAGAACCCTGCTAACACGGGCGAGTACTACGTGTGCTTCAACGTGCATGAGAACGGCAAGACCGATTACCGCTATTGCACCTGCCCGGTTACATTCAAAGCGGAAAGCAAGAACCATGAGTTTGAGGCGGACGCACAGAACGTAGAGGCTGCGTACAAGATAGACGGCAACAGAATTTATGTCAATGCCGATTACAACGGCGAGACCGAGATTGAGTGCTACGCCCAGTGGATCACAGCCAGCGGCTCTATCTACCAGAACAGGCGGTTCGACATACCCGACGGAGGATGCACCATCGAGACTCCGGCAGAGAACGGGCTCTACCTGCTCCGCGTAGTAACCGGCAAGAACGCACGCAGTTTCAAATTTATGATTAACCATTAAGCACAGGAGGACACAACTATGGCAAACATTTTTCGCAATATCATGATGGTCAGCCTGGTGCTGAGTCTGACCTGCGCACCCGTTGTAGCATCAGCTATGCCGGCTCCGGCACCTGCCACACAGACCGACAAACAGAAAGCCGCTGCGCAGAAGAAGAAAGAGGCGGAGAAGAAAAAGAAAGAGGCAGAAAAAGCCAAAGCCGCCAAAGAGAAACAGAAGGCCGCTGCCGCCAAGCAGAAAGAGGCGGAGAAGAAAAAAGCCGCGGCGGCCAAGCAGCAGGCCAAGCAGCAAACCGAACGCGACAAAGCTGCTGCAGAGCGCGCCAAACAGGCTCAGGAGCGTGAAGCCGCTCAGGCTAAGCGCGAAGCGGAGGAAGAAGCAGCACGCCAGAAACAGGTCCGCGAATACGAGAAGCAGATGGCTGAATTGGAGAATCCCAAGCCGGAACCTGTACATTTGTTCAACATCGGTATCCGTGCCGGCTACTCGGCTATGATGGACAAGATACAGACGGGCACAGACCCTGCACGCAACAGCGCGGACCAGCGTCTGAAGGGCGGCGGAGGAGCAGGACTCGATCTGTCGTACAGCCTGGCTTACCTCAACTTTATGTTTGAGACAGGCTTGGATTTCCGGTTCCTCAACTCCACTTCGGCATATGCCTTCTCTACCGTGCGCAACGACCTGGCATACCCCGGAACCCAATACACGTATCTGTTCGACAACCTCTCCGAGACACGCAATATGCTCGGCATCGGTATTCCTGTGATGCTCGGTGCGCAGTTTGAGCGGTTCTATTTCCTCTTGGGAGCCAAAGTGCATTACGCCCTCCCGATGGGCTACAGCCAGAGCGGCAAATACGACATCACCGTCAAAGACCCTGCCTATATAGACCCGTACGGAATGGGTATCCATGACATCAACGGACAGACGAACCAGAAGATTCAGTTCAAAGTGCCGGAAGTCAGTCTGGCGGCAGAGATCGGTCTTGACCTGGACGACTGGCTGCAGGCACAGCCCGATCCCAAGAAACGTTCCAAGGTCAAAGCAGGTGAGCGGCTTCCGTTCGGCAAGGAATATATCCACTACCGCGTAGGCCTCTTCGCCGAGTACGGTGTAGTGAACACCAATGCCACACCGGCGGCGTTGCCCGTAGAGTTCGCACCCGGCAATGTGGAGGTGAAGAACACCAACACGCTGCTCGCCATGAACGGGGATACCAAACTCAACAACCTTTTTGTGGGCGCCAAGTTCACTGTCCAGTTCGAGGTGCCGGGCAAGAAACCCAGCCAGATGACACCCCCGGCTTCGTTTGCTATCTACAGCGTAGTGGATGCTTCTACCAACGAGCCGCTCCAGCTGGCTACCGTAGAGACAACCGACAGCAAAGGCAAGATAGCTATGCGCGAGAAAACCGTCAAAGTCAAAGGTACCCGCCAGCGTCACGGCATAGGCTCCTATACAGCGGTAGCCAAGGCGGATGGCTACTACGACGGCTCTGCGCAGTTCGAGATTGACCGGGTAGGCGTGACCGAATATGTCACAATCCGTCTGCGCCACCGTCCCGTCTTCCGCGTGCGCGTAACTAATATGGAGACAGGAGCCGCACTTCCCGCTACGGTAGAGATTCGTCCGCGGGGCACCGAGACTGCGACTTACACGCTCGCTACCGACTCCGCCTCCGGCGCAGCGCGTCTGCAACTGGCGGAGGGCTCCTCCTACTCGCTGCATATCGATCAGATGGGGTATGAGGCGCTCGATATGCCGATCTCCTACATAGGCGACTCAATGAACGTGCAACTCAAACCGATCAAGAAAGGCGAAGTCTTTATCATGCACAATATGTTCTTCGCTACCAACCGCACACGTATTCTGCCTGTCTCCGAGCAAGCGCTGCAAGACCTCTATATGTATCTGGAGCGCAATCCGGAGATCCGCATCAAGATCATAGGCCATACGGATAATGTCGGCAAGGACGCTGCAAACCAGAAACTCTCCGAAGGCCGTGCCGAAGAAGTCCGCAGAGACCTTATTGAGCGTGGTGTGGCACCCGAGCGTATCGTGTCTGAAGGACGTGGCGAGAGCCAGCCTATCGACACCAACGATACCGAAGAAGGCCGCCAGAACAACCGTCGTGTAGAAATAGAGATTTTGTAACAAACCTTGATTTCCTTCTCCGGGGAGTGAGGCACCTCGGTAAGGAAATATTCGACATTTCCACGGGACCATCACGGGATCATCTCCCGAGAGAGTTCCGATATAGAACATACGAGAATATAATAACGAACGCTAAATACGTATGAAAAAACAAAGCAAAATAGCACTGCTTATTGCATTATTTGTTGGTAATTTCACACCCCAACTCCTCTATGCCCAAGCATCTACTGAGGGTTCTGATTTCTGGGTTACATTCTTGCAAGCGGATCAGGACAGTAATAATCCTTTAACACTGGAACTCACCATTACTTCAAGGGAAAACTGCGATGTAACAATTGAGAATCCTTTTACCAACTATAGCCAGACAGTGCAAGTTACTGCCGGACAAAGCAAAACTATTACCCTCTACAATGGGGACGTGCGGGCTACACAAGCTAGAAATGCCATGAATAGTACTGGTATCGTGTGCTATGCCGTGAACTCAGAACAAGCGGACAATTGTGCTTTGCATGTTACAGCTAAAAACGATGCGGGAAAACCCGTAAAGATTTCATTATTTGCGTCCAACTACAAAAGAGCCACCTTTGATGCGACCAACGTCCTGCCAACCACTTCGCTACTGGATGAGTATATTGTGCAAACATATACGCCGTCCGATCATAGCCCTGTCAGTAACAACGCTCCTGCACTGGGCTCACACTTTGCTATCATTGCAGCGGAAGACAATGTGGTCGTAGATTATTGGCCCACGGTGGCTACAACAGGGCATGCAGCTAATACTATGGTGACGACACCGACATTGAATAAAGGACAAGTGTGGTATGTTTGGACGGGAAAGAAAGAAGGTGAAGCCGGAGATTTATCAGGAACCCGTGTAATGGCACGAGAAGGAAAGAAAATAGCAGTTTTTCAAGGTTGTCCTCACACCAATATCCCTTATCACTTCAGGCAACGAGATCACCTTTTCTCTCAAGCGATGCCTACTGACTATTGGGGAAGTAGATTTGTACTCACAGCATCTAAGGAGCGTAAAAAGGATATTATACGCGTTTTGGCACTATATGATAATACCCGAGTCTTTATCAACGGAGAACTTGTATATACCTTTAATTTTACGAATAATGATCCCAAGCAATATTGGGAATTTGTAATCGGAGAAAATGGAGATTATGCTGAAAGCGGCAGTTGCTACCTTACGACCTCCTGCCCATGTGCGGTTCACCTTTTTATGGCCTCGCAAGAATTTGATAACGTAAGCAATGGAGACCCCGCTATGCTATGGGTAAACCCTATTGAGCAACGTATTGATCAAATTACTTTTGCTACTTACAATAGTCAAAACGGTACCACTCAACATTATGCTAATATCGTAACAGATAAACCCAATTTGATGACACTGGATGGCATTTCTATTGCATCGGAATTCAAGAAAGTAAATGGAGCTCCAGAGTATGCAGACTATTCATATGCACAATTATCGCTTGGTACTAACGCTATATCCCACACCCTTAAGAGTGAAGGGAGTAGTTTCATTGCTCACGTATATGGCTTTACCTCTAACGAATCATATGGATACTCTGCCGGTTCTGCTACTATAGGACGCCAGATTTCTGTCAGTAATGTTTCCTTCGAAAGTGGAGAAAATGCCAAAGATTACGCTGATGCACCCACTTTCTGTGAGGGAGATTCCTTGCTCTTTGACCTTCGTGATGCATCAGGGAGCATATACCGCATAGTTCTTGATTTTGGAGATGGAACAAGCAAAGATACTGCCAAAGTTTCAAGTGTGGCAAGTACAGGAGAACCTGAACCATTCTTAGTTTCCATTAAACACGCCTATTCACCAGGGTGGTACGACGCAAGTGCTACTGTATACGGAGAAGAATTCTGCACACAACCTGCTTTCGAAGAGACAATACCTATTATCTTTAAGGTTCTGCCAAGCACGACCAAAGATGAAACAGTTGTATTGTGTGCAGACGAATTGTCTGAGTATCGCTTTGACAAAGCGTTGGAGCCTAAAGAATATATCAATCCAGATCCGACTACAGATCAGGTGATTACAGACGTTGTGGAGGGAGAGAATTGCACAACGTACAACCTTGCAATACATGTATTTGCAGACATCCCCAAAACCATTACGGTTAAGGCACAAGATTTTTATGTTATTCCTCCAGATTATATTGATTATTTTGAAGATGAAACTGTAACCGAACCCGGAATAATCCCTCGTAAATATAAACGCGAAGGTACCGAGTGCGTGAGTCCTTTGTACTACGATGTGGATATTACCAAGTGTCTGGACTTCAAGATGGAGAATGACTTGGCTAATCCCTACTCCACCTGCCAGAATGAAGAAATCAAAATCCCTTACTCTTACAGCAACGGAGGAGCATACGATGTGAGCTCAGCCTATTTTGAATACATATCAGGAGAAGAGACTTTGAAAATACCTGTTACTCTACAGGATGAATCGGAATTAGATGCAGCCACAAAACGTAAAGTCGGCTATGCCACCATACCTGTCAACAAATGGCCGGTGGGACAATACCGCGGTACAGTGTATGTAACGGATGCCAACTGTACGAACACAGACGGTTCGCAGCGTGTGGAGACATCGGAAATGCTGGACATCACCGTCAACTACCCGAGCGACATTTTCAAGCTGAAATTCGGTACTACGCTTGCCGTCTATAAGTCCGGCTACGGAGGAAACGTGATTCCGGGCAAGAAAACCGGTTATACCTTCACTTCCTACCAGTGGTACCACGACGGCGTGGCAATCCCGGGCGCCACCAATGCCAACTACTACAGCGAGGAGGTTGATGCCGACGGCAATCCGCAGCCGCTGGACGGTGAGTACTACGTAGAGCTGACCGGAACCAACGGTACTACCTTCAAGTCCTGTCCGCAGTATTTCAAGGAAGGCGAAGAGGCTGAAGCCCCGATAGAAGACACCACGCTACAGCCCTACCCTGCTCCTGCCAAGAAAGTGCTGCTAAACCGCCAGATTCTCATTCTGCACGATGGCAACATCTACAATATCTACGGACAGAAAGTGGAATAGTTGATAGTTGACAGTTGACAGTTGATAGTTGACAATTGGGGAATGAAGAATCTTTTCAAACAAAACGCCGTCTTTATCACGCTAAGCCTGATGCTCTTTGTGGCATTGGGCTTAGCCATACTATGTATCCCCAAGGGCGAACTGCACCTGCTGCTTTGCAACCACCACACACCCGCGCGCGATTTATTCTTTAGGTATTACACCCAAATAGCGGAATACCTCCCCTATATCGTCTGCGGGTTGCTACTCCTGTTCGGACGTGCCGGCGACGCTGCAATGAGTACTGCCTGCGTGGCAGGAGCTGATCTGACGACACAGATCATCAAGCATATTGCCAACGCTCCGCGGCCCGTTACATGGTTTGCCACCCATATGCCGGATGTGCAACTGCCGCTGGTGGAAGGCGTAAGGATGAACCGGTGGTTCTCCTTTCCGAGCGGACACACCACCTCCTTCTTTGCCTTGTTCTTCGTTGCATCGATTCTCATCTCCCGCTACCTGGCAACTCATCGGTCTGACAGCGTAAGCGGTCAAACATCAAAGCGGTCTGACAGCGCAAGCGGTCTGACAGGCGTAGCAGGTCTGCTGCAAGCATCCTTTTTTATGCTTGCCGCTTTAGGCGGTTACAGCCGAATCTATCTGAGCCAGCATTTCGCCGCCGATGTAATGGCAGGCATAGGAATCGGTCTGACAATCTCCTGCATTGCATATGCCGTTTTTGCCCGATGGAGGGACAAAAAGTGGTATAATTACCGGCTTATCAAAAAAAAGTGAGATAAAATGCAAAAAAAATGCAAAAATATTTGGTCATGTCAAAAAAAAGCAGTACCTTTGCACTCGCTTTTGAGAAACAAGGTTATTTGGGGGTCTCCGAACAATCTTTGATTTTCGGAGAGAGCGGAGGCACCGAGGACTTCAATGACGGTTTATCGTCAGTCCATGTCCGAGGTCGCCGGACGCGAGGGCGTTTAGCTCAGCTGGTTTAGAGCATCTGCCCTACAAGCAGAGGGTCTGCGGTTCGAATCCGTAAACGCCCACAAAACAAGCGAAAGGAGAACTTCGGTTCTCCTTTTTGTTTTATAGTGTATGATGGCGTAGCTTGCTAATGACAGCACACACTATGAAA
>FLNW01000030.1_pt1 | contig 13072 bp, 12 predicted proteins | sample 1140371 | NCBI WGS metagenome assembly FLNW01 (sample SAMEA3878170, study PRJEB12797) | bioreactor metagenome | biome: Moose rumen | place: Sweden | collected 2011-10
AACCGTCTGTCCGGCGCCCCCTGTTTTTTCGCATACAATATTAATATTAACTTTATAAAATCGGACAAAAATGAAAAAACTGATTCTCTTGGCCCTGATGGCCGTTGTGACGTTGGGCGCGTACGCGCAGACACAGTCCGTCACCATCCAGACAAACGCATCCCTCAAATGCCAGAAGTGTGTCAACCGCTTCAAGGAGAACGTCCCGTTCTTCAAGGGCGTGAAGGACTACACCTATGATGAGAGCACGGCGAAGCTGACCATCAAATACGATTCCAAAAAGACAAATCCCGACCAGCTGCGCAAGGAGGTCAGCAAATTGGGCTACAACGCCGATTCGGTGAAGGCCGACCCTGCCGCGCGCGAGAAGCTGCCGGCCTGCTGCAAGGGCGGCGGAAGCTGCGGCCACGCGGCTATGGAGGGCGGGCACAAGTGTCCGGGCAAAGGGGCGGATGAGAAGAAGTAGCCAGAGCCATGATGAAGAGAAAACCCCTGTTGTTTTTAGCCTGCCTGTCCTTCGCCCTGATTTCCGCAGCCCAGAACGGCGACGCCCCCAACAAGACCGACAATCATGGGCGCAAGCAGGGAGTCTGGAAAAAGACGGAGGATGGCAGGACGGTCTATGAGGGCCAGTTCAAGGACAATGTGCCCTATGGGACCTTCAAGTATTACCATCCGAACGGCAAGCTGAAGAGCACGACAGAGTTCATCCAGGGCGTACACAAGGTGAGGACCGTCATGTATCATGAGAACGGGCACAAGGCTTCGGAGGGCGTGTTCATCGACCAGCTGAAGGATGGCGAGTGGCGTTACTACTCCAACACGGACAAGCTGATTGCCATAGAGCACTACACCCTGGGCAGGCGCGCCGGTGAATGGAAGGTCTTCTCCGCCGAGACCGGCATCCTGCTGGAAGAGCGAACCTACCTGGACGGCAAGCTGCACGGCCCCTACAAAACCTATTACCTTGACGGGGCCGTGAGCCTGGAGCAGAATTATGTGGACGGCAAGCTCAATGGGAGGAGCACGTCCTATTATCCCAAAAATGTGATGTCCTCCACGGGCAATTATCTGAAGGGCCGGCGCACGGGCAGCTGGGACTTCTATGACACCAAGGGCAAAGTACGTTCCACCGTCGAGTACCAGGACCAGCGTGTCCTGAAAACCTATGTCTATTTGTACAGGAAAGGGCAAGGCCAGAAGCTCAACCAGGACCTTATAGCCTATTTTCTGAAGAAAGGGGACAGGACTGCGGCGGTGTTGCGCAGCGGGAGTCAGGTTCTCTTTGATGAGACCCTGGACGAGGTGGCGTTGTGGGCCGACTTCACCGTGTTCACCCGGATCGCGCCCAGTGTGATTGCCGCCTCGGATGCCATTGAGGACTACACACCGGTGGAGGACGGCGGGAACGACGCCATCCTCATCAGGCTGAAGCCGGATCCGGGAGAGGAGATATACTCCGAGGGTGCCGAGGCCAAAATGGTGAAGGCCCTGTTCAATCATGCCATGCCCGTGGAGTGATTTTGGCGGGCATTTTTTTTCGCGGGCGGCTATTTACCCTCCCTTTTCAGTACAATCAGGGCCGTGTAAATCAGAATCTTGATGTCCATTTGCAGGGACATGTTCTCGATGTACAGCATGTCCCAGCGGAGGCGTTCGAGCATCTCATCCACATTTTCCGCATAGCCGAAGCGCACCTGGCCCCAGGAGGTTATGCCAGGCTTGATGCCTAAAAGGAGGGGGTAGTAGGGGGCGCGCTCCACAATCTGGTCGATGTAGAACTGGCGTTCGGGACGGGGGCCCACCAACGACATGTCGCCGATGAGCACGTTGTAGAACTGCGGGGTCTCATCCAGCCGGTACTGGCGCATGAACTTCCCGAAGGGTGTGATGCGGGGGTCATCCTTGGAGGAGAGCGCCGGCCCCGTGTCCTCCGCGTTCACGCACATGGAGCGGAATTTGATGATGTGGAAAGGTTTGCCGTGGTACCCCACGCGCTCCTGCCGGTAGAACACCGGCCCCGGGGACGACCTCTTCACCCCGATGGCCAGGAAGATGTACAGGGGGGAGAGGAGCGCCATCGCGATGGCGGAGAGGGTGATATCCAGCACCCTCTTGGTGAGGCGCTGCCAGGTGGGCAGGTACTCCGGCGTGATGGACACAAGCGGCTCGTATAGGACGGAGGAGGTCTTCACGTTCCCCAGAATCACGTCCTGCATCCTGGCAGGCATGCAGATGGTGATGTCGCGGTTGTCGCGCGCCAGAATGACGATTTTCTCGATGTGCCTCCGCTGGCCGTTGTGCAGCGCGACGATGAGTTCCTCGATATGGCGCTGCCCGATGATCTCCTCCAGCCGGTCAATGCTCCCCAGGCAGGGCAGCCTCGCCGCCATCTCGTCCGCACTGCTGTCGTCCACCTTGACATATCCGATCAGGAAGTTGCCCGGACTGGGGGTCTGCCTCATCACCATGTCATAAACCTGGACGGCCTGCTCGTCGGAACCCACCAGAAGGGTGTTGAAGCCGATCCTCCCCGAGTGAATCCTGTGGTTCACCGTGGAGGTTATGCAAAGGCGCGGGATGTATGTGAGGATGAACTGCCAGAAGAACAGGAACAGCATGTATTTCACATAGTCCTTCGGGGAGGTGACAATGTCATCCAGGATGAAGGCGAAGAAGAAGACGAGGACGCCCAACAGGGTGATGCCGAAGGTGGTGCCCAGCTCCGTGAGGCGTGACTTCCGGTAGATCTTGTTGTAGTAGCCCGCGAAGGCGTGCAGGATAACCCAGTACAAAGGACAGAGCAGAAGCCCCAGGAAAAACTTGGGGTCGCGGGCGACGGCCCGGAGGATGTCGCCGAAAAACAAGCTCTCACCGACATGTTTCCTGTAGAAATAGAAACAAGTCCAAGAGATGATAGCGGCCAGTACGTCGAAGCAAATGTAGAGTGCGGTTAATCCTTTCTTGTTCATGCAGTGTCAGGCGCTGGGTTGGTAGATGATTTTGATGTTGTCAATATAGTAGTTGATACTCTTGTTCTTGTCGCCGTAGCCGGTCAGCACGATGGACGCGGAGGTGGCGCCGCCGCCCGTGTGATGGTAGCTGGATATGAGGCTGGCGAGGTCAAAGTAAATCGTCTTCCATTCCCCGTCGGTGGCGTACATGCCCCCTAACGGATACACGGCGTTGGGGGATTGCGCGGTGGAGATCTTCACCCCGACTTCCATCTCCGCGTCAATCTTGTAGGTGATTTCCAGGTAGATGAAGTAGTTGCGTGCAGGAAGCGTGATGGAGGGGGATATGATGTCAAAGTCGCAGTCGGTGCTCAGGGAGATGACACCCGCCGTGCGGCCGTCGCACGTCCCGGGCAGGAAGGTTATGGGATTGGTGGTGTCCGTCGGGGTGAAGGAGGAGCTGTTGGAGAATGTCTCTATATAGGGGCATACGGCGTAGGGGCTGTATATGAAGCTCAACGGGTCATCGGAAATGCGGTACGTCTCGCCGGGCCTCAGCGGCAGCTTTTTTTGAAGCACGTTGAAAAACGGGTACCCTTGGATGGTGTTGGTCATGCCCGTCTTGCGGAACGCGGGCAGGATGACGACCGTGGAGGTGTCCTCAGCCGACACGTCCAGCACGGGGACCTTGCAGGGCACCTGCCAGCAGCCCAGGTTCTTGCCGCTCACATACACGTTCACATGGGTGAAGTTGTGCTGCTGGAATGCCGCCAGCTCCTCCTCGTCATGGTTCTCCCCAGGATGCGTCTCATTATAATTGCTCATGTCCACACAGTTGTTGATGTCATCGTAGGTGATCTCAAGGTAAGCGGGGGTGAGGTTGGGCTGCCTACAGGATGCGGCAACTATGACCAGCAGGGAAAAAAGCGCGCACAAGGGTTTCTTCATAAAAGGGACGTTTGTCTGTGTAACGGATGAAACCGGGTATTATTGCCTGCGGATAATATTTTATTCCGTTTTTTATTGTGTTTGTTTTTTTGTATTTTTGCACGCTTGAATGTTAACAATTATTAGTTAAATTTAAATATCACAACAATGAAAAAGACTTACGTTTTATGTATGTTTTTGTGCGCTTTCATGGGTTTGAACGCACAAACGGTTGTCCTCAGCGAGGACTTTTCCGCTATCACAGATAGTAGTGGTTACGCTATCACCAGTAATTTGGATAACTACACCCAGGTTCCGGGTTGGACGGGTGACAAGGTGTATCCGAGTAATGGCAAGGTGAAAGTGGGCACGTCAACAGTCGCAGGTTATATTCAGACTCCTGCTTTAGATCTTTCTGCCAATGGAGGCCAGTTTACAGTGACATTTGACGCCAAGGCATGGACAGGAGACAATACGAACCTTATTGTTTACGTTGACGCCACTCCCTATACGGTGTCCGGTGTAAGTACCTCGGCTTTCAATACATTTTCACTGCCTCTTACGGGCGGCACGTCGGCCACAACAATCAAGTTCCAGGGGTTCCAGAGCAATCGCGGTCGTTTCTTCCTCGACAATGTGGTAGTTGTGTCCGAAATGGCTGGCCCGGACGTGGAACCTCCCTTTGTGGCATCCGTTAACCCATCGGACAATGCCCTTGCGGTAACTTTCAACGAACTGCTGGACGCAACCAGTGCACAAACCGTTGCCAATTATTCTCTTGACAATAACATTTCCGTCATATCCGCCACCTTGAACGGTCGTGTGGTGACCCTGGCTGTCAACCCCGCCTTGGTTGAGGGTACTACATACACCCTTACTGTGAACAATGTGGCCGACACGGCCGGTAACGTGATGACCACCCCGGATACCGTGGTGTTTACCTATGGTGTTTCCCCCGAGTTCAATTGCGCCACTATTGCCGAATTGCGTTCCAAACTTGATTTCACTGACCATAATGTCAATAACCCTTCCAATGTGGAATACAAACTCACGGGCGAGGTCGTGGTCACCGCAGTGGCCGCCTACAACAACCAAAAAGTGCTGCAAGATGAAACCGGTGCCATCCTGGTTTACGACCCGGACAACAAACTTGGATCTCTTTATGGCGGCGACAAGGTAAAAGATATCTATGGTACGCTGACCAACTACTACGGCTTCCTTGAGTTCAAACCCACGCAGGCGTACGGCACGTTGGTTTCCATGGGCGTGGATGTGGAGCCGCTCACCATCACACTCTCCCAACTCAACGACCAGGATTTCATGATTCAGCATCAGGCTGAATTGATCAAACTGCAAGATGTGACCTTTGTGGATCAAGGCCAGTTCGCCACGCTGAGCACTTACGAGATTTCCCAAAACGGCACGTCCGCAAAGGCCGTCTATCCCTATTTCCAGGACGCCAACATCATCGGTCAGGACATTCCCACCGGTATGGTTAACATCACCGGTTTCAATTTTGCCACCAGTAAGATTGGTAACACTTACCCGGATTACCGATACTACATTGTTCCGCGCAGCCTGTACGACTTCGGCACAGGTATCAACAACTATGTCTCCGAAAATGACGTTACCATAGCTCCTAACCCTGCGGTTGACTTTATGAATGTGACAGTAAAGAATGACAACTTCCAGGCCAGCCGCTGCTATATAGTGGACATCAACGGCAAGGTGGTTTCCGCACAGGATGTTGAGAGCAACAACTTTAACGTGAATGTCAGCAGCATGGCCTCGGGTCTCTATCTCATCCGTTTGACGGACGGAAAGAGCAATGTCACCACGAAATTCATCAGGAAATAGTTGACGACATTCAAGATATAAAAAAGGCGGCCATCAAGGTCGCCTTTTTTTGTCTGTAAGTTGCAAGAACCTATTTGCAGGTCACCTTGTAGTTGGTTGAATATGAGACGCCATTGGAAGAGGACCAATACACCTCGTCATAAAGGTTGAGGTCTAGGCATTCTTCTCTGCCCTTGATGTCCACATAGTCAATGGAGGTGGTTGTTTCTGTCCGGATACCTTCCCGTTGTGTATATCTTTCCGTATAGCACACACAAGTACGGGTTTTCTCGCATGAGCAAAAGCAGATTGAAACAGCTGCAATTGCTGTCAGAAGTAGTAGTCTATATTTCATAATTGGGTGTTGGACTGTTGTCGCATTGTCCACATCGGCTTTAGAAAGTTAAAAATTAAAAATTAAAATGACGACTGAAGTTTGATGTTGGCAAAAATAAAAAAAATGTTTCATGTGGATGGGGAAAAGAAAAAAAAGTGTATTTTTGCGGCCTCAAATCAAGGGTTGTTAGCTCAGTGGTTTAGAGCGCTGCTTTCACACGGCAGAGGTCATAGGTTCAACTCCTATACAACCCACAAAAAAAAAGAGGCCTGCAAGGTCTCTTTTTTTTTCAATTATAGATAATCGTTTTTTGCGCGGCTCGTGGTCACTAAATACACGCCAATCAAAATGAGCGCCAAAGCCACGGGCTTGTTCCAGGTGAAGATGTCCTGACCTAACGCGATGGCCACGCAGGCGGTGACGAACGGCTGCAGGTTGCTGTACATGCTCACGGTGGTGGGACGGATATGGCGCAAGGCTATCGGCAACAGGAAGTAGGAGGCCACTGTGGCGAAAATCAGCACGGTGAAGAGGCTGATATACGCGACAGGAGTGGCCGCACCGAACAGCAGAGGGCAGCTTTCTCTCGACAAGAAGGGAATCCCCATCGGCACACAAATCAGACTTCCGAACAAGAAAATCCACTTCATCATGGTGATGGGACTGTGCCGCTGTGACACGTTGCGCGTGAGTACCAGATAGCCGGCGTAGAATAGGATGTTGACCAGACAGAGTATCAGTCCCAAGGCCGTGGCGTTGGCATCGCTGCCCCACGAGAAAAGCACCACCATCAGTGCGCCGCCGATGCCGATGAACACACCAAGCGATTTGCGCCAGGAAATGGGCTCCTTGAGGAACAGGGCGGCCATGAGCATCACAATGAGCGGGCTGGTGGCCGAGACGAGCGAGACGTAGCAGGGTGACGTGTAGCGGAACGCCTCCGAGAAGGCAATCAGGGTACCCGCCAGCACCACGCCGCCCCAGACAAAGACACGCATGTCGCGTTTGGTAACATGCACCCGTTCTGCTTTGGGTGTGCGCATGTTGACAAACAGGTCCAACAACCAAAAAGCCGCCGTACCAAATAACATGCGCACGGCGGTGAAAACTTCTGGGGATAAATATTGCGGGACAACGGCCTTGGAGCAGTTGGGATTGATGCCGAAGATGACATACACCGCCAACGCGGCCAGGTGCCCGACCCATTTTCTGTTGTGGCTGATGTCTGACATATAAGATGTCGTAGGGGCGAATATCCTTCGCCCCTACGGTCGCGTGGCATTAGTTTTTCAGTGCGGCGATTTCCTTCACAGCGTGGATGCAGGTGTCGATTTCCTCTTCTGTGTTGAACGCGCCGATGCTGAGACGCACGGTGCCGTCAGCCTTCAGCGTGCCAATGCGCTCGTGTACCAGCGGGGCGCACTGCAGGCCGGTGCGGCAGGCGATGTCGTAGTCCACATCCAACATGGTGCCCACGTCCATGGCCTCAAAACCCCTCACATTGATGGAGAGCACGGGGTTCTGGTTCTCCACAGTGGTGGCGCAATAGACGGTCACGCCCTCAATCTCGCGGAGACCGTCGCGGAGGCGTTTCCAGAGTCTCATCTCATGGGCGTGGATATTCTCAAGCCCTTTTTCGATGACCCATTTGGTGCCACGGTACAGGCCGCTGATGCCAAGCATGTTCATGGTCCCCGCCTCCAGCCTGTAGGGGTACTCGTCGAGGTGGGTGCGCACGGCGGAGCGCACGCCCGTGCCGCCGAAGCGGGTCTGGCGCACCTCCACGCCATCGGCCACGTAGGAACCGCCAATGCCGGTGGGCCCCATCAGGCATTTGTGGCCCGTAAAAGCGTATGCGTCCACTCCATAGTCCAGCATGTTCATCTCCACAGCGCCGGCGCCTTGGCTGCCGTCCACCACGAAGACGAGTCCGTTTTCCTTGCAGATCTTGCCAATCTCCTTGATGGGTTGCACGGTGCCAATCACATTGGAGCATTGTGTGCAAACCACCATCTTGGTGTTCGGTTTGATGGCTTTCTTGAAATCGTCGGGATGCACATAGCCGGCCTCGTCAAAAGGCAGATAGGTGACCTCGATGATGCCCTGTTGCTCCAGGCAGTAGAGCGGACGAAGCACGGAGTTGTGCTCCAGCATGGTGCTGATGACATGGGTGCCTTTCTGCGCAAGACCCTGAATCAGGATGTTCAGCGAGTCGGTGGCGTTGTAGCTGAACGTGAGCCTGCGCTCGTCAACCTTGGCGCCGCCGTTGAAAAACTGCGCCAGCATACGGCGGGTGTCGGTCAGCAGCTCGCCGGTCTCGATGCCTGCGTCGTAGCCCGCGCGGCCCGGACTTACGCCGTGCTCACGGTAAAAGTTGTCCATGAAATCGTAAACCTCTTTCGGTTTCGGAAATGATGTTGCAGAATTATCTAAATAAATCATATCTATGAAATTATAATCTCCTAATCCCTATCTGTATCTTTCCCCCAACACTTTCAACATGTCCTCCGTCATGGAAGCCAGATCATATATGGGCTTGAATCCCCATTCCTCTCGGGCGCAGTGGTCGTCCATCTGGTTGGGCCAGGAGTCGGCGATGCTCTGGCGGAGTTCGTCGTACTGGTATTCCATCTGGAAATCCGGGATGTGCTTCTTGATTTCGGCGTAAATCATCTCCGGCTCAAAGCTCATGGCGGTGATGTTGAAGCTGTTGCGGTGTACGAGTTTGCCCGGGTCGGCCTCCATGAGGTCTATGGCAGCCTTGAGTGCGTCGGGCATGTACATCATGTCCATGAAGGTGCCCTTGGCGATGGGACAGGTGAACTTCTCGCCCTTGACGGCGGCGTAGTAGATCTCGACGGCGTAGTCGGTGGTGCCGCCGCCCGGCAGGGTGACATTGGAGATCAGGCCGGGGAAGCGCACAGAGCGGGTATCGACCCCGAAGCGTTTGAAGTAGTAGTCGCTGAGCAGCTCGCCCGTGACCTTGGTCACTCCGTAAATGGTCTTCGGACGCTGGATGGTGTCCTGCGGGGTCATGTCGTGCGGCGTGTCCAGCCCGAACGCGCCGATGGAGCTCGGGGTGAACAGGGAGCAGCCGAACTCGCGGGAGACCTCCAGGCAGTTGAGCACCGCGCCCACGCCGACGTTCCAGCCCAGCATCGGGTTGGCCTCTGCCTTGGCGGAAAGGATAGCCGCCAGATTGTAAATGGCATCGATATTGTATTTCTTCACCGCATCGGCGATGTCCTGCGCGTTGGTGGCGTCAATCTTGCATGAGGGGCCGGATTCGGCCAGGTCCCCTTTCAAGGGGTAGATCATGTCAGCGGCAACCACATTGTCTGTGCCGTATTGTTTGCGTAAAGCGGGTGTGAGTTCGGAGCCGATTTGTCCGCAAGCACCTATAACCAGTATCTTTTTCATTGTGTTTGGAATTAGATTGTCCTTGCAAAAAAAAACGCGCAAAAGTACAAAAAATATTGTCGCTTTCCGCTAATCGGTATCCGATTCGGATATCGCCTCCAGTTGTCTCTTCAGCTCCCGTATGACGGAGTCCTGCTGGCGGATGGTCTCGTCCTTCTTGTCGATGATGTTCTCGATGATCTCGTTCTGCACCTTGGTGTCGATCTTCTCGCCGGCGGACTGTTTGATGACGAGGTTGGCGCGCTTCAGTCCGTATTGGTTGTGCAGGAGGTCCTGAAGCTGGTACACCTGGACCTCGTCTATCGGCTGTCCGATGAGGGTCAGCGTGATGGTCTGGCTCCGGTGGTGGTATTCGCGCTTGGAGTTGAGGATCTGGGTGCTCGCAAGAATCTCGGAGTCCTGTATCTCATTGACGAACTTGATGCTCTGGGTGTTGAAGGCCGCCTCCCGGATCACATCGCCGGCCAGGTAGATGCTGGGCACCAGCATAATGATGGTGAAGATGGTGATGAGACGGCGTACGCTCTTCTGCTTGTGTTCGTTGACGTATCGCACCTGGGGAAATCCGAGCAGCCTGACGGTCACGAAGGTGGCCAGGGCGATGAAGAACGAGTTGATGAAGAACAGGTATAGCGCGCCGAGGAAGTACCAGAGCTGGCCGGTGGCGATGCCGAAGCCCGCTGTGCAGAGCGGCGGCATCAGGGCGGTGGCGATGGCCACCCCGGAGATGATGGTGACGGACTGCGACTTGCGGGAGATGGCCAGGATGCCGGCCAGCCCGCCGAAAAAGGCGATGAAGACATCGAAGATGGTGGGCTGCGTGCGCGCCAGCAGCTCCGAGCGCGCGTCGCTGATCGGGGAGAGCAGGAAGTAGAGCGTGGAGGCGGCTAAACTGATCAGCACCATAATCAGGAGGTTCTTCAGGGATTTTCGCAGCAGCTGCTCGTCGAAGGTGCCGATAGAAAGCCCGATGCCGGTGATGGGCCCCATGAGCGGGGAGATCAGCATGGCGCCGATGATGACGGCGGTGGAGTTGACGTTGAGCCCGACGGAAGCCACAATGACGGCGAGAAACAGGATCCACACGTTGAAACCCTTGAAGACCACACTTTTGGAAATGTAGTCCACCGTGGCCTCATAGTCAATCTCGTCCCTGATGTAGACGTACTCCTTGATCTTGTGCCAAATGACGTTCAAGATTCTTTTGAAACGGTTCGGTTTTTCCGGGTCCATGGCAGAATGGGTTAGCGTATTTTTTCGATGAGGGCGTCTATAGTCAGCTCCTCCTGAAGTCCTGTACACATGTCCTTGAGCGTGAATGTTTGGTTGTTGCGTTCGTTCTCGCCGGCCATGACGACAAACGGGATGGACTTGTTGTTGGCGTAGGTCATCTGTTTGCCGATTTTGGCGCGGTCGGGATAGATTTCGGCGGCGAAGCCGGCCTTCCGGACGGCCCGCAGCCCGGTCAGGGCGTATTTCTCGTCCTCCGCGCCGAAATTGATGAACAGGGCCTTCACGGGGTTGAGGATTTCGGTGGGGAAGAGGTCCAGTTCGTTGAGCACGTCGTAGATGCGCTCGGCGCCGTAGGAGATGCCCACGCCCGACATGTTCTTGAGTCCGAAGATGCCGGTAAGGTTGTCGTAGCGGCCTCCGCCGGAAATGCTGCCCATGGCCGTGTCTTTGGCCTTCACCTCGAAGATGGCGCCGGTGTAGTAGTTGAGCCCGCGCGCCAGCGTGACATCGACCTCCAGCTCCGTGGTCAGTTCCATGCCCTTCACGTAGTCCAGCACGGTGGTCAGCTCCTCCACGCCCTTCATGCCGATTTCGCTGCCGGCCAGCAGAGTGGCAAGTCCCGCAAGTTTTTCCTCATTGTTCTGGCCGCCGAAGCAGAAAACGGGCTTCAGTTTTTCGACTGCCTCCTGGCAGATGCCGCGTTCCAGCATCTCGGCGCAGACGGCCTCTTGGCCGATCTTGTCCAGCTTGTCCAGGGCCACGCAGAGGTCGGTCACCTGCTCCGGCGCACCGATTACCTCCGCAATGCCTGAAAGGACTTTGCGGTTGTTGACTTTCATCACCACGGCGATGCCGAACTTGGAGAAGATCTCGTCCGTGATCTCAATCAGCTCGGCCTCGTTGATGAGCGAGGCGCTGCCGATGATGTCCGCGTCGCACTGGTAGAACTCGCGGTAGCGGCCCTTCTGCGGGCGGTCGGCGCGCCACACGGGCTGCATCTGGTAACGCTTGAATGGGAAGGAAATCTCGTTCTGGTGCTGCACCACAAAGCGCGCGAAGGGCACGGTGAGGTCGTAGCGCAGGCCCTTCTCGCACAGGCGGGTGGCCAGTTTGTTCACCGACATCCCCGGGTCGTTGAAGTCCACCCCTTGGGTGAAGTCGCCGGAGTTGAGAATCTTGAACAGCAGGCGGTCGCCCTCCTCGCCGTATTTGCCCATCAGTGTGGAGAGGTTCTCCATGGAGGGGGTCTCGATAGGGAGGTAGGCGTGCTTGTGGAACACGGAGCGGATGGTGTCGAAAATGTAGTTGCGCCGCATCATCTCGGTGGGCGTGAAATCCCGGGTTCCTTTGGGGATGGAGGGTTTTACGATGTTCATGACGTGTGTTTCCTTTCAGGGCGCAAAGATAGCAAAAAATGGGAATCGAAAAAAAATGTATTTTTGCGCTCTAAATTCTCACGCTATGGATATGGATAAAATCAACCGGATATTCGACAAATTCAAAAATGCCACCGTGCTGGTCGTCGGGGATGTGATGATAGACTGCTACATCAGCGGGAAGGTCACGCGCATCAGCCCGGAGGCTCCGGTGCCCATCGTGAACGCCCAGAGCCGGAACTACCGTCTTGGCGGCGCGGCCAACGTGGCCCTCAACCTGAAGTCGCTCGGCGCGAACCCCATCCTCTGCTCGGTTATCGGCAGCGACAACAAGTCAAAGGTGCTCTACGACCTGATGGAGGAGTGCGAGCTGGACTCCCTCGGCCTGGTGCCGATTTATGGCCGCCGCACCACTGTCAAGTACCGCATCATCGGCAACAACGCCCATATCGTGCGCGTGGATGACGAGCGCGACGAGCAGCTCAAGGAGCGCGAGAAACGCCAGTTCCTCACCACCGTGGAGCAGGTTATCGACCACAACCCGATTGACGCCATCATCTTTGAGGATTATGACAAGGGCTTGTTCTCCAAAGATTTAATCGAGGAAATGATTTCCTTTGCGCAAAATAAGAGCATTTTCGTCGCGGTTGACCCCAAGAAGCGCAACTTCAACAACTACCAGAACGTGAACCTTTTCAAGCCGAACATGAAGGAGCTGTCGGCGGGTCTGAACTTGGAGGAGAACGTGGCCCTCACCCTGGACAACATCCATGTCCTGGTCAAGAAATTTGCCGTTGAGAAGAATATTGGCAAGGTGCTGATCACAATGTCCGACAAGGGTATGGCATTCTATGACCGCGAAACAGACCTGTTCTATCATCAGAATGCGTTCACGCGCCGTGTAAGTGACCCATCGGGCGCCGGCGACACGGTGATTTCCGTCTCCACCCTGTTCCTTTGGGCGGGGGAGAGCCTTGAGATGGCCTGCT
>FLNW01001333.1_pt1 | contig 13027 bp, 20 predicted proteins | sample 1140371 | NCBI WGS metagenome assembly FLNW01 (sample SAMEA3878170, study PRJEB12797) | bioreactor metagenome | biome: Moose rumen | place: Sweden | collected 2011-10
CAATAAAACAGATTTGCGGTTATGATTATTTTTTTGAATAATATAGTCTATTTTGAATATATAAATGTTTTAACACTAAACAAAGACTATAACCACAACTACCTTCGCACCGAATATAACCAAGCCTTACAATCGGCGCAGATGGCTGGCAAGTGGGCAGACTTTGAGAAAAACAAAGACCACATCAACCTACAATATCGCACTGCCAACGACGAAAGAGTCCGCGCATCGCACCGCATATTACACGGAACAACATTGCCAGTGGACGATCCATTTTGGAAACAGTACACACCGCCAAATGGTTGGGGTTGCCGTTGCACGGTGGTGGCAGTTCTTAAAGACGATTATCCCGAACAAGACAGCCACGGAAGCATAGCAAAAGCAGAAAGTTGCTTTAAAACGCCAAAAGAAAAGATGTTTAAAGAAAATTTGGCAGAGAAAAAACGGCTGTTTCCAAGTAAGCACCCGTATTTGCCCAAAGGATGCGGGGAATGCGAGTTTAAAAAACTAATTTTTGACAATGCAAAGGCTATATGTAAGGCGTGTAGAAAAATAGATAAAGAATCCGTAAAATGGTCAAGAGAAACAGCACGGAATCATTATCAAAAGTTGATAGGTGATAAAGAATATATAGAATGGAATATTAACAACGGCGATGTTGATAAATTAACAATAAAATATCAGGATATAAAAACTGTTACAGGCAAGCCGCACAGTTTATCCATTCGCAAGAAATATGGCTGTTTATTACCTTAAAACCCTTTTACAACCCCAAAATGCAAAATATTTGGGTAATACTCTGGATATAAAAGGAAATGATGTTCACGGGCATACAACAGAAACTATTTGGCATTATTACGAAATTAAGTTTATGAAAGGTTTTTCGTATATTGTGATTAAGGAAGTAAACGGTAAAAAATACATTCATCATATACAAGACGAAATGCACTTTGACAAAAGCAAAATAAGGAACAAAACATTCTAACCTTCGGTAAGCAAACCGTCTCTGTTAGCGTGTTTCATTCCTTACACCACAAAAGTACAAATAATTTTTAAACCAACAAACAAAAATGACAAAAAAAATTGCACTTGCAAACAAAAGCCGTTCAAACCGTGAGTTTTTCGACTGGCTAATACGAGTTTTAGCGGACGAGTTGAATATTGGCGGCAAAGAATTGTGTGGAGACTTGATTTTACCAAGTTGGACTATGAAAATAACATGGGAAGACCCAGACGGAAAAAAATGGTATTTTGGGAAAGTAAGCGATTTTTTAAGCAAAAAGACTATAAAAGACCTTAACAATATGCTTGAGAGTGCGGACTTAAAAAACGCAGGATTGTATAAAATTAGGGATTTTCTATTACAGCATACAGACTTAACAGACTGCCACCTTACGGCATTAAACGATTTTGAATTACACAACAAATAATAAAAAACACCCACCATGTCAGCATTAGAAAAAATCTTTGCAGCAATAGTAAAGGAGTCGGCAATAAATTTGTCAGATTTGTTTGATAAGAGTTTTGAAACCAAGTCTTTTTATGGCAAACAATGGAAAAACCGCATCAACAACCGCCGCGGTTCTTTGCTGGTGGATTCTGGAGCATTGCGCCGCAGCCTTAAATATACTATTACAGGTAATACAATAGTTTGGACATCCAACCTTCCATACGCCCAAATACACAACGAAGGTGGCAAAATAAAGATAACGCCCAAGATGCACCGGTTCTTTTGGGCAAAATATATGTCTTTGTCAAAAAAGGTAAAAAAAGGTAAGAAGGGACAAGTTCTTAAAGCCAGCAAAACCAACTACGAAGAGGCGCAATTATATAAAGCCTTGGCACTAAAAAAAATCGGAACTTTCATTACCATACCGCAAAGGCAGTTTATAGGAGAAAGCCCCGAAGTTAAAATAAGAGTGGATAAAATAGCTAACAAGTATATCAACAAATTGATAGAAACTTTTTTTAAAATTAAAAGTTGAAAATTGTTATTTTTTAACGCCATCTAAAATGCTTTGCAAATGATATATGCGGTTGAGTTCTGCAAGTTCCAATTGTGCTTGTTTTTGCGCCTGTTGTAGTTGAAATTCTTGCATAGCCTCGGCCGTTTGTTTTGCTATATCGGCAATTGGTTTGGGCATGTAACCGTGTTTTTTAATAACATCGTCTTCACTCAGTTTTTTCTCGTAGAAAGAGGTTGCCCGCTCGTTGGCATAGTCGGCAAAGGCTTTAACAATCCTCGGCATGTTAATATCAGATGCCGTGCGGCTGATGTCGCCGAATATTAGGTTTATGTCAGCGATATTTAAATACATTCTGCCTTTCAGACAATCTAAGGCGCAGGTCTTAATAACGTTTTCTGATGGGTATTTTTTGCCGTAATAGTCCAAGATTTCAGTAATCCAAAGGCAGACAAAGCCGGTGAGGTAATCCTCACCGTATTGCTTTTTGATGTCTATCAGAGACGGAACGTCAGAGCGTCGGGCGCAGTCAAGCGGGATAATGTCAGCCTCAAACATTGTTACGCATTTGATGGGCGAAAACGTCTGTAAGAACTCTTTTTGGTTCAATTGGAGTGCGGGCTTTAAGCCCGCCTCACTCTTTTTTACTAAATCAGCCATTCATCATTTGTGTTAAGAAATTCAACTTTTGTTGCTGTTTCTCGCCGATTTTTTTCGCTTCGTTGGAAGCCAGTTTCTGATTATGCCTAATTAACTGGGCAATAATCGTGTTGTAGGATTTGTGTATGCTGCCGAGGGTCATGTAATAGTAATTGTTTTTCTCGGTCAGGTACTCTAAAAGCCTTTGCCACATTCCGAGAATGGCATCGTCGGAAGGGATTGTGTTTGGGTTCTTGGCTTGGTACGTTCCGCGCAGCATGTTGAAAATGTCTTTCATCGTATTGTATTCTATAACGTAGGCGTTTTGACTGCTGTATTGAACCGGAACTCCGTTGCGGTTGTTGTACCATTCGCGGTACGTCTTAACCATACGGACGATTATGTCCTTTTCGTTTTCTGATTTTTTCATCGGAGATAAATTGTTCAATCTCTTGCAATTCCGATTCAAACTGTGCGATTAAGTTTTTCCTGCTTTCGCTGTAAAAGTAATTTATTTCTGTTACTTAAATAATATAAATCACTAACACTACCCCCCATAAAACGAACCGTATCTCAACCCCAACCGCCCAAACCACCTCTAATTGACTGATACAAAAATAATTCCTTGAAAAACGCTGGACACCCCACCTCAAAACGAAATGTTCATTATAATGAATTTTATGTGAATTTTTGCCTGAATATGGGCGGGTAAATGCGAATAACGGTTAATTGGGCTAAGTAATTAATAATCATTGAAAAAAGCGGCTGTTTTGCTGTGCTGATGACAGTATGGCAAAACAGCCGCTTTTTGTGTTTGGACGGACAGTAGGACGGACAGTTTGGACGGACAAATAAAACAACTTGGACGGACAAAACCGTATTTTCAGGGGGTGGCGAGTTGACGAACAAAAAGGCGGTTTTCTGACGAGTTCAAAAACGAACAATACAGAAAACAAAATGAGTTGTTTTGCGGAGTTTCGACGCAATATTCTGACAATAAGCGCATTACACGAGAAATCGGGCAAAAACTCTCAAAATGCCCTTTTTCGGCTCACCGGGAAGGGGGTAGGCTACGCTTCGTTTTGACCAAGACGGGATTCAAGGGTGGCGATCTTGGCGGTCAAATCCTTGATAATATGCGCCTGTGTGTTGATGGTGTCGAGCATACTGCCCTTTTCGCCGTCTTCCAACGGCGTTACAACAGGATTACAAGGCGGTTCGGATGTCGTTGGTGTCTTCAACATCGAACCGTTGCCAGTAAGAAGCCATTCGGCGGAAATATTGTATTTTACTACAATATTCTTTATCGGTACTACACCTATATTACTTCTACCTTTGGTTATTTCGGTCATTAATGAGGTACTAATGCCCAAATTAACCGCTAAATCCTTCTTATCTTGGACTATTCTTTCGTTTATAAGCCAAGATACTGTATTTAAAAACCGCTCTGTAATATCATTTAAAGCCATTCTTTCAAAAAAATTTGGTAGTTATTACAGGAATCTGTAATATTTGCAGCGTTGAAATAATTTCAACACGGCGTAAAAATAGTAAAAAAATGGAAAACACAAAAATTAAATATTTCATCGAGGCGGACAAAGAACTGCGACGCGAGGTGGCAAGGATAGTCAAGAAGAGCGGGCTGCCTTGCAGCCTCCCATCCGTGTGCCGCGCTCTCAACTACACCGATATGAGCGTGAATGCTTATAAAATACGTAGGATAGCCCTCGAACGGGGGGCTGTAAAGATGGAGGTGAAAGTGTGCGACGAACAAAAGGCATAACATATCTGAAAAAGCGAACTAAGATGGTGTATTACGGTGGAAAACTTTGTATGGGAGTAGAGGAGTTGGAGTCCTGCGGGGTGTCGAGGCACAATTACGACAAACTCGTAAATCGCGGCTCCATCAGGATAGCCCGTCGCGGAGGCGGCAAGGGAGTGAGCGCACTTATCGACGTGGACTCGCTGCCTTGCAGGGTGAAGGAGTTGGTGGACAAGAAATACCCCAGCGGCGCGGGCATACTTCTCGAAGGCTACGTGATGGACAATTACCATTACGACCAGAACGCGGTGGCGTTCTACTCCGACAAGGCCAACACCGGCGTACAACTGAGCGCGGACAAGATACGAGAATACAGCATCAACGCGAGCACGCTCAATTGCTGCATACAACTCTACAACAATGCGGCTGCGGCGCAGAAGGTCTTTGGCGGCAAATATTCGTGGGAGAAGATGAGCGCAGCCATCAACATCCTGCAAGCGAAGACCGGTCACACGCTGCCCGAAAGCATTATGCGCTTCCGCAAGAAGGCGGTGCAATACCAAAAGGAAGGCTACAAGGCACTGATAAGCGGCAAATACGGCAACCAGAGCGCAAGGAAAGTGGACGTTAAGACGGAGCGGCTGATACTCGGATTGGCCACCCTGCCCAACAAGCCTTTCAATACGAGCGTGGCGGAGATGTACAATATGTTTGTATGCGGCGAACTCGACTGTTACGACCCCGAGACAGGCGAGGTGATGGATCCGGAAAACTTCACCGACAAGAAGGGCGACCCAAAGACCCTTAGCGAGACCACTATAAGCAACATACTCAATGCGCCCAAAAACCGCGTACTTATTGAGCATAAACTGTCGTCGTGGACCACCTTTATGCACGAGCAGAAACCGTATATGCACAGGCACGCGCCGGAGTTTTCGTTCTCTAAGATTTCATTCGACGACCGCGACCTGCCGCGCAAACTCAAAGACACCAAGATACGCCCCAAAGCGTACTACGCATACGACGTGGCGAGCCAGTGCGTGGTGGGCTACGCCTACAACAGGTATAAGAACACCGACTTGGTGGTGGATATGTTCCGCAGCATGTTCCGTATGATAGACCGCAACGGATGGATGTGTCCCGCACAGGTGGAGGTGGAAAACCACTTGATGAGCCAGTGGAAAGACAGTTTCCTGAAAGCGGGCGAGATGTTCCCCTTCGTGAGGTTTTGCGCCCCGCAGAACTCGCAGGAGAAGTTCGCCGAGGCTATGAACGGCGCAAAGAAACGCTCCATCGAACATAAGAACCACCTCGGCATCGGACGATTCTACGCCAAGACACGGCAATACAGGACGGAGGCGGTGAAGGTGTCCGACTCCTACAACGACACCTACGAAGACAAGCAGTACTACACTTGGGAGGAACTGATAGCGGACGACATCAAGGACATCGAGGAGTTCAACAACTCGCTGCACCCAAACCAAAAGAAATACCCCGGAATGACACGCCTCGACGTGCTTAAAAACAATATGAACCCCACTTTGCAGCCTGTCAACAAGGCGGTGCTTGCCAAGTACATCGGCGAGAAGGTGGAGACGAGCGTAAGGCGCAATTCGTATTGCCGCGTGGCGCATCAGGAATGGTGGCTATCCGACACCAAGGTGCTTGAAGCCTTGAAGCCCAACGACTACAAGGTAACGGCATACTACCTGACGGACGACAACGGCGAACCCACAGATGTATATATCTACCAGGACGGCAATTTGATAGACCGATTGGACAAGATACAGACATTCAACACGGCGGAGGCCGAGCAGACGGAGGCAGACAAGGCGGCATTCGTGGAGCAGCGTAAAAAGATAGCCAAGTTTGATGCGTATGTAAAGGACAATGAGATTGCGGCGGTGGGCGTGTCGGAGAGATGCCCTCACGGAGACACGGAGTACACGGAGGCGGAGGCAGCAATTGAAGTAATTGAAGACGAACCGCCGGAGGATGTCGGCGACACGCAAGACTTCCTCTCCGAAGATTACGCCGCAAGGGCATTGGCAGACTTCTGACAAGTGATTGAAGTAATTGAAGTGATTGAAGTAATTGAATGATAACGACATTAAAATAGCATTATAAAATGATTACAAACGAGCAAAAGACCAAGATCATCGAGGCGGTGAAGACCAACCGCACCAACTATCCGAGCGACGCCAAGCACGCCGCCGCACTCGGCATCACGGCGAGCGCATACTCCAACATCAAGAAGGGCAACACCGAAGGACAACTTTCGGATGCCAATTGGATAACCATCGCAAGGCGTCTCAACGTGATGCTCGGCAGGGAGGTGCAGTGGAAGACAGTAAGCACCCCGACGTTCCAGTACATCACGGCGAGCCTCGACTTTGCGCGCGTGAACTCCACCGGCGGCATATTCTGCGACGAGGCGGGCATCGGCAAGACCTACACGGCGCAATACTATGCACGTACTCACAAAAACACCGTGTACGTGGATTGCAGCCAGGTGAAAAGCAAGCAGCGTTTCATACGCGGCATAGCCAAGGAGTTTGGCGTTGGCAGCACTGGACGCTATGCTGACGTTTATGACGACCTCAAATACTACCTGCGCACCTTGGAGCAGCCGCTCATAATCCTCGACGAGGCGGGCGACCTCCAATACGACGCCTTCCTTGAACTCAAAGCCCTTTGGAACGGCGCGGGCGAAAACAACTGCGGATGGTATATGCTCGGCGCGGAGGGGCTGAGGGAGAAGATTTCGCGCTCCATCAACTGCAAGAAGGTCGGCTATGCCGAAATATTCAACCGCTACGGCAACCGCTACACCCGCGTAACGCCCGACAGCGAGAAGGAACGCCGGCAGTTCCTCAACGCACAGGCGGAGACCGTGGCGAGGGGCAACGCCCCCGACGGAGCCGACATCCGCGCTCTTGTGGTGAAAAGCGGCGGCCATCTCAGAAGGCTGTTTACGGAAATACAAAAGTCAATTCAAAATTCGTAATTCATAATTCATAATTCATAATTGGAAATGAAGCGTAGTTATTCGACAGAGGAGATTTTGGAGAGGAAGTTCCCCGACCTTGGATGGGGCGAGAGGTGGCGCGAAGTGTTTGGCGTACCGGCAGACAACGACACTTGGCTGATATGGGGCGCGAGCGGCAGCGGCAAAAGCAGTTTTGTGATGCAACTCGCCAAGGAACTTGCCAAGATAGACCGTGTGGTGTATGTGGGCTACGAGGAGGGCATCAGCAAGAGTTATCAAAAAAGGCTGCAAGACTTCAATATGAAGGAGCACCACGGCAGTTACACCACGGTGATAGAGAGTTACGACGAACTCACCGAGCGGCTCAAACGTCAGCGCAGCGGCAAGTTTGTGATAGTGGACTCCATCCAGATGAGCGGATGGAGCTACGCACAGGCGGAGGCAATAACAAAGCAGTTTCCGAGAAAGTCTTTCATCTTTGTCTCGCAGGAAGACAAGGGCAACCCGCTGGGACTGGACGCTACCCGACTTCTCTACTTGGCAAGCGTGAAAATCAAGGTGGCGGGCTACAGTGCCTACTCAAAGGGACGCTACTCCGAGAACCCGGCGGTGAGTTTCCCTGTATGGCAAAAGGGGATCATAGAAACAACTAACAACATTTGATAATTGACAATTGAAAATTAAAAATTCAACAAATCCACAAATAACTATGGAAAACAAATCAGAACAGAAAAAGGTGCTGGTACGGAAGTACCACACAATGTGCCGTCGGCTGGGCTTGGACGAGGAGACGCGCAAGGCGATGCTCGCACAGTACGACGTAGAGTCGAGCAAAGACCTCTCAATTGCGGAGCTTACCAAGTTGATAATAGCCTTGGGCGCGGAACTGCACAACACGCCCGAAAACAAGGCGAGAAAGCGCGTAATCGGCGCGGCAATCGGCTACTTGGAAGCCAACAAAGAGGGCTTCGCCACGTGGGCGCAATACGCCAAGGTGGAATACGCCAAAGGCGCGGCGGTGAAGGCATCCGGCATGGCAACCGCAGGAGCCGACATCGACGAACTATTCGACCGTATTCCGATAGAGACGCTGGTAAAAATCAGCGCAATGTTCAACAAAATGAAGAAACTGACAAATAAAAATTGAAATCATCATGGAAAAAGAATTCGACACCTTCGAGGACGCATACAAGTGCGCCGACGCCAATCCGGGCAGCAAAATGCGGTACATCGCCGCAATCGCAAAGTGGGTGGTTACAATAGCCGCCACAACAGCAAACGCAATCGTGATTCTCTAATTCACTCAATCAACAAATCATTAAATCATTAAATAATATGGAAAACACAGTAACAATGACAGCCGACGAACTCGCAGAGTACGAGGCATTCAAGGCGGCAAAGGCCGCAAAACAGGCGCGTGAGGAGCGCAAGGCAAACCTCGAGACATTCAACAAGATGATAGACGAACAGGTTGCGGCGACCATCCCGGAACTCGTGGACCTCAGCGAGCAACTCTCAGGTCTCAAAAAGGCAATCTTCGACAACTTCAAGACGCTCCTCGACATGAAAAAGGACATCATGAAGATGACAAAGGACGGACAGAGGGGACACACTTTCACCACAAGCGACGGCAAGATGCGCATAGAACTCGGCTTCTATGTCCTCGACAACTACAAGGACACCGTAAACGACGGCATCGCGCTCATCAAGGAGTACATCAGCGGACTTGCCAAGGACGACGAGACCAAGGCACTCGTTGACATGGTGCTAAAACTCCTCTCCAAAGACCAGAAGGGCAACCTCAAAGCGAGCCGCGTCTTGCAGCTCCGCCAAATGGCAGACCGCATCGAGGACGAGAGATTCAAGGAAGGCGTTGAAATCATTATGGATGCCTACGCGCCGATACAGAGCAAACAGTTTGTCAGGGCGTGGCAGCGCGAAGACAAGAACGGCGAATGGGCGCCTATCCCGCTGTCGATTACAGATGTCAAGTAATTGACAATTGACAATGTAGGGGCGTAACTTGTTTACGCTCCGTAATAATCGAAAATCAACAAATCAACAAATTGCTATGGCAAAGACAATCAAGATGAAAAACCCAATCCACAAGGAGATGGTGGACACCTTCCACAAGTGGTACATGGAGAAAAAAATGCTTCCGTTCGTTTGGACGGCGAAGGAGATGGCGCAGATAGACATGGTGTACAAGAACCTCGTGCAACTCTGCCACGCCACTGGCAGCGCAAGCGACAACGACTCGATACTCATCCTTTGGGCAAAGATGCTGTCGGGATTGCAGACCGTCAACTCGTGGGTGTACCAAAACGCCAGCCCAAGTATGATCAACTGCAAGTTCAACGAGATAGTCTGCGCACTCCGCAACGGCAAGACAGAAACGAAGCAGCCGGAATACGTGCAGACCAAAATCTCGATAATCGAGGAGATGTTCAAGTAATTGACAATTGACAAATCAACAAATCAAAAATCAACAAGTCAACAAATCATGGAGACAGGATTAGTAAAGAAAGAGGAGCCGCAGGCTTCGGTGGCATTGAGGATGCCGCCGAAGGCGTTCCTTCAAGAATACAGCCCGGCGAAGTGCCTTGTGAAATACATCGAGGTCAACAGTGCGGCTGTGGCATTGAAGACCGACGCGCCGAGCCTCGCACAGGTCAACAAGACCTACGGACACCGCTACCTGATAGGCTACCTGAGCCTCTGCATCGTCAACCTTTGCGAATACCTCGGCAAGAAGTACGCAATGACCGAACAACAGATCAACGAGACGGCGGAGCTGATATACTCCGACAACTATTACATGACCCTCGCCGACATCACGATGGTGTTCACGCAGATAAAGCAAGGCAAGCGCGGCGGCAACCTCTACGAGAACATCAACGGCAGGAAGATAGTCGAGGTGTTTGCCGACTATTCGGGCGAACGCGCCACCACAGCCATGGAGCAGCAGCGCAACCGCGAGGAGGTCATCAAGAGGCACGGTTACGACCGATGCTCCACACTCTCAGAAAACGACGTCTATGTAGGCTACGAGCAACTACGGCAACGCAAGGAACAAGAGGAACACGCCAAAATGGACGCCGAAATGCAATATTGCGAATGTCTGAAAAACAGGGTAAAGGCTTATTGCGAGAAAAACAGGGTCAATTGAAAATTGACAATTCAAAAATCAACAAATGTTCAAGAGTACGCTAAAACGGAAGGAAACGGTGGAGATGCTATTGAAGGAGCATTACGAACCCGGACGGCAGGACAGGTGCAAGCGGTGGGTGTACCTCCATTATGTCTATCCGCTTACAAAGATTTCGGAGCGTACTTTTTACCGCTACCTCGGCGAATACGAAAAACGCCTGATGGCAGAGCCGCCGCCCCAAGCGGTGCAGCTCTCGTTGTTCTGACAAAAAAACTCCGCAGTGCGATTGTGCGCTGCGGAGTTTTTTTATTTAGACAGAATGTGGTAGGGTGTTACTGGATTACGGGCATTGAGGGGCAGAGCTGCCAAGAGGATGGGGTGGAAACGAAGCTGAATGAAAATCCGTCTGAGTCGACGGCGGACAAAGTAAATATGGCCTTGACCAATTCGCACGGCGACGACGATAAGTAAATTTTGGTTTGGAAATCAGTAAGATCGGTGTCCGGCGCACAAAGGACAAGTATATACTCGCCGTCGGTAGATACATATTCGTACCATGTGGATGCACAAGAATTCACCACCGTGTATCCGTTAGACAGCGTGGGCACGCCATCGTTGATTTCAGTGATGGTGATAGTCGTGCCGGGGTCATCTGAATCGCTGAAGCAGACTACTACATCGCCGACCTTGGGTTCTGTGTCTTGCAGATAATAGTAAGTGCCCAAAGTAGCTTTGAAGCGAATCGCCTCAATAGACCGACCTGTCGGGTAGAAGTTAACACCCTGCAAATTGGAATACTCGTCGGGGACTTTTAGAATGCTAATGTATTTGGAACCCAACGGAACTGACACTGACATAATGTTTTCCGCCTTCCACTCGTAGTCCCAACCGTGGGTGTACTTGTCGTTGGTCTCGCCGGTGTACTTGACTATTTCGCCGTCGGGCGCGTCGGTGTAGGCGTCGAGGTCGGGGACGAGTTTGAGGTAGTTGCCCTTGGGGATTGCGGCGATGGCTTCGGCTATGCGGCCTTCGAGGTAGGTGCGCTGTTGTTCCAGCAATCCCGCCAAGGTCTCGGTGTCGGTGATGCCTTGGAGGAACGATTCAATCTCCTGCCAGCGGTTGATGGTCTCGTCAGATGCGTCGGCGTCTTCGAGAAACTGCTTCACCTTGTTGATGAACGCATAGACGTTGGCGTAGTTGCCGGAGAGTGCGGCGAAACGGTTGGCGAGGTCGTCGATTGACTCCTTGGCGTCCTTGCCGAGGATTGCATAGACCTTTTCGAGGGCGGCGGTGTTGTTGGTGATGCGGATCTCGTGTCCGGCGATGTTGTCGGTGTTGGTGTCGATGTCGTCGCGCAAGGCGGCAATGCCCTCGGTGAGTGTTTTGAGTTTCGACTGCGAAATCTCGCCAGTCTCGGGGTCGCGGACGATTTCGAGGAGCGATGTCATCTCGTCGATGAACGTCTGCAAGCCGTCAACGTCCTTGATTTCGTGGCTGTGCTTCTCCTCCGCCTTTCGGTTGATGATGTCAACGATGTTCTCGTCGCCCGACACGATTTTGGAGGGGTCGATGGTGTCGTCTTTGTGAACGTAGGAGTCAAACACGTTCTCAAAGTCTTGCTGCGTGGGGTACATACCCGTCTTGTAGCGTTTCTTGTTGTCTTCGCGTGAGATTTTACTCATTTTGTTAATGTATTAAAGGGTTATTAAAATGGCATTACAATGGTGTTGTAATGCGGTTATCTGTGAGCGTGGTTTGGTTTGTTGATGTAGAGCATAGCGTCGTAGTATGCCTTTTGTGCGCGGAGCATCCTTTTCATGGCATCCATGAGACGCTCCTGCCGTTTGATTTTGCGCCGCAAGTTGCGGATGGTGCGGTTGCGGTCGCGGATTTTGCGTTGTAGAAATTCTATCATTTTTTTGCGTTTTTATTTGTTTGTTCAAATATTGTTTGTTATATTCACCGCCGATAAAATAATTTCAAAGTCGGTTAATTATGATGATAACACCACAATTAAAAGATAAGTTGCTGAAACAATTGATTTCAGCGGAGTATCGTCATTTTTTGGTATCACTTAACGACTTATGCACTGCACTTGGAGTCGGTGCCGATGTTATTGATTGTCTCATTGACCATTTCTCTGAAATGGGACTTTGTGATGTAGAGCGGCTCGTCGGCGGTACATTTGACATCTCTCTCCACGTAGAGGCAGATGATTTGTGGCTGCGCGGCGGCTTTGTCGGCAGAGAGGAACTTTACCAAAAGGAACTTCTCAAACTTGAAAAGGAACTTGAAGACCTTTGTGAAAAATGCCCTGATAAGGTTTCTCTTTTCGGTACTGCCCTTACTCTTATTGGTACGGTAAAAAGTTTCTTTTAAGAGCATTTGCTGAGCCCTTTGCAGCGGTGTGTCTGCGAATTGCTCAGCCAAATGGCTTGTTACCTTTTCGCCGTCTACAAACAGCGTATATCGTATTAATTTGTTCATTTTTTTCTGTTTTTAAGTTATTGTTTAACAAAATA
>FLNW01000415.1_pt1 | contig 13025 bp, 17 predicted proteins | sample 1140371 | NCBI WGS metagenome assembly FLNW01 (sample SAMEA3878170, study PRJEB12797) | bioreactor metagenome | biome: Moose rumen | place: Sweden | collected 2011-10
TACATATTTGAAACAGGATTGAATCTGTGCAAAATGTGGAAAACATTTCCAAATTGAAGAAATGGAAGCAGATCATATCACTCCACGAAGTCAGTGAGGTCAGACAGTTTCGGAAAATTGCCAAATGCTGTGTAGAGATTGTAATAGGAGAAAAAGCGATAAATAAAAAAATGGAGTGATTATTCACTCCATTTTTCAAATCTTTCTTTGAAGTATTCTATTCATCTAAATATTCTTGATGATATGTCGATCATAATCCTCAACGAACAAAATCAGCTTCACAAGTTCACTCTAGAATCCAATTCTGTCAATCTCTTGTATATTTAGCTTTAAAGTTTCTGCTTATTATTGTAAGATTTCAATCTTCATCAGTAATTTCTTCTTCATCTGAATATTCAACATCATTTAATTCAGCTCATTCTATCATATCTTCAAACCATCCAGTTACACTTTCTTTACACTTATCAAAACGTTCTTCTTCAGTATCAATATCATCAGTTTCTGGTTGCCAATTACATTCTCATGCTAATACCATATCATCTCGGCATCCTATTCCACTTGGAAACATACATTCTCAATATTCTTCATCTGGAGAAGTAACCCATGAATAAGTTCATTTATTCTCTAAACAAATAGCTTTTGCCTCATTTGTTTGAGTTTCTCATTCTTTACAAACAGGAACATCACAATTACAGCTATTATTACACCCAGTAAGTAATAAACTACCAATTAGTAGAGTAGATAAAAGTCAGATTTTTTTCATGTTTTAAAATTTTAAAATATAAACTATTTTAATTATAATAAAGTAAAACATCTTTTCAAAGGTTAAATTATTAAAAAATTTTTAAATTGATTTCAAATCTGATTTTTATATCTTTAAAGCCAGTTGAAAAGTTACGTCATTATCATTACTTACAGTAATGGATTGAGCAGTAGCTATTGCATTAAATATAATTAAGGAATAGTGAATAAAATCCAAATACTATTATGAATAGAACTGCTCAGAATACGTATATTGCGAGTCATGTTAAAAACATGTCCCTAAGGTCGCTTAATTCAAAACCTTCATCTCGCATTTGAAGAAAAAATCAAATCAAAAAAATAGGAGCGAGAATTAGATATAATTTTAAAACTTTAAATATTTTAATATAACCACTCATCAAGCACATTTGTGATAAAATAAATGTACTTAATTATATTTGGAAAATTTTTTAAATCAAATTATTGGTTATATTAATTAATCTATTCTTTATAATTATTATTTATTTTAATTTCTCAAAAAACTTTTCCCAAATTTTCGTGGAATAATATATTAGCGAATCTGTCTTGTGGAGTAGAGTCTCTGTTTATTATAATTAAATTGTTTCAAGTGTAGTATTGAATTAATGAACTAGCAGGATATACAGTCAATGAGGTTCATCAAATTATGAATAAATCGGATTCATGTATTACTAACGCGGATTCCTGCCGGGCTTTTTTGGGAAGCTGTTCTCCATAAAGAGTTACATCAGGTCTAAGCATTCATCAGCAATCGCATGATGGGATATCTCATTTAAATGTGAACAAAATATCAGGATTATATTGTTTTCAACAACTATCACAGTAGACTCTTTGAGTGGTTCAATGTACTTCTAGTACTTTTTTACTTCAAGCTTTTTGATGTAGCCCGTCGATATTTTGTGTTATTACTGCAGAGAGTTTCCAGACTTTTTCTAACTGGGCAAGTTTTTTATGAGTAATATTTGGCTGGACTCATCTACAGTCCATTTTTTGTCTGTAATATTCAAAAAATACTTTAGGTTCATTGTATAGACATGAATGGCTTAATAAATATTCGGGTTGATATTTCTCGAATTGTACGTCATGTTGATTATATAGTCAGTTTTTACTTCTAAAGTCTGGTACTCAACTTTCTGTAGAAACTCCAGCTCATCAGAAAAATACGATATGATTAGATTTGTCTATCAAATCTTGGAGTTGTTGTATTCTATTTTGAAAGCTTAGATTTTGCATTATTTTTTGATGGCTGTAAAATACACAACAGATCATTCATGAGAAAAATTTTCTATTTTATACATTTTATTTAGCCTTTTCTTTAGTGATTCCTCTGTATCAAAAGGGGGAATAAACCATTTTTTAGATAATATTTTGTCTACTAGTCGGTTGGTCCTTTTGTCTTCTCATCTGATATAAAAACAAGATATTAATTTTCATCATTTCTTTAAAACACGATATGTCTCAGACCATGCTTTATCCTTATCAGGGAAGCAGTGAAATCAATTCATGCTTAATACTATATCGAATTCTTCATCTTCAAATTTTAAATCTCAAACATCTCATTGCACAAGCTTTACATTTTTATACGAGTTCATCCTCTCTTTAGCTATTTTTAGCATATCTTCACTATAATCTACTCATATTATTTTAGCATTATTGAGCTTTTTGTATAATTCATATGTGAATACAGCAGTTCCCACAGGTACATCAAGCAGCTTTCACTTAAAATTTTCTGGAATGAATGATAGTACTCTCTCAGCCACATATTTATCATCTAGTCATTGCCAGAAATAGTTGATATAAAATTTGCTCCATCGTTTGCTTCATGTAAGCAAATCATCATAAACATTGATTGAACTTTTGAATGCATTTTTTACGCTAGTATGCTGCTTTGCAGCTCATTTCCTAATAATAGCATGAAGCTTTAGCATCCATCTATGTTCAAAGCATTCTAAAGTTAATCATGAGTTATTACATAATTTCTGCAAATCTGATTTATTGTATATTCTGACATCTCAATATCCAAACCGATTTAGAAACGGTAATTCTATATAATTCACAAAATATGATAGTAATTTTCATAAATGCATATCCCTCAAAATAAGTTTACCTCCAGGTCTCAAGACTTTGGCTACACTATCAAAAAATTTCTGAGGATCTGGATAGTGATGAAAACTCTGGGAACAAATGACAATATCGAATAAATTTTCTTTAAACGGTAAATCCTCTGCATCTCAAACTACAAATTCCACATTCTTGAGTTTCTTTTTTTTGGCAACTTCAATCATCTTAGGAGTTAGATCTAATCCTACATAATGTTTGTCAGGAAATTCTTGGGTGAGTAATGATAAAATAGGGCCAGTTGCACATCATACATCCAATAAATCATTGAAATCTTCTTTTTTGATTTCTGCTAAAATATCAGGATAATCGGCTCTGCATATTTTATAAACTCCTGCATTTTTTCATTCATATTTTTCGGCTGCTTTTGTGAATTCTTTTTTTGATAAATTTTTAAATTGTTCGCTAGTGTATCTCATTTTTTTTTATATTTATAAATTATCAAATTATTATTGAATATCAAAAATAACTAAATCTGAATAATTATTATCAAATAAATCAGATTTGTTTTCTGTGAAATAATATTGATTATTTTCTCAAATAATTTCTCCATCAAATGAATCAATATCAACTCCAAAATTTTCTAAATTCCCTTTGCTAATCGCTGTAATAGTAAATATTTCTCTAAATCCATTTATTCCAGTTCTGTTTTCTTCATTTTCATCTCATTTTATCAAAAATATTATTTCTGAGTGTGGAGTTCATCATTCATCAGTATCCACTTCACGAATTAATCATCCATCAAATTCTGCTCATAACTTTAAAGCTATTCAGCGATATGGGTCAAAATATACAGAATTATCTGATTCAATGTAGTTAGTTTGTAAAGTATCTCATAATATTATACTTCAGTCAAATCCTTCTAGATCAGGGTAAATGCTAAGAAATTTTTCATTGTTTCTTATATCGACTACCTCTTCGATTTGACCGGTTTCTTCATCTACTATGATATCTGTATCATTTTGCGTATCTATTTCATTATTTTTAGATTTACAACCCAAAAGATTTAGGCAAAAAATAGATAAAAGTCAGATTAAAAATAATTTTTTCATTTTGAAAAATTTTAATTAATAAATTCTCACGATATTTAATATTCAAATAATTATTTTTTTACAAGTTGGAATTTGATTTCTCGATTTCTCTCGTCTCTAAGTTATATGTGATTAGCTTGGCAATTTCATTTGAACTTTTGCTAGGAACAAATCCAATGATATCTCATTTACAGTATGTCTTGTACCATTGTGGGAATCTTTGAATGTTCTTTTCTCAGTAATTTGAGATACAGATAATATTACATTGATATTTTAGTTTTAGATATTGCCAAAGAAAATCATCTCATAATGGTTGCTCTCTTCATTCTCGGAAGAAAAAATTATCTAGAATTATAAAATCTCAATTTTTAATGTCTGGTAAATATGGAATGGGGTTGTCTACATTGTTTTGAATAGGGTAGTTGAAATTTGGTAAATTTTTTTTCAACTCTTGGAAAATACTTTCTCAATAAATGTCATCAAATATCCAACAATTAATCATCCAAAAAATAAATATAAATCTAGTTTTTAGATAATTATTTTTTATTTGAATTCAAATAAAAAAGACCTTCATAGAGAAGGCCTTCATATGAATATTGATTGTATTAGTATCCAGCTGTTAGCACATTCCACTCTCCTCCATTAGATCTTCATAGATACCATTCATAATCTGTAAGAGTTGTATCAGGTTCAAATGCTCAAGCCATTACAGCATCTTGTTCTGGAATATAGAAATTAGTTTTGAAGAATACACATTCATCTACATCAGGATTTAATTCTTTACAATAACTCAATTGATTAGCAGATTCTTCATCTCATTGATAGAAAATTTCCTGCATTTCAACTTTTACATTGAAATAATTAACAATCTTATCAACGGCAGCTTGTAAATCTTCATCAGAATAGATTTCAGAAGTTCCATTCCAGTCAGCTTTTTGTTCTACATCATCAATGAATCCGTCATCAGAAACTGTGTTATAGATAATTTCTCCTGGCTGACATTCTCATCTTTGATAAGACCATTCTTCACAGTAACTTCCATCATCGAACATACAAAGTCATTCTTCGAGATTTAAAGATCATCCATTTTCTTCACAATAAACTGCTGCAGGATTTGCAATTTCTGCATTTTCTTCTACAGGAGCTTCAGTTTTACCACATCCTGCAAGAGTTAAAACACCGGCTACTAATATGGCAACTAGTCCAAGTTCTTTAGCTTTCATAGTAAAAATAATAGTTAATAAATAAAATTACTGTTTGCAGTATATAGGTAAAATTACTTATTTTTCAATAGATTTATTGTTTTATATAGTGATATACTAACATTTTTTCCATGATAAAAACATGGAAATTAATATAATTGTTCTTTTAACATAGATTCAGGTCGATTAGTATAAGAAATTCTTTGATCTAGATTTTTGATTTTTTCTAAATCTTCATTCTCAATTTTAAAATCAAAAATTTCAAAATTTTCTTTCATTCTTTCAATGTGTGAACTTTTTGGAATAACGATTACATTATTCTGAATAAGAAATCTAAGCATAATTTGAGAGACAGATTTACCATACTTTTTTGCAATATTTACTAGAGTTTCATTCTCAAATAGTCCAAATCTTCATGCTCATAATGGGCTTCGAGATTCATGAATACAATTGTATTTCTGTAAAAAATTATGCATTTTTCATTGTTGCCACATGATGTGAGTTTCAATCTGGTTTATTGCTGGTTTTATTTCACAAGTTTCATAAATCTGTAAAAATAGCTCTTCATTAAAATTTGATAATCAAATAGCCCTACATTTTCACAGTTTATATGCAGTTTCAAGTGCCTTATAAATACTAATATTGTCTCACTTAGGTCGATGAATCAGAATCAAATCAAAGTAATCATATCAAAACTTTTGTAGAGAAATGTCGATTCATTTTAATGTATTTTCATATCACTTAGTTATCAGTTTTGTAGTAACGAAAAAATCTTTCCTGTCGATTCACGAAGCTTTAATGGCTTGTCAGACTCATCTTTCATTTTCGTAATATTGGGCAGTATCGATATGTCTATATCCTGTTTTAATTGCATTCAAAACAATGTCCTTGGCTTCATCAGGAGCGACTTTATAGACTCAAAATCAGAGTATCGGAATTTGTATTCAGTTGTTTAGAGTTGAGTATTGCATGGGTGATTACTGTAATCAAAATTTCTTCCTTAAATAACTAGCCAATTCTTCATACTTTTTTTGTTCTTCATATCATGCAAATTTCCAAGCATAACTAAGCATATCTACTACACTTTGATAAATCTTTTTAGTTTGCTCTGGCTCCAATTTTCTTGCGTCAGGGTAATCGGTTCTTAATTTTTTGGCATAGTCTGCACTGATTTTTTGATACTTTTCAGGCAAGTCTCACCAAGTGGAAGTCAAAACAGCAATCACAGCATTTACTGCTTTTAAAAGTCTGACTTTTTCTATTTCCTCTTTATTACTCAATCTATCATAATTTTTTTGAGCAGTAGTTTTGTTATATTGCTTCGTGAAAAGAGTCAGCTTTCCAACTCATTTAAAATGTTGTTTCCAATATTTATCGATTTTGCTTATTTGAACTTTTTTTCATGTAGCATTAATCATCTCATTATTTCACATATAGAATCAAACATGAGTGATTTCATTCTGAGTTTCATAAGTATTTTTATAAAAAATCAGATCTCAAACTTCGGCTTGAGACAAATCTTCTATCATGTTTCCAGTCGAAGAAAATTGTTCTCATTGTTTTGCAGAGTTTCTTTCGACAGTAATCCCTACATTTTCTAAAACCACTTGCACGAATCTACTACAGTCTGTAGGATCTCATGGTAAATCTCCATTTCATCAAAACATGTACGGACTATCCAAAAATAGTTTTGCAATTTCAATGATTAAATTGCGATCTTCTAAAGTGATTTTTGTCGCCATTATTTTTTTGAAGTTATAAAATATATATTATAGGATAGGGGTATTTTTGTCAAAATCAAGCAATTTGAAATAAAATTATTGAAAATGAACCACAAAATCATTATTATATTAACCATAAAATAAAAACAAAACGATGAATACAATTATTATAACGGTAACAATTGCATTAGTAATTGTAATGTTTGCTTTTATCTTGTTGATAATAGCAAAGAAAAAACTTAATCGATATGATGTAATTGGATACGAAAAAGTTAGAGTACTCTTTTACGTGCTTCTCTATATCGCAATTGGCATTGCGATAGGTGATCTTATTGTTTATTTCACATGCATAAAGTAATTTCTTAACTTAGTTTTCGGAGCTGATGATTCGGTTCCGATTTTATTTTAAAATAATTTATTTTTCTGAATTTAGTGCAATTCATAGAGATCCTGCAGATAACAATATTAGATATATTAATAAAATAATTTCCATTCATTGATAGTTCATATGTAAGAGGGTTGGTAATACTCAAATTAATAATCACATACATAATAATCAAAAAGAAAATCATGGTTTGTTAGGTACAACTTTTACCATTCAGACCGATAGACATAGTTGTATGTATTGCCGCCATAATTCTTGCTCTTATTTATTTCTTTGGTTAATCAATAGCTTAGATTTTCGGTTTAAGATTGATTTTTTATCCTAAATTTATATAAGTCAATTACGTTTATTTAAAACAAAAATCCATGATAAAAGAGTTTTTAGAGGAATTTAAAAGTTTCTCAGTTCAAGATTTTGAGCATTTGACTTATGCAATGATTAAGCCGGATGCTATTGTGGCAAAAGATGAAATCCTTAGAGACATTGAGAACAGAGGATTTGCGGTTCTTTTCCAGCAAGAGTATCAATTCTCTCAAAAACTTGCACAGAATTTCTATTCTGAGCATAAAGGAAAAGGATTCTATGATCGCCTTGTTGAACAAATGACAGTTAGCCCTGTTGTAGTTCTTATCCTTAAAAAGGATGGAGAAATCCCTTGTTGTCAGGCGTGGAGGAATGCTCTTGGTGCGACTAATCCTGCAAACGCAGAAGAGGGAACGCTCAGAAATGTTTATACTCAAAAACTTTTCGGTGGCCCTGAAATGTATGCTCAAGAAAAAGCTACAAACTGTTTCCACGGAGCGGATTCCGTTGCATCTGTAATTAGAGAGAGCAATCTTGTTCTCTATGATATAGCTGCAAATTCTTAATCTGCTTCAATTATTCTTATTAGACAGGTGTGGTTATCATATCTGTCTTTTTTTTATTCTCATTCACTTGCAAAAAAGGACAGGAATTATACAATGAACAAATATTTATTTTTGCAGTGTGAAATGTTCCAATATTTTCAATGAAAAATAGAAAGAAAAGGCTGAACGATATTTTTGATTCATGATTTTATCGGAATTCAGATTTCTTATTGATGAACTAAAACAGAAGGGGAGCTCTATCTTTTCCCATTCTATGATGAAAATAAAAGGACAGTTCAGTATTTTGCATTCGATACATTAGAACAGAAACAGATATTTGAACAATTCTTGAAAGTAAACTGAATCTGAACAAAGACGGCATTTCAACTTGCTCAGACTTCACAGGAAGAGCTATCAAACGCAGTCAAGAATATGGACGTGAAATTTTTCCAGTCTATTCCATGAGTTGGACCAAAATGAGCAAAGAAAATCTTACTTGAGCTCAAAGATTCACTCAATGCAAATGAATTATCATCGCTTGATGTGGACCAAAAATTATTCAAAGATATCGTCAAATCTATGCGTTGATTATGATATGAAGCAGAAAGTGTGAAAAAAGTTTTGCTTACATACAAAGAACCAATCACCAAAGAAAAAATGCCAGAAATTATCAAACGAATTATATCACAACTTTAAAAATCAGACTATTCTCATATGTTCCAATTAAAAACAATATTAAATAACCACTGAACAAAAATTAAGTATGGACTTCGAGTAGTTTTTTTTATCGCGATGATTATCGCGATTAGAACATATGTAAACTATTTAGTAGTGGTGGATTCAATCAAGACAGTGAACGATAGAACAGCCAGTGTTCAGAATGAAATGGATTACGCTCAGAATTTTCAGAAAAAATATCTATCTTCAGATTATTGATATTTATTTCTAGCTCATGATAATTCTATGATTTTTAATGGGGAGGAGATTATACTTTTCAAATCACCCGAAAATGTGATAGAAACGTGATTTAATGCAGATTTAACTCATATTCCATATCGTCCAACAGAGGAGGAACAAAGAAAAATGCTGAATCCTAAAAAGGCCTGGAATTTGTATTTAAGTGAAACTTGGGCTAAAGTTAAATAGATTTATATTATTGAAACAATCAATGCTTACAGCGTTTTCAATATTCTGGTTATTAAATGTATCATATCAAGTTATAGCTACATTTTTGGTATATTGAGTTCATTTATTGTGAGTATCTTATCCAGCATTAGTTCGTGAATGAATTTGGTTGCTATTTCTATTAGTAGTTCTAATTCTTTGATATAAAAATTTTAAACCGTACTGGAAGCAGCGAAAAAAAGTCCGAATTGCTTTCATAATTTTGATTATAGTTTCAGTATTGTTTTCTCTTTTGAAAGATGCAACGTGGAGTAATATGTTTATCTGAATCAAATATGGATTCCGATGGACTTTTATTCTAATTTCTGCTAGTTTCTTTGGATATGTAATATCTGAAAAACGGCAAAAATCTAAACTAATTCAAATCCTTCCACGAGTTCTAGTCCGAATTGTTATTCTATGATTTATATGGCAATGAGCTAAATTATTATGGCCAGATTTGTTCTATTGAATTTGATATGGAAAATTAGATGATTATACTTTCTGATCAAATCCGCCTATATATTATCTTACATGATACGAATGAACTTTACGTCGACAGTGATTCTTCTCATGACCAAATAATTACTGATATTTCTTGGTAGCATTTCTCCCATTCGTTTGGCGATTTTTCACTGATAAAATCAAGAAAAAAGAAGATACAGTTCTATCAATTTTCGCTTTAATAATCTGGATGGCCTGAATGGTGGCTACTTTGTCGCGTGCAGTTTTGGTTTGAATGGTGGTAGTTTTTGTAGCTCTATACCGAAGTAAATTGGAATCAAAAAAGAGATGGTTGCTCCGATGATGAGTCTGAATTTTAGCTGCTTTAGCTATACTTTCAGTTGTTAAACGAGAGTCAACAGTCTGACATGTTACAAGTAAATTATCTACAATTCCAGAAGTAATTTCTGAGCCACTTTGACACGGACTTGGAAGCTCTGGACCAGCAGTTCACTATGAATGAAAGTATTTACCAGAGAACTATTTCTTACAAATAATGCTCGATATCGGAACTGTCTGATTCTTAGTTCGAACATTTATGCTAATGTGTTTGCTTTTGGTTCAGTATAAGATGATATGATTAAGTAAATGAAAACTGACTAGCGAGGAGGAATACCAATTGCAAGTATTATATAAATTACAAATCTGATTTTTTGCTTTGTTCATCATGTGATTATTTTTGCATGTATTTGAGGATAGTATGGTAAATTATTTATTCTTTACGATATATGGAATTGTTTTATGAAGTTTGAGTACAAAGCTGAAAGGGGAGTTATCATGGAAAGAAGTTTTAGAGCAGAATAAAGATTTGCATTAAAAATCTCTTGAAATTATAATATTTTTCGAGTATAATATAGATAGATAATTAAATGTGGATGGATTTATAACCTACTTGCAAACCACAATAAAAAAATGCTAAAGGGACGACTGGAATTTTGATTTATTCACCGTCGAATTAGTTAAATTGTAGTTTGTAAGTAATATATCTCTTAATGCATTTGGTTATCTAATACAGGTTGGCCAAATGTATTTTTCGTTTATAGTAAAAGCTTCTTTACTTGTTTATCTTGTAATTTAATTTTAAAAATGGATGAAAGATATCATAAAAGAATAAGAAATATTCGGATAATAAGGCGTGAAGATAAAGTCCATTTTGTTATGTGCCCATGATTTTGATTGCATAAAAATATTTTAGATTTATTATCTTCTGAGACCTTAATCTATGTAGGATGAAATTGATATCAGACTATCTGAAATATTAAAAAGAAAAATATTTCTGCAGGAGATTGTTTGATAGTTCGTTATGATAATTTAAAAAAAAGTATTGAAGAATTAAATGATTAATAAAATTTTTATCTATTAAATTAAATATAAGAATGTGAATACCTTTAGAACTGATATCTCCTAAATTTGCATTATTATTAAATGATTTAAAGAAATACAAAACGAATGAGGAAAGAAAAAATTTATTAGAAGATTGAAAAGTAAATTGAAAATATGATTGAATGGCTGATGAGATTAAAAGATTTTTTAAGTATAAACAATATTGAAATAATAAAAAATAATAATATAAGAATTACATTCTTTATTCCTTTTATATGAATTAAATGAAAAAACTTGGAATGTTATCAATTATGCTAATAAGTCTATTTCTTCTCGGATGTTGAGATGGAGGTAATTCAGCTATCTGAACTACAGGATTAACAGAACAGGGAAACAATAATTCAGTGCAACAAAATGTTACTAATGAAGAGATGATTTTTCAATGAAGGAAAAATGTTTTAAGTATCAAAGTGAAGTAGATAAAGAAAAAGAGAAACAAGGATGGAGTTATGCTCAAGTTTTTTATAGTAAAATGTATGATAGTTGTTTAGTTGATACATTTGAACATGGTGACTATTGACAGACTTTTTATATTTATGATTTATTTAATTGAAAAAATATCTTAAATTGCACTATGTATCGGGATAATACTAAAGATATGTTATCATATGATTACGATAAATTTGATTTTAGTCTTCAAGAATGATGAGTTTGAGATTGTAATTTTATCTATGATTGGGTATTTGAATTATTACAAAATCCAGAATCTGAGGATTTATCAGTATTTCTCAATTCTACAGATTAAAAAAATTGAAAACTAAAAAAGCTCTCCATTTGGAGAGCTTCTTTCTATAATCATTAATTAGCTTCTAATACTGAATTAATCAATTCTCACTCAATATCATTCTGAATATATCTTTCCACAGGTCTTGCTCCATATTGTGGGTCATATATCTTTTCAATTATATCTTTCACTTGTTTAGCTGAGAATTTAGGTAACTTAATTCATTCTTTTCATTTCCATGCATCCAAGAATGTGGCTAGTTGCATGTTGAAGATGGCTTTCAAATCATCTTTACTCAATGGTCTGAATACCACTTTATGATCGATTCTGTTCAATAATTCAGGTGAAAGGGAAGTTTTAAGCTGATCAATAACTCTCTCTTTAACTAAATCGAAGTCTTTTTCGTTCATCTCTTTTTCAGTTCCTGTTGAGAATCCGATACTTACTTGTTTTTTACTGAATTCTTCACTTCCAATATTAGATGTCATGATTATGATGGTAGATTTGAAGTCGATTAATCTTCATTTGCTATCTTTTAATTGTCATTCATCTAGTATTTGTAATAAGATATTTAATACATCAGGTGAAGCCTTTTCAATTTCATCGAATAGAATTACAGAATATGGTTTTCTTCTAACAGCTTCTGTTAAACCTCCTCACTCTTCAAATCCCACATATCCAGCAGGAGATCAGATTAATTTACTTACAGAGAATTTTTCCATAAATTCAGACATATCAAATCTGATCATAGCACTTTCATCTCCAAAGTAATCTTTTGCGATAAGCTTTGCTAGGTATGTTTTACCTACTCCAGAAGGTCCCATAAATAAGAAACTTCCAATAGGCTTTTTCTTATCAACCATTGATAATCTTGATCTAGTTAATGTCTTAACTACAGCATCAACGGCTTCGTCTTGTCCGATAATGCTTTCTTTCAAAGTTGATTTTAGTCTCTTTAATTTGCTGATTTCATCTTCATTTACGATATTTACAGGAATTCAAGTTTTTTCTGCCAATACATTTCCGATATCTTTAGCATCAATCATACTTCTCAAATGAGTAGGAATTGTGCTTTTATTTCTGATTGATTGAAGTTTTTGCTTCAAGTTTTCTTCTTTTTCTTTCAAATCAGCAGCGGTAAAATAATCCTGATTTTCAATAGCTT
>FLNW01000416.1_pt1 | contig 12997 bp, 11 predicted proteins | sample 1140371 | NCBI WGS metagenome assembly FLNW01 (sample SAMEA3878170, study PRJEB12797) | bioreactor metagenome | biome: Moose rumen | place: Sweden | collected 2011-10
CATTTTGATATTTTTTTCAAAAATATATTACATTTAGAAATACATCAAAGCAACATTTGAAACAATGATGATTATTCTTAGCATTTCAATTAATTTGACAATGAATTTATATGTTAGTGTTGCGACTTTGAGTAGATATACGATGATTTTATTATATGTTAGTAGCAATCGTGTGAAAAGGAATAGCATTTATACGGAATTATTTATCTAACCACTTTTTTAATTTTAAAAAATAATCATGAAAAAACTGTCAATTATCATTCCAGTTTATAATGAGGAAAAAACAATTCCTTTTGTATTAGATAAAATAGAAAAAGTATTTTTAATTAACAAAATAGAAAAAGAAATTATTTTGGTTAATGATGCCTCAAAAGATAATAGTAAATGAGTGATTGAAAGATATATAAAAGAACATAAAAACATGAATATTCAATTTTATGAACACAAAGAAAATCAATGAAAAGGTGCGGCTTTACATACTTGAATAAAAAACGCAAAATGAGAATATATAATTATTCAGGATGCGGATCTTGAGTATGATCCTCAAGAATATAATCTTTTATTAAAACCCATGGAAGATTGATTTGCTGATGTCGTTTATTGATCACGTTTTATGTGATGAAATCCACACAGAATACTGTTTTTTTGGCATAGTAGATGAAATAAGTTTTTAACATTTTTTAGTAATATGTTTTCTAACCTAAATTTGACTGATATGGAAACGTGTTATAAATTATTTAGAGCGGATATTATAAAGAATATTCCACTTAAAGAAAATAGGTTTTGATTCGAGCCTGAGGTTACACAAAAATTATCACGTAATAAATCTATTAGAATTTATGAGGTATGAATATCGTATTATTGAAGAACTTATGAAGAATGAAAAAAAATATGATGGAGAGATGGTTTTAGAGCAATATATTGTATATTAAAATACTGATTATTTAAAGCAAAATAATTTATATTAAAACTTTTTAATTATGAAAAAGATTTTAGTAACTTGATGAGCATGATTTATATGATCACATCTATGTAAAAAATTACTTGATGAATGAAATGAAGTAATTTGTTTGGATAACTTGTTCACTTGAAATAAAAAGAATATAGAAAGTTTGATTTCTAATCCTGCTTTTACTTTTGTCCTTCATGATGTAACTCAACCTTTTTGGGCACAAGTAGATGAGATATATAATTTAGCCTGTCCTGCATCTCCTATTCATTATCAAAAAAATCCTGTAGAAACAATTAAAACATCATTACTCTGAGCTATTAATATGTTGGAGTTAGCACTTAAAGTAAAAGCTAGAATCCTTCAAACATCAACTTCTGAAGTATATTGAGATCCATCAGTTCATCCACAGCCAGAAACTTACCGATGAAATGTGAATATAAATTGAATTAGATCATGCTATGATGAATGAAAAAGAGCAGCTGAAACATTATTTATGGATTATCATAGACAGTATTGAGTAGATATTAGAATTATAAGAATATTCAATACTTACTGACCTAATATGCATCCTCATGATTGACGTGTAGTAAGTAATTTTATTATGCAAGCGTTACAGAATAAAGATATAACAATATATTGAGACGGATCTCAGACTAGATCATTTCAATATGTAGATGACTTAATAAGAGGAATGACTTTAATGATGAATAACGATAAATGATTTATATGACCAGTAAATATTTGAACAGAATATGAATTTACGATAAAAGAGTTAGCGGAAAAAATTATCAGTTTGATACCATGATGTACAAGCAAGATAATATATGAAGATTTGCCAAGTGATGATCCAAAACAAAGAAGAGCTGACAATAAACTAGCTAAAGAAATGTTATGATGGGAACCTAGTGTAGAGTTAGATGATTGACTGAAAAACACCATAGAATACTTTAAAAAATTTATATATTTCTTTTTTGGAACCTGTTAAATTATTTTAAGAATGAAAGAAAATAAAACGACAAGATTGAATAAAAGCAATACGGACTTTGGTTAAATGGAGATTCAAAAAATTAAGATAAATGCATTATTAATAAAACCTTGCAAAGAAATTCAATATTACTAATCTTTAATAGCATTGAACTAATTTATATGATTTTGTTGTATTTTGATTAAACACAAATTCCGCCTAAGAACTAAAGATGTACGCTATTTAACTAAAAAAAGACAATATTGTACAAAATGAATTTTTGGTTTTTGGTGGATAAAACAATATCCAAATAGAGAATTTAATCAAGCTTCTTGCCATATTGGTGTTAAATTAAGTAAAAATGCTACTACAAGAAATCAAATAAGAAGAATTATAATGAATTACATAAGAGATTGTAATGTTAGCACATCGCCAATAAATTGAGAATACTACAAGATATTTATAAACTTAGATAAAAACAAATTACCACAGCTAGTAAAATATATACAGGAACACAATAAGTCCGAACGAAACACTTATTTTAAATCTGAGTTCAAATCATCATTTACTTCATTTCAAAACTTTCTATGCTGAAAGAACTAAAAAAACAACGAAAACAAAAAAAACAAACGCGATGATTTAATATTCAATCATGGAGATCTGATTTTAAAGAAAAGTATGACAAACGCTTTCCTATGCCTCACATGGATAAGCCAACAGATCACCTAATTGAAAAAGATCAAGAAGCGGCCGTTTCACAATCTGCAAAAACAACAAAGCAAATACTAAAATTTTGGCTTATCTGACTAGCAATTGTAATATTATGATATATGATGTATATATCTTTATCGTATATATACATGGTAATCGCTGGATTTATTATTTCCCTTGCATTAGAGTGATGTGTGTTATTTTGGCAAAGACTCACCAAAAGTAGATGATTATGAATACTAATAACATATATAATAGCCACACTATTCATACTTTCTTGATTCTTAATTCTTGCTCCATTCTTTTTCAATCGATGAACGGAATTACTTCAATCGTTAATGACTTGGCTACTATGAGTTGAATCTTCAATTAATCAATTATGACTTACATGATTTATCGATAAAATTGGTCGATTACCTTGATTTGTAAAAGAAGAAGTTATTGAATGGCTTCAAAATTCAAACACAGATAGCATAATTGTTGTTATTCGCGACAACATATGAAGTATAATGTCCACATCTAGCAGTTATGTTAAAATTATAGCTTCTCAAGCTTTGAGTATTTTCTGAAATATATTTGTACGAATAGCAGATTTGGCCATTGTAATTACTCTGTGTGTATTTTTCTCTGTAGCACACTATGATATTAAATACATTCTAAAATACATATTTCGTCATATGTCTTCATCACGATCAAGAATAGATGCTGCATATTTTTGAATCACAAAATGGCTAAAAAGTCAGCTTTTCTTATGTATATTCATCTGATTAGCTTCTTATGCATGATTATGGTTACTAGAGTTATTTTGAATTAGCATTCCACAAAAGGCTACTTTAGCACTATTAGCGTGATTATTTGAAATTATACCATATCTTGGACCATTTTTATGAGCGACGCCTGCCGCTGTTTCTGCTCTAATCTTTTCTGGATGGTGGTGAGTGTTGGCAATAATCATACTTTATACAATAATTCAACAATCAGAAGAAAAGTTCTTAGTGCCAGTTCTAATGTGAAAGACTCTATGAGTTAGCCCATTAGTGGTGTTCATATGTATATTATTATGTGGTACAATTATGTGATTTTTTGGTGTACTCCTAGCAGTACCAATGGCTGTTATTGTATCGCTAGTGTTCCACGTTCCTCAAGTTGATGAAATAAAACATCCAGATGGTAAAGAAGAGAAAAAAATAAAATTAAATTTTAAAAAAAGAAAAGTTCTTATAAAGAAATAAATATTTAAGTACATATACACCATGAAAAAGAGATTACTCCATCTATGTTATAGTTTTTTGGCCAAATGTGCACGTCATTATTTAAAACGCCATAAACCTACAATAATTTGAATTAACTGAAGCGTATGAAAAACTTCATGTCGTATGATAATTTTTCAGACTTTACAAAGATTTTTTCCAAATAAAATAATATCAACATCACCAAAAAATTTTAATTGAGAATTTTGATTGTCTTTAAGTGTATTTGAAATCACTGAACGATCTCCATCTATTCTAAATATGATTAAAGTATGTTTAAAAGCCTTGCTAAAATCATTATTTTGAAAAAAACATTACGATGCAATAGTGTTAGAGTATTGAATCGACAATCCATGAGAAATGGATTTTATTTTGAAAGTTGCACACCCTGATATATGAGTTTTTACTGCAATTGATGCTGTACATAGTGAACAATTTGGAAATCCCCAAAAAATAGCTAGTGAAGAAATAAAGATGGCTTTAAATACAAAATCGTTAGTATTTTTGAATGCAAATGATGAATATGCTCAACAGTTAGCTCCAAGAATCAAGGTAGATAAGCTAATGTACAAAACTTTTGATAACGATAAAATTAATGCTGATATATATTTTGATGAACATTCATTCAAAAAATGAAAAGAAAATGCCGATTTGAGATCACACTTTGATTTACATATTAAAGAACAAGAATACAAAATTGAAACGAATTTGTTTGGAAAAATGAATTATGGATATATTTGAGTAGCACTATGAATTACTGAGACTTTGGCATATCGACGAAAAGAAGATTTACATTTAAAAAATAAAAATAAACTTGAATTGATGTACAAACTCCAACCTGGAAGATTATCCGTTTTTGACTGAAAATATAACACATTAATCATTGATTCTACATACAACGCTTCACCTTTAAGCGTGAGAAAAACTATTGATACAGTCTATACTATCAGAAATAATTGTTTCTCAAAGAGTGAAATCTGGCTAGTTTTATGAGATATGAGAGAACTTTGAGATTTAACTGAATCGGAGCATCGTAAACTAGCTGGATATGTTTCACAATCAGCAGACCAGCTTTTCCTCTTGGGTAAATCTATGAACGATTATTTAGCAGATGAACTAGAAAAAATCTGAGCTACAAATAATTTAACCGTTTGTAAAACTCTAAAAGAATTGAACAAAACAGTTGAGGATAAATTAAAAGAAAAAAAGGATAAAAATCCTGTAATTTTAGTCTTTAAATGAAGTCAAAATACCATCTTCTTGGAAGAGTCTGTAAAGCATTTCTTAAAAAATAGAAAGGATGAAGAACTACTAACTAGACAATCAGAATTCTGGATGGAGAAGAAATTTGAATTCTTAAAATAATATTCGTACCTCAAAAGATTAGATACTATACATAATCTCACTATTTTAATATATCTTGACTTTTTTATAAAATAAAGTATACTATAAATACAAACAAAAAGGCAAAAGAAATTATGAAACGATTTTTACCCCTGTTGCTCGCTATCGGGATGATGGCAACAACTACCGCAAATATAGCGGCACAAGAAAATGTCGGTTCCACTATCTCGTTCACCAACGAAATTGGATGCGGAATCGAATATACAGTTCCCGTACTCGTGGAAATCATCACAAGTTGCGATACGCTCTATGATGACGATGAAGCCATCCGACTCATTGAGGAATACGACAAGGAATTCCCTTCCTGTGGTCCGGACGAACCAGCTGTTCTCATTCTTATCCCAGATGATGAATACTTCAACGTAATCTTCATCCAGGAAGACTCTGAGGGAGAAATCCTCACTCTCAGGATTCTTACTGACGAAGGATGGCTCGAGTGCGATTCTGAACCATATTCCAGGGAACTTCTGGATTTATCTTCAATGGTTGCATTCGTACAACATTTACTTGATGTTACAGGCTCCCAGTGTTTACACTAGGGAGTTTTGTTTTTATAAAAAAGCCTTTTACCTTGCATATTCTTTCCAAAATACTATAATTCTGACCATAACAAATAATCAGATTTTAATTATTTTGTCATATTAGAATGAATTTATTTGAAGAATTGCAACGACGTGGTTTAGTTAAAGACACAGCAGGTGAAGATCTAGAAAAAATTATCAATAGCTGTGATGCCACATTTTACATAGGTACAGACCCAACAGCAGACAGTTTACATATTTGACATTATAGCAGCCTGCTTACAGTAAAACGTCTAGCAAAAGCTGGTCACCATCCAATTATATTAGTAGGCGGAGCTACTGGACTTATTTGAGATCCAAGACCAACCGCAGAAAGAGAGATTATACCATTTGAGACTGTTCAGAAAAATTTTGAATCACTAAAAAAACAAATAATAGAAATTTTCGATGGTAATGTAGAAGTGGTAAACAATTATGACTGGACAAAAGATATCACAATTCTGGAATTTTTGCGTGATATTTGAAAATATATAAACATAAACTATATGCTCAATAAGGATATCATCAATAGAAGACTAGAAACTGGAATTACATTTGCTGAATTTACTTATACTTTACTGCAGTGATACGATTTCTTGCATCTATATGAAACTAAAAATTGTATCATGCAAGTTGCATGATCTGACCAATGGTGAAACATCACTACAGGAATTGAACTTATCAATAAGAAACTAGATAAAACTGCATATGCATTTACGATGCCTTTAATTTTGGACAGTGCTGGAAATAAATTCTGAAAAAGTGAATGAAATGCTTTGTGGTTAGATAAAAATAAAACAAGTTCTTATGCAATTTATCAATATCTTGTGAATAGTGATGATAGCAAAGTAGAAGAATATTTGAAAGTTTTCACGTTCTTGAGTCCTGATGAAATCATAGAAATAATAAAAAAACATAACGAAGCTCCTGAAAATAGATTAGCTCAAAAGACTTTAGCAAAGGAATTCATTACAGATCTTCACTGAAAAGCTGAATTTGAAAAAGTACAAAAAATCATAGAAATTCTGTTTGGAAATTGAGATAAATTAGAATTAATTTCTAAAATGTCAGACGATGAAAAATCCGCTCTCGCTCGCGAAACTTGAAGCGTAAAAATGAACTGAAGCGAAATCAGACTTTTAGACTTAATTGTTCAATCTGGGTTAGCTTCTTCAAACTGAGAAGTTAAGAAAATGATTCAGGCTGGATCTGTGTATTTTAATGAAGAAAAAATCGAAGATATACAAAAAATTATAAAATCTGAAGTTTTAGTAAACTGAATTGGGTTGTTAAGAAAATGAAAAAAAACTTATAAATTAGTTCTTGGATAAAAATTATGAAAGAACATATCCGTAAAAGAGCACAAAAAGAAACAAAACACGCTCTTCTATATAGTTTATTATCTTGAATTGCTGCTATTGTCGATTATAGTGTATTTCTAATATTAACAAAAATATGACTTCCTATTATTATATCCAACATAATAAGTGGATTATGCTGATTAATTACATCTTTTTCATTAAATCTTAGAAAAAATTTCAAAAAAAGTGATAATGTAAAAAAAAGGTTTTTATCATATTTCTTAATTACCGTTGTCTGAATAATAATATCAACAGCCATAGTATATTCTCTAGTACATTGAGCAAATATTAGCAAAGCAATATCAAAAATCATCGATATATTAATTATGGCAATTCCTTTATATTGAGCAAATAGATTTTTTACTTTTGGAGATACATTTAAATGGCAAAAATCTAATACTCAATATTCTAATATAAAAGCACCTTCAGACAATGTTTATAAGGAAGCAAAACATCTACTTGAAGATTGAAAACTTGTTGTATTCCCAACAGAAACAATATATTGACTGGGAGCAGATGCTCGCAATGATAAAGCTGTACTTTCTATTTTTAAATTAAAATGAAGACCCCAGGACAATCCTCTAATTACACATCTATGATATAAAGAGCAAATTTCTGATTACGCCACAGTAGAAAACGAAATTCAACAAACAATTATCGATAAATTGATGCCTGGACCACTTACTCTTCTATTGAAGAAAAAAGAATGAACTATTTCAAATCGTTCATGTCCTTTAGATTATGTTTGAATTCGTTTACCTTCAAACTCTGTTGCTCAAAGATTTTTGCAAGTTTCAAATATTCCAGTTGCTGCTCCAAGTGCAAATATCAGTTGAAAACCTAGTCCAACTAATGCACAAATGGTTTATGATAATTTATGAGATAATGTGCCATTAATAATTGATGACTGAGAATCTTTTGCTTGAATTGAATCAAGCGTTATGCGTGTAGTTCCAGATGGAGATAAAAAATGAAAATTAAAAATTCAGATTCTCCGTCCTGGATTCCTTACAAAAGAAGATTTGGAAGATTGTTTCAATCATGAAATAAAAGTAGAATATACGACTAAAAATCCTGAATTATCTCCATGAATGAGATATAAACACTACAGTATCGATGGTCATGTCAGAATTTTTGATGATTTGAATGATATAGAATCTGTCATTTCTAAAATCCCCCCTACCCCCCTTAATAAGGGGGGCAATCCGGAGGATGGGGGGATTGTTCTTATCAAAGATGAGCAGGAAATTTCAGAACAAAAAACAAAAATCTGAATCCTACTTACTCAAGAATTGATAGATAATAATAAAAGTTTAATTACAAACTTTGAAAAAGATTGAATTACAATAATCCCACGATGAACTAAATCAAACCTAGCAAGTTGTGCCCACTCGCTGTTTGATCATTATCATACAGCAGAAAAATCATGAATTAACCTGCTTTTCGTAGAAAGGATACCAGAAGAATGAATTGGTTACGGAATTATGAATAGAGTAAAAAGAAGTGCTGAAGTTTAATACATAACAATAAAATATATTATAAACTTATACAACTGGAGGTTTCTGAAGAGCTTCTGGTGGTCTTTTAGTTGAACTTGCAGCTTGACTTATTGCCTGATTTCTAACTTCTCAAATTCATTTTTTTACAGTTTTCATAGCTACTCTTGGTGATTTCTTAGCTATTACTTTTCAAGTTTGTATTGCAACAGACTTTGCAGTTTTTTATAAGCCATTCTTCAAAACAGTTTTTCACGCTTGTTTTATCGACTGCATAGAAATATTTTTTCAAGTTTGTCTAATAACTCATTTACACACATTTAATAAAGACTCCCCCATTCATCACGGTATGAGTGTAAGTACGAGTAAAGTTGCACTCCTTCATGTACGATATTGAGCTTCTGGAGTAGCCAATCATTGTGTAAAAGCATCTCAATATGCTTGTGCAAGTTGTTCTAAAAGATCGACTGGTTTTTTTATTATATGCCATAATGATTTAGCAAACCCTGTAATATCTTTTAAAATTTGAATTACCATATCTGGATATGCCATAATTTCATCAATCACTCACTTTATAAGATTTCTCACCTCATCATTCTTATTTATTTTTTGAGAAATTCAACATATCCAATAAATTGCTTTCGTAAATTCATTTGGAGATTCTTCTGCTCAACTTTTAGCATCAATTCATTTTTTTATAAGTTTATATTTAATGTTATTTATTGCCGCTATTTCATAATTCAGATTTTCTGAACTATTAAAAGTTTTACTTTTTAAATAATTCTTAAAATTACCATCATACAAAGTTGAAAGATATGAATCAGTATATTTAAATTGATTTTTTAGTTCAGCAAGAGCTTCTTTTACTTGCTTTTCAACAGCTGCTTCTTGTGAACCTCTGACATCGGATTCTATCCTATGCGATAAATCTTCTAACATTGCCATAATTATAATTTATAAAAAACAACTATTAATTTAATTTTTTATCTTGATAATCTTTTACCAACGATAAAAGATTTTCATAAATTACTCTTAAATCTTCATCTGTTGCATATTTTCAAAATTCTCAAAGAGTATCGTCCAATCAATTCAAGTCTCATCAAACATCTCAAATAATCCTTGTTATGTTTTTTACCTCCTTATACTTATCTTCATGAGACATCATATCAAAATGAGATAACTGATTTTCTATGGATAACGCCATCAACTAAATTAAATTAAGACATAAAATTGGAATACTTAATCTTACACAAAAAAAAGGAAGTCAAATTTTTGAGGACTTTTTTCGCAAACGAGAACTCCCTATTCAACATACATGAAAAAACCAGAACTATTCTATCAACATAACCCCATCTCCAGGTTCAGTATCAAAAATCTCATAATTTATTTGCATTTTTTCGATGAATTGATATAATCAAACTAGTTTGTTTTGATATTTGATGACGTCGTCAAGTAAAAGCGTATTTTCTGGTGCAAGATGTAATCGAATTTTCTGCAGGTAATCTCAATATTGGCTCTTCTGAGCATCAATAAATGCTGCATCGAATTTCTGTGAAAAGAACTTTTCAAGTACAATTTCATTAATATCAAAAGGATAGAGAACTACATTATTTATTTCAGCTTTTTCTATATTTTTCAAGGCTTCAAGGTAAGCTGGATAGCTGATTTCAAATGATGTCAAAGTTCCTCACCACTTGGAAATTGTCTGGGAAATGACAATACTGCTATATCATACAGCAGATCAGATTTCTAAAACTCTTTTGGGCTGATGACGCTCGAGCCAATAAATAAGAAAATCTTGAGTCTGAATAGAAATCAAAGGTATATGTCTAGCTTCACAAGACTTACGCAAATCTGCCAAATCCAACATTTGAGGAAATAATATGTAAAACTCTATATTTCAAACAAAAATTTATATTATTTATACTAGATTAACATTATGATTACAACACAATGAGACAGAGAAATGCACTCAAACATTTCTATCAATTTAAGTAAAAAAAGCAATTCTAAAAGGAACTATCCTACAGAAACTAGAACTTACAATTCCAGAAACACTTCTAGTCAAAGTCTTTATGCTCAAGCTGTAAATGGACAATTGAAAAATCCTAGTCCGGCTAGAAGGACTACTCATTCAACTACAACTTCTACAACTTCTACGACTTCTACGAATTGAACTACTCATACGAGAGCTGTAAATTCAGCTAGGACTGCGAGCACAACAACAAATACAAGAACTACGAATTCAAGAACAAATTACACTCAATGAGCAGACAAAACATTATCTTCTGCAAATTTCTTAAAACACAGAAATCAAGCTCCAACTCAGTCAATAGCAGATTTAAAAAAATTAGTTAAAAAAGATGAAATTCCAGTAAGAGTTTTTGGACTTTGAGGATTAGAAGAAATCTGAATTAACATGACAGTCGTAGAATATAAAGATGATATAATCATTGTAGATGCCTGATTAGAATTTGCAAGTTTTGATATGCATGGTGTAGATTATATCATTCCAGACATCTCCTATCTAATTCCGAAAAAGAAAAATATTAAATGAATATTAATTACTCATGGACATCTCGACCATATCGGAGCGATTAAACATATTCTTTCAGAATTAGATTACCCTATCGTTTACACTACTCCATTAGCACTGGGATTAATTAAAAGAAGCCTAAATGATCAAGATCAGAAAAAGATGAAATATAAAATTATAGATCCAGATATAGATATAATCAAACTTTGAGAATTTTTGGTTGAGCCCTTTCGCGTAAACCATTCAATTCCTGAATCAATGTGATATGCAATTCATACACCAAAAGGAAATATTGTTCATTCATGAGATTTTAAAATCGATTTTGTACCAGCTATTGATAAGCCTGCAGATTTGGGAAAGATTAGCAGAATCGGTCAGGAATGAGTAAAATTATACTTATGAGAATCTACAAATGCCAGAACTCCATGACACACTCCAAGCGAAAAATTGATTGGAGAGAATCTCGAACGCGTAATCAAAAATCATCCCAACCAAAGAATTATTATTTCGACATTTGCATCAAATATATGAAGACTTATCCAGATTATTGAAAGTGCTGTAAAGCATAATAGAGTAATATTTCTAGCCGGAAGATCTATGGTATGAAACGTTCAGCTTTGTCAAGAACTTGGATATATCAATGTACCAAAAGATATGATTAGACTCGTTTCTGGTGAAATCGATCAAATGCCAGATGAAAGAGTGATGATAGTCTGTACTGGTTCTCAGTGAGAAGAATTTAGTGCACTTGTAAGAATGGCTACAAATACTTACAAAGATTTCATGATTAGACCTGGAGACTGTATATTACTTTCATCTCACACTATTCCAGGAAATGAAAAAGCTGTATGATCATTATTGAATACTTTGATTGATATGGGGATTGATTTGGTAGATGAGCCTACTCTTGCACTTCATACATCTGGACATGCCTGCCAGGAAGATATGAAAGAAATGATGGCACTTCTGAAACCTGAATATTTCTGTCCTATCCATGGAGAATCACTAATGAGACATGCACACAAAAAAATCGCTCTCGATATGAGGATTCCAGAAGAAAAAATTTTACTTCCAAAAAATGGTCAGATTGTTGAACTTTATGATGAATGTGTATTACTTTCAGAGAAAAAAATCAAACTCGACACAGTTACAATCGATGGAAAATGACAGTGACATCTAAGCTGAGAATATGTAACTAAAGCTCGTGGAATTATGTGACAGGATGGAGTTGTGGCCTTGATATTCAAGATTGATACTAAAACGAGAGAATTAGTTTGAAATTTACAAATCGAATCTAGATGATTTGTTTATTCCAGTGAAGTAAAGTCAATTCATACTCAAATAGTTGAACTTGCTAGAGCTGAATACAACAAAAATCTGAAGAAGAAAATGGATATAAAAGATAATCTCAGAACAATTAAAGAATTACTTGAATGAGAGATTGAAAAAATAATTGGAAGAGTACCAATGATTATTCCAATGTATGTATATATCAATAGAGAAGCACTTACAACCACTGAAAAGCCAAACGATGATGAAGAAATCATCGGAATGACATTAGAAGAACAGTGATGAGGAGGAGAAGAATAAAAAATTTATATTAAAAAAGACATCCAAATGGATGCCTTTTTACTTTTTATTACTTTGCACTTCTCATAAGCATGATCATTACATATCCACGTAATTCTTGTAAATTAGGTGTATCATTTGTAATGATCTTCTCTTCCATCAATTTAGCCAAATGAGTTGAATAATATTTATCC
>FLNW01000031.1_pt1 | contig 12985 bp, 10 predicted proteins | sample 1140371 | NCBI WGS metagenome assembly FLNW01 (sample SAMEA3878170, study PRJEB12797) | bioreactor metagenome | biome: Moose rumen | place: Sweden | collected 2011-10
CGCACGCGAGTACTATCCCGTGTCAACGGTTCTGCAAGCCATAGAACACAAACTCAAAACCTGTGCGGAGGCGGGCACGCCGGTTGACAGCATCACCTTTTCGGGCAACGGGGAGCCCACATTGCATCCGGGGTTTGACCGGATTATCGATGGGCTTATCCCTCTTCGCGACCATTACTATCCGAATGCCGTCATTTCCTGCCTCTCCAACGCCACACAGCTGATGCGTCCGGGGGTGTGTGCCGCCTTGAAACGGATTGAGAATCCTATCCTGAAGTTAGATGCCGGAACGCAGGAGATGCTGGAGGTCATAAACGGTCCTGTCGTGCCCGTGAATCTGGAAGAGGTGGTACAGAAATTATGTACATTTGAGGGCAGTCTCATCATCCAAACCATGTTCTTGAGCGGCGAGAGGGACGGAGTGCCCTTTGACAACAGCCAGGAGCCTCATTTTTCCCGTTGGCTCGAATGTGTGCGCCGCATCCATCCCAAGCGCGTGATGATTTATTCGCTTGACCGCGAGACACCGGCCCTGCAACTGCACAAGTTCGGCAAAGAGACGCTGGAGGCCATCGCGGACAAGGCGCGCGCCTTGGGCATTCACACGGACACATACTAAAAAACTATTGGCCCCTGGCCGTTAGCGATCGGCTGTTAACGGTTAATAAGACTATAAGTCAATAGCCAACGGCTATCCGCCTTTCTCATTTTTTTTGTATATTTGCGCGGTTTTATAAAGGTTAAAAAAAAGAGAAAGTCATGTTTACCGGAATAGTCGAGAAAACCGCAAGGATTGTGGATATCGTGAAAGACAGGACCAACTATGATTTCACGTTGGAGGTGGATTTTGCGGACGAGCTTACGATAGACCAGAGCATGGCCCATGACGGCTGCTGCCTCACGGTGGTGAGGTTGGACAGGGAGAAAAGGCAGTATGTGGTCACGGCGATGGAGGAGACGATGCGGAAGACCAACCTTGGCACTTGGAGAGTGGGCGGCGAGGTGAATGTGGAGCGCAGTATGCGCATGGACGGACGTTTTGACGGACATATCGTGCAGGGCCATGTCGATCAGACCGCCGTATGCGAGCGGGTGGTGGATGAGAATGGCAGCTGGCGGTACTATTTCACCTACGATGCGTCAAGGAACAATTTCACCGTGCCCAAAGGCTCGATCTCCGTCAATGGCGTGAGCCTCACCGTCGTGGACTCTGAAAAGGGGAGCTTTTCCGTGGCCATCATCCCCTACACCTATCAGAACACGAATTTTCACAACATTCAGCCCGGTACAGTGGTGAATATTGAGTTTGATGTCTTCGGGAAATATGTGCAGCGCCTTTTGGATGAATATTTTTCGGGGCAGTCAAAATAAATCCTGACGGGAAGCGTTTTACCAGTCTTGTATGGAAGATTAAAAATCAAGGTATTGAAACGGAAAAGACACCCCATATCCCGCTCCCTGTTCGTCGTGGTCGGCATGATGACGGCGGTGCTGTCCTCGTGCTCCACCCAGAAGAACACGTTCCCCAACCGGGCGTACCATAATGTGACCTGCCGGTACAACGTGCTCTGGAACGGCCAGCAGTCGATGAAGCAGGCGGAGGTGGAGATGGCGAAGCTCTCCAAGGACAACTACACGGCCACGCTTCCGGTGTACAACTATCCCGACAAGACGGACATCGGGGCCGCGCTTCCGCACCTGGACCGTACGATTGAGAAGGCTTCCAAGGCCATATACAAGCATTCCATGCTGATTCGGGGCAAGGAGTATGTGAAGACCATCGACGACGCCTATCTGCTGATGGCGAAGTCCTATTTCTACAAGCAGGACTACAACCAGGCGGCGCGCGTAACCAGTTACATCACGCACAATTTTCCGAAGGCGAACACCTACAGCGAAGCGGCGGTGCTACAGGCCCGGACAAGCATGCGCCAAGGGTACTTCGCCAGCGCCGACGAGCAGCTGGAGAACCTGCACTACTTGGCCACCAATCGGAAGAACCGGAAGTTCAACGTGCAGTTCAACGCGGCCAAGGCGGAATACCACCTGACCGCCCCGGACGGGGAGGATGGGGAGGCCATCGACTACCTGAACAACGCCATCTCCGCCCGCCCCATGCGCGAGTTCAAGGCCCGTCTGCAGCTCATCCTCGGCGAGCTGTATGAAAAAGTGGGCCAGCAGGAGGAGGCCCAGAAGAACTTTTACAAGGTGATTAAAAAGTCCTCCTCGTACGACATGGTGTTCTGTGCCCAAATGCACCTTGCCAGCAACTATGACGGCACCGACGCCTCCCGCAACGCCATCATGCGGCAGTTCAAGAAGATGCTGGAAGAGAAAAAAAACGAGGACTTCAAGGACCAGATCTACTATGCTTGTTCCGAGATCGCCCGCATTGACGGGAACGACACCTTGAGGGAGAATTATCTGGCCAAATCCGTGGCAACCTATACCAACAACAACTATCAGCGCACCTTCTCCAGCATCACACTGGCAGACCTGTATTTCGACCGGAATGAGTACCGCCTGGCCCAGGCCTATTACGACACGGCGGCCTTGAGCATCCCGAAGAACTACCCCAACTACGAGGCGGTGATGAAAAAATCGGGGGTGCTGAAAGACCTGGTGCTGAAATTGGATGAGATAGACCTGCAGGACAGCCTGCAACGCATCGCCAGACTGCCCGAGTCTCAACGCAATGCGTGGGTGCGCAAGATGATTGCCGACTACACGGAGGCGGAGCGCAAGGCGGCCGCCGAGGAGGCCGAAAGGATGCTGGCTCTCCAGAACGCCTCTTCCTACACCAATATCAACGCCAACACCTCCAACGGAAAGTGGTACTTCTACAACCAGTCGCTTGTCACCGCCGGCCAGCAGGACTTCTACCGCCGGTGGGGCAGCCGGAAGCTGGAGGACAACTGGTTCATCAGCAACAGGCAGCAGATATCCTTTGAGGACCTGGCCATGATGAACAACCCCAATGCGGCCGCCGACTCGGTGGACTACGACGAGGACGGCAACCCGATTCCCAAAAGGGAGACCGACCCTAAGAAGGAGCAGTATTACCTGCAGGACCTGCCCCTGACCCAGGAGGCCATCGACAGCTCCAATGCCATTATCGCGCGGGACCTCTTTGAGACGGGCTACATCTACCGCGACTTGCTCAACGACCTGCCGCGCGCGTGCGCGTCGTTCGAGTCCCTAATCAAACGCTTCCCCGACGGCGAATATTCGTTGCCCTGCATGTACCTCCTCTACACTATCTACGCCTCACAGCATGACGACAGAGCCGGGACGTACAAGCAGACCATCCTGACCCGGTATTCGGAAACAGACTACGCGAAGCTGATTAATGACCCGAAATACTACGAGAAACTCGCCGAGTTGGAGAGGGTGGCGGAGCGCCGGTACGAGCAGGTGTATGAGGATTTCAACAGGAAGGAATGGGCTGCGGTGGTGCGTTCCGCCGACCAGATGATCCCCGTCTGCACGGAAACGTCCCTCAAAGCCAAGTACAGTTACCTGCGCGCCGTGGCAGCGGGACAGGTCCATAACCAGGACACGCTGATAGTAGGGTTGCGCGCCGTGCTCGCCGATTTTCCGGATGAGCCGGTGGCGGAGTTGGCCCGCATCTATCTGTCCACGTTCACGGCGGAGCAGATCGCCAGCACTATACCCACAGGCGACACCGCCGCGCAGGAGGCGGTGGCCGCCCTGATGCAGGAGAAGGACAGGTTCAACCCGTTTGTGCTCAAACCCGACGAGATGCACTATGTGATCCTGCTGGTGAGGACCGCCGCCCTATCGGTGCAGGATGTCAAACGGAACCTCATCAATTTCAACAACACCTATTTCAGCCTGCAGCATTTCAACATCAGCAGCTTCTACATCAACAACACCCAGCAGATGGTCACCGTGGCCAAATTCAACAACCAGGAAAAAGCGGTGGAGTATTACAACTACCTGCTGAAAAACGAAAACTTCGCCCCGGAGGTGGAAAGACAGAACATTGTCGTTTATCCCATCTCCTCCTCCAACTACACCACTTTCTACAACAGGCCGGACGACCGTCCCCTGTATGAGGATTTTTTGAAGGAAAATCACCTTAAATAGGACTTTAATGGATACCAAATTAAATATTTAGAGTATGAAAGAGAATGAACAAAGAGAGTATGGCGTCGTGAATGTCATCGCGAACGGAACACAGCTGGAAGGCAATGTCATTACCAACGGGGACATCCGCGTGGATGGTGTCGTGAAGGGCAATATTGTCTCGAAGGCAAAGGTCATTGTGGGCCGGGAGGGCCGCGTGGACGGCAATATCACCTGCTCCAACATTGAGATTGAAGGCCATGTCAGCGCCGAGTCCCTGAATGTCAGCAACCTGATTTCCCTGAAGGCGACGGCCAACATGGCGGGGAACATCACGGCAGGCAAGATTGCCATCGAGCCGGGCGCCGAGTTCTCGGGCAACTGCAAGATGCAAAACGCCAAGGTCCCCGCGCCCCCGCACGTGCCACAGCCCGAAAAAAAATAACCGGATGCCGGCCCCCCCGTTCAGAAAAGACCAACCGCTGCACAACTATGCCTATTATTCCAACATGGGGATAGAAATGGCCGTGATTATTGCGGCCGGTGTGTTCGGCGGAGTCAAGTTGGACGCGTGGATAGAAGTCTCCCCCTTGTTCACCGTCGTCCTTTCCTTGACAGGCGTGGCCGTCGCCATGTACGTGATGATCCGGACCCTCTCGTCCAAGAAACCCTCCAAGCATGAGCCAGAAGATACCCATTAAGAAATTCTCCTTCCGCATACTGGCGTTCTCCGCCGTGGTTGCCGCGATTACCGTGCTGTTCCAGTGGCTATGCCCGGACTATGCGTCGCCGGCATTGCCGTTCATCGTGCTGTTTTTCTGCATCATGACGCTGTTCACCCTCTATATCGTGCTACGGGATGAGAAGGGAAAAGCCCAGAACCGGTTTGTCTCCAGTTACCTGCTCTCCCGCATCATCAAGATCTTCTCCTGTCTGCTGTTCCTGGTCGCCTACATGCTGCTGAACAGGCCCGACGCCGTCCGATTCGCCGTCGCTTTCTTAACCGTCTATTTTCTCTATTCCATCTTTGAGGTGGTGGTGCTGAAAAAGGAGATGTCCGACGCGGAAAAGAGTAACCCATAATCCCAAAACCCCAGAATATGAACACAAACCAACTCATCAAACCTGACCTGTACTACATCGGAGCCTCCGACCGTCGCCTGGCTCTTTTTGAGAACGTGATGCCCGTACCCAAGGGCGTGTCCTATAATTCCTATTTGCTGACGGATGAGCGGACCGTGCTGCTGGATGCGGTTGACAATGCCGTGGGAGAGCAGTTTCTGGAGAACCTGGAGGCCGCCCTCGCGGGCCGGACGCTCGACTATTTTATTATCCATCATGTGGAGCCCGACCATCTGGCGCTCACGAAAGAGGTCCTGCTCCGCTATCCGAACGCCCGGATTGTGTGCAGCGCGCAGGCCGCCAAGTTCATCACCCAGTTTTTTGAATTGGAGCTGCAAAACCAGCCCCTCGTGGTCAAGGAGGGCGACACGCTCCGCACCGGCAGGCACACGTTCACTTTTGTGTCCGCTCAGATGGTACACTGGCCCGAAGTGATGGTCTCCTACGAGTCGGTGTACCAGATACTGTTTTCCGCCGACGCTTTCGGAACATTTGGCGCGCTCGGCGGCAACCTCTTTGCCGATGAGGTGGACTTTGGCCGCGACTGGCTTGACGAGGCCCGCCGCTATTACACCAACATTGTGGGCAAATACGGTGTGCAGGTGCAAAACCTCCTGAAAAAAGCCTCCACATTGGACATCCGGATGATTTGTCCGCTGCATGGCCCCATCTGGCGTGAGAACCTCCCGTATTTTATACAAAAACATGATGTGTGGAGCAAGTACGAGCCCGAGACGAGGAGTGTGGTGATAGTCTATGGCTCGCCGTACGGACATACGGAGTCAGCCGCCACCGCGCTGGCCCGCCTGCTTGCGCAGAGGGGTGTCAGGGATGTGCGCCAGTATGATGTTTCCGGCACGCATGTGTCCTATTTGGTGGCGGAGGCCTTCCGATGCAGCCACCTTGTACTGGCCGCACCCACGTACAACGGTGGCCTCTTCCCGCCCATGGAGACGTTCCTGCTGGACCTGCGTGCGCATTTCCTGCAGGGCAGGACCTTTGCCCTCATTGAAAACGGCACCTGGGCGCCCCAGGCCGCAAAGGGCGTACAGGCCATTATGGCCGAAATGAAGCCCAACACCCTGCTGGACCCCATCGTGACCCTGAAGTCATCCCTCAAGAGCGAGCAGCTGCCGCAACTGCGGCAGCTGGCGGATAATATTGTGGCAACGCTGTAACCTGTATAACCGGCATGTTTAAGATTATCAAGAAAGAAGAACTCGGAAAGGACACCTTCCTCATAGAGGTGGAGGCTCCTAAAATTGCCAACGCCGCGCTGCCCGGTCAGTTTGTCATCGTGAAGTCGGACTACAAGGCCGAGCGTATTCCGCTGACCATCAGCGACACGGACCTCTTTGACGGTACCATCACGCTGGTGGTGAAGACGATAGGGTATTCCACACGGAAGATGCTGGAGTTTGAGGTGGGCGAGTCGTTCCGCGACGTGGTGGGTCCGCTGGGACATCCGTCCGCATTCATACACCGGCCTATTGGCGAGCTGCGCCGCGCACATTACTGCTTCATCGCTGGCGGCGTGGGCATAGCCCCCATATACCCGCTGGTGAAATGGATGTACGCGCACGGTCTTGACTGTGACGTGATTGTGGGAGCCCGCAACAAGTCGCTGCTGTTCTATCTTGAGAAACTTCGCCCGGTGTCCGGCAACCTCTATATCGCCACGGATGACGGCTCCTTGGGCGAGCGGGGCACGGTGACGGACGTGCTCGACCGCCTGGTGAGCCAGGAGGGCAGGCGTTACGATGAGATAACGGCCATAGGACCCATGATTATGATGAAGTTTGTGGCCATGAAGGCTGCGCAGCTGAACATACCCTGCGTGGTGAGCCTGAACGCCCTGATGGTGGACGGCACCGGCATGTGCGGGGCCTGCCGTGTCACAGTGGGTGGGCAGACCCGTTTCACCTGTGTGGACGGCCCTGAGTTCAACGCCGCGCTGCTGGACTTTGACGAGTGCATGCGCCGGCAGGCGATGTACGACCATATTGAGGCGGTGAAACACGACGGGCGAGGATGCGAGTGCGTGCGTGCCGCCGAGTCGCAAGTTGGAATGAAGGACATGCCCATGAGGCGGGTACCCGTACGCGAACAACCCGCAGAGGTGCGCCGCAACAATTTTGACGAAGTCTGTTTGGGATATAATGAGGAAGAGGCCATGGCGGAAGCCAAACGCTGCCTCAACTGCAAGAAACCCATGTGTGTGAGCGGATGTCCCGTGCAAATCCACATCCCCGCGTTCATCCGGCAGGTGGCGCAGGGCAACTTTGAGGAGGCGGCGCGCATCATCAGCGCCGACACCGCGCTGCCGGCAGTGTGCGGACGCGTGTGTCCGCAGGAGACCCAATGCGAGGGACAGTGCGTGCTGGGCCGTAAAGGGGAACCCGTCGCCATCGGCAAATTGGAGCGGTTTGTGGGCGACTGGGCCCGCGAGAACAAGTTTGCCCTCACAAAAAACGCCCCCGAAAACGGCTACAAGGTGGCGGTCATCGGCAGCGGCCCCGCCGGACTCACCTGCGCCAAGGAACTCCGTATGCGCGGCTATAACGTCACCGTGTTCGAAGCCTTGCACGAGTTTGGCGGCGTGCTGGTATATGGCATCCCCTCCTTCCGCCTCCCTAAAGAGACAGTGGTGAAACATGAGGTGGAGAACGTGAAAAGACTTGGCGTCCGCTTCGAGTGCGACATGGTTGTGGGGCGCACCGTGTCCGTCGATGACCTGCTGAACAAGTGGGGCTTCGACGCGGTTTTCTTAGGAACCGGCGCGGGATTCCCCAATTTTTTGAACGTGCCGGGCGAGAATCTCTGCGGCGTGGTGTCCGCCAACGAGTTCCTCACCCGCAACAATCTGCTTTTCGCCTACAAGAAGGAGCATGAGACCCCCAACTTTGTGGGCAGGCGGGTGGCCGTGGTGGGCGGCGGCAACGTGGCCATGGATGCCGCGCGCACCGCCGTGCGCCTGGGGGCGGACGTGCATATCGTGTATCGCCGTTCCGAAGAGGAGCTCCCCGCCCGCGCCGAGGAGGTGCATCACGCCCGTGAGGAGGGCATCCGCTTCCACCTGCTCTGCAATCCGACCCGCATCCTTGGCAACGAGGACGGCTGGGTGAGCGGCATGGTGTGCCAGCGCATGGAACTGGGAGAACCCGACGCCTCAGGCCGCCGCCGCCCCGTGCCTGTACCCGAGACCGAATTCACCCTCAACGTGGATATGGTCATCATTGCCGTCGGCACGTCCCCGAACCCCCTCATCGCCTCCACCACCGGAGGACTTGACGTGAACCGACACGGCTGCGTGACCGCCGATGAGGAAGGACGGACTTCCCGCAAGGGCATCTTCGCCGGCGGCGACATCGTGACCGGCGCCGCCACCGTCATCCTCGCCATGGGCGCAGGCAAAAAAGCCGCCCAAGCCATCCACGAATTCCTGACGTTTAACACATAACCCCACCCCTCACTCCTCACTTCTCACTTCTCACTCCTCACTTCTCAATTGTCAATTCTCAATTCTCAATTATAAATTATAAATTATAAATTTTCATCCCATCCCCCTCCATTATGAAAAAAATCCTTATCACCGGCGGCGCCGGCTTCATCGGTTCCCATGTGGTCAGACTTTTTGTCAACAAGTACCCCGATTATGAAATTTACAACCTTGACTGTTTGACCTACGCGGGCAATTTGGAGAACCTGTCCGATGTGGACCGCAAACCCAACTATCACTTCATCAAAGGCGACATTGCCGACCCGGACTTCATTACGAGGTTGTTCCAGCAATACCAGTTTGACGGCGTGATACATTTGGCCGCCGAGTCGCATGTGGACCGTTCCATCACGGATCCGATGACGTTTGTACACACCAATGTGCTGGGCACAGTACACCTGCTGAATGCCGCCCGCACCCTTTGGAACGGACAGTGGGAAGGCAAGAAATACTATCAGATTTCCACGGATGAGGTGTATGGAGCGTTGGGCGATACGGGGTCTTTCAAGGAAACCACCCCGTACAATCCGCACAGTCCGTACTCCGCTGCCAAGGCCAGCGCCGACCACTTTGTGCGCGCCTACCACGACACGTACGGGATGCCCACAGTTATTTCCAACTGCTCCAACAACTATGGGCCCTACCAATTCCCCGAGAAGTTGATTCCGCTCTTCATTAACAATATCAAGCAAAACAGGCCGCTGCCGGTGTATGGAAAAGGTGTCAATGTGCGCGACTGGCTGTATGTGGAGGACCACGCCGAGGCTATCGATTTGATTTTCCATCGGGCGGAGCCCGGGGAAACCTATAATATCGGCGGCAACAACGAGTGGCGCAACATCGACTTGATTAAGAAGCTGATTGAGATTATGGACCGCAAGTTGGGCCGCCCCGAGGGCACATCCCTGTCCCTGATTACATACGTGACCGACCGTGCCGGGCACGACTTGCGCTATGCCATCGACCCCACCAAGATTAAGAACGAGTTGGGCTGGGAGCCGAAAGTGAAATTCGACGAGGGGTTTGAGAAGACCGTGGATTGGTATCTGGCCAACGAGGAGTGGTTCAACCACGTGACATCCGGCGCGTATGTGGATTACTACAAAAAGATGTACGAGGGGAGATAGAGTGGGGACGCCCGCCGGGCCTTTCCTCCGGCTACATCTCCGAAAACAGCCGCATCACCTCTTCTGAATAGGATTTTGAAATCGGAATCCTGCTGACCGCCTTGCTGTCGAAAGTGATGTATATGCCCTCCTTCTCGCGGCTTATAATCTTGACGTTGTGAAGGTTGGCCATATAGGAACGGTGGCAGCGCACAATGCCGTATGGTGACAGGCGGGGCTCCAGGGCTTTCAAGTTGTTGCGCAGCATGGAGTATCCGACCTTGTCGTTGTCTATATAATATATATTGACATAGTTGTCGTTCGCCCCAAGGTAGAGTATGCTTCCGCTCTTGATGGTGATGCGCGGCTTGCCGTTCTCGTCGTGGAACACAATCGTGTCCTCGCCGGTGTGCGCGACGGCCTGCGCCTGGCGGCCCTCCTCCATGAGCTTGTTGATGGCATCGTCCTTTGACCGCAGCCCCATGTACAGGTACGACACCAGATATGGGATGGCCAGTATAGCCGGCACAAACACGAGCGCCCGCTGGTAGATGATGGAAGCGTCGCGCTGGTCGTGCAGGCACGTCTTGGTGACAAGCGTATAGACGGTGACAATGACCAGCATCTCCGCCGACAGCCACAGCACATAGGAGAGCACCGAAATCAGCTCCTTCTTGTTCACATAGTACATGATGATGCGGCTGACAACCAGGATGGCCATGCAGCCCAGAATGGTGCAGGTGGAATAGACGAAGTTCAGCGAGTCGCTGTTGGTGTGGAACCAGGTGGAGTACTCAAACGGTGTATATACGTTGACAAACACCATGGAGAATATGAAAACAAACACTAACAGATTGATGTTGGTGCTCTTCTTTGCCAGGTAATCCGGTATCTTATTCAACATAACTCACCCTTTAAAATTTGGGGTGCAAAGATAACAAATTATTTTTTCACCCCATAATGTCATTTTTTACCCCAAAATGGCGTTTTCCGCCCATTCTCCGTGTCTGCAACCCCATTTTTTTGTTAAAATGTCTCAAAAGTTGTTTTTTTGCCGCCTCATTAATCCATTAATTTTTCAATTATGAGTAAACAGCAGAAACCCTTTGCGCGCAACACACGCGACATCACACGTCTGTTTGACATTCTGACGTATTATTCAGAGACGTTCCCCGATCAGAAAGTGGCGTTGTCTCATAAAACGGACAAAGGCTGGATCTCGTATTCCCCGCAGGAGTACAAGCAAATCACCGACAACCTCAGTTACGCCTTCCTGAAACTTGGTATTGAGCCGGGCGACAGGGTGGGCATCATCTCCGGCAACCGTCCGGAATGGAACATGCTGGATATGGCCATCATGCAGATTGGCGCCATTACCGTGCCGGTATATCCGACCATCAGCGAGGATGACTACCAATATATCATCAATCATTCTGAAATGAAGCTCGCCGTCATTGAGGGCCATGAGGTGATGACCAAGTTCAGCAACATCCTTTCCGAGACGCCGAACCTCAAGATGGTTTACACGTTCAAGGACCGAAAACGTTTCCCGTATTTCGCCCAGCTGGTGCAGTTGGGTGAGGAGAACCCGAACCCGGAGGAGCTGAACCGTCGCCGCGACAATGTGAAGGCGGAGGACTGCAGCACTATCATGTACACCTCCGGCACCACGGGCCTGCCGAAAGGCGTGATGCTGTCCCATTACAATATTGTAAGCCAGCTGATGAACTTGCGCCAGACCCCGGCGCTGTGGTCCGACAAGGCGCTCAGTTTCCTCCCCCTGTGCCACGCCTACGAACGCATGTTGGTGTTCCTGTACCAGTATTTGGGCATGACGGTATATTATGTGCAGAGCCTGGCCACGATTGGCGAGAACATCAAGGAGGTGCGCCCTACGATGATGTCGGCGGTTCCGCGCGTCCTGGAGAAGATGTTCGACAAGATTATGAGTGCGCAGAAGACCATGCCACCGCTGCCCCGCAAGATTTTCACCTGGGCAATGGACCTGGCCCAGGAGTACAAGCTGCAGGATGAGGACAGGACCGGCTGGTACGAGTTCCGCCACTGGTTTGCCGACAAGCTGATTTACCGCAAGATCCGGAACAATGTGGGCGGCAACTTCGACATTGTGGTGTCGGGGGCCGCGAGCATCCAGCCCAAGCTGGCCGCCTTCTTCTCCGCCATCGGAATGCCGGTGTTTGAGGGCTACGGCACCACGGAGACCTCCCCCGTTATTGCGGTGAGCTGCCGCGACCGCAACGGGCGCGAGGTGGGTACGGTGGGATTCCCGCTCCCGGGCGTGGAGGTGCGCATCGCCGACAGCGGGGAAATCCTCTGCCGTGGCCACAATGTGATGATGGGCTACTATAAGGCGCCCGAACTCACCGCCCAGGTGATTGACGACGAGGGCTGGTACCATACGGGCGACACGGGCAAGTTCACCCAGTTCGGGCAGGTGGTCATCACGGGCCGTATCAAGAGCCTGTTCAAGACCTCATTCGGCAAGTATGTGAACCCGCAGATCATCGAGGAGAAGTTCTGCGAGTCGCCGTTCATTGACAACATGGTTGTGGTGGGCGAAAACCAAAAGTTTGCAGCCGCCATCATCTCGCCCGATTTCGAGTACCTCAAATCCTGGTGCCGCCAGCAGAACATCAGCTGTGCGAGCAACGAGGAGATGATTGCCAACACGGAGGTGGTGAAGGCCTTCGCCGGCGAGATTGCCAAGTACAATCCGCTTTTCGGGGCCGCCGAGCAGATTAAGAAGTTTGAGATTGTACCGGAGTCCTGGACACAGCAGAACAACATCCTTACCCCGACGCTGAAAGTGAAGCGCTTCATTGTGCAGGAGAAGTACAAAAACCTCATCGACGGCATTTACAAATAGTCCGTCACGGGCTGTCAAAAAAAAGAGAGGCGCATGTGCGCCTCTCTTTTTTTTTGTTGGTATTAAAGGGATTCTTTTACTCCTGCATCAGGATCTCCAGCATCTTGATGGCGCTGTCGCTGATGACGGTACCAGGCCCGAAGATACAGGCGGCGCCAGCTTTGTAGAGGAAGTCGTAGTCCTGCGGCGGGATGACCCCCCCCACGATGACCATGATGTCCTCGCGGCCCAACTTCTTGAGTTCTTCAATCACCTGCGGCACGAGAGTCTTGTGACCGGCGG
>FLNW01000032.1_pt1 | contig 12952 bp, 5 predicted proteins | sample 1140371 | NCBI WGS metagenome assembly FLNW01 (sample SAMEA3878170, study PRJEB12797) | bioreactor metagenome | biome: Moose rumen | place: Sweden | collected 2011-10
GGGGCAAAAACCTCATAATCAATTGTATAACATAATCAACACCCGCAGGGATGATTATGCTTTCTTGCTGAAAGAGGCTCTTGAAAGTCAGGAGATTTTCGCCAGCATCAAAAAGAACGACGAACCGCACGATGCCGTTGAACCTACCTATAACAACGAGTATCTTCCAGGATTGGACATTATCGGTATCTATACGATGCTGAAGCATTTTAATCCGGAAACATACGTGGAAGTTGGATCGGGCTTCTCCACCAAGGTGGCATCAAAATCCATCCGGGAAAATCATCTGCAAACGAAGATTGTCTCCATAGACCCTCAGCCCCGGGCCGAGATTGACGAACTGGCCGATGTAGTGATTCGCGAGCCGTTTGAGAATACGGATTTCAGTTTCATTTTCAATCTCAAGGAGAACGATATTCTTTTCATTGACAATTCGCATCGTATCCTGCCCAATTCCGATGCAATGGTTTTCTTCATGGAGGTACTTCCCAATCTTCCTAAAGGAGTGATTGTACACATCCATGACATTTATTTGCCTTACGATTACCCGCAGTTCATGTGCGACCGTTTTTATTCCGAACAGTATGGTTTGGCCGCGTTTCTTTTGGCCAATCCTGAAAAGTACATGCCAATACTGCCCAATTACTTCATCTCACAAGACAAAGAACTGCATTCCATTTTGAATCCCATTTGGAATTGCCCTGCCCTACAAGACGTGGAACACCACGGAGGCTCATTCTGGCTGAAAGTACACGGTTAGCGAACGATTATCGCTCATCACTAACGATACTGTTTCAAAAAGTGTGTCATGTAATCAGCCTGGAAAGTTGACCTTTCTTGAATTGCTCTCTGCCATCGGTACGTGCTGTAACGGCAGAGAGCAAACCAAGTCCAATCAGTTTGTTTTGACCCAACCAATACAGTCTGGGCATACCATTCTGAAAACATATATTAGAGTTGCTTATGTCCATAATGCAGGTGATTTGATTTTGATACGAAGTTGATAAAAATGACTGAAAAAAGTGTTTGCAGCTTTTTTTGCAAACATGAGAATCATCAAAATCAGCACATTAGCGCATGGTAGTGTTACTCATTTCCATAGATAATGGAATGCGAAAATCATTCAAGTTTATTCAAGTTGGTTCAAGTTAACTCAAAATAACCTTCGCATATATTCTCTCTGGTTATTTCTTGAGCCAATTTCACCCCATGTACCTCCTTGTACCCCTTTTACCTCCTGCACCCTTTTATTCCACCGTTATTTCATCCATAAACAGCCAAGCTTGTTCGCCTGCGCTGATGTGCCAACCCGGCATCTTGCCGTAGTTATATATTCTCACTTTCAGATAACGACCTTTGTCATTGCCGCTCACGGTGAAACTGTGCAGTTTGGCGTCTTCAGATTTCACGGAACCGATACCGTTGGTGGTGCCGAAGGGACGGAATTGTGTCCCATCATCGGAGATAAGAACTTCCACTCTGGAGGGGAAGAAGATCCAGGCGCGCACATCCTCCAGACAGCTTACCGTGATGGTATGCACGGGTTTGCTCTGGTGCAGGTCGATGATGGCCTCGAAGTCGCCTTGGAAGCCCTGCCAGCCGCCCACGCGCCAGTTGGCCTTGCCACGCGACTCGTCAATTAGCCCATCCTGCCCGCCCGCAAAATATTGAGGGCTCGGCATGGTGATGTAGTTCACCGTTTTGTCTTTGTTGAAATGGCGGTATGTGGCCTCGGCTACTTTGCTGGCCCCCGACACCTTGTTGTATGCGATGGCTTTCAGGGTGGTGGTCTCTTTCAGCGTGATGGGTTCCGTGTATTTCATGCCGTGCGTGGGCGCAGGTGCGCTGCCATCCATAGTGTAGAAGATGTCCGTAAGTGCCGACATGGGCGCGGCCCCGGACACATTGCGCTGATACAGGTTAATGGACACGGTGAGCGAGTCGGTGAAACTCGGCTGGTCAGTGGAAAAATAGGGCACCGTAGTGACCGTTGGGTTGATGATGGCCTTGGGCGTGTTCGGATAGCCCACACCCCAAGTTTCGCTGGGCTTGTTACCCATCTTAAATTCCAATAATCCGCCGTCTTTAATCTGGTTGTAGGTGATGTAAGATCTTGTGAACTCCTCGCCATTGTAGTACACGGACTGTATGTACGGCAGATCTTTGTCTTTGGTGATGATCATTTTTTTGCCGTTTTCTAAATTTACCGTAACCTTGTCGAACAGCGGATAGCCGATAATATATTGGTTCTTGCCGGGGCAAACGGGATAGAAGCCCATCGCGCTGAACACATACCATGCCGACATTTGACCGCAGTCCTCATTGCCGCAAAGGCCGTCGGGTTGCGAGGTGTAGAGCTCGGTCATGATTTTGCGAGTCAACTCTTGCGTCTTCCACGGCTGGCTCACGAAGTTGTAAAGATAGGCGGCGTGGTGGCTCGGTTCGTTGCCGTGCGCGTACTGCCCGATCACGCCCGTGATGTCCGACTGGTCGCGGCCGGTCATCTTGGAGTCGCCGTAGAACAGGGAGTCCAGAAACACGCCCATGGCTTTTTCACCGCCCATAAGATAAACGTAGTCGGTGACATCGTGGGGCACGTACGTGGAGTATTGCCAGCAGTTGGCCTCCGTGTAGAAGTTGTTGACCTCCGTGGGGTCGAACGGGGTGGCGAAGGCGCCGTTGCGCTTGCCGTGCATGAACCCATCGGGGTCTAGGATATTCTTGTAGAACTGGGCACGGTTGATGAACTCATCGTACACCTCTTGGTTGCCGATTTCCTTGGCAAACTGCGCAATGCACCAGTCATCGTAGCAATATTCCAGCGTCTTGGACACCGATTCGTTTTCCGCATCGCCGGGAATATAACCGTACCTGGCGTATTCGGGGCGTCCGAGCTTGTTAAGGGTGGCGCTGTGCCGCATGGCTCGCAACATCTCATTCACATCGTACGGGCGAATGCCTTTGACAAAAGCATCCCAAATAACCGGCACGGAATGGTAGCCAATCATACACCAGGTTTCATGGGCCGACAGCTCCCAAACCGGCAACATGCCGCCTTCACGGTAGTGTTGCATGAAGGTGTAGAGAAAATCACCGGTGCGCTTTTGGTCAATAATGTTCAACAGCGGGTGCAGGGCACGGTAGGTGTCCCACAGCGAGAATACGGTGTACATCTGATGCTTCGGGGCTACATTGTGGATTTTGCCGTCCTGCCCGCGGTAGCGACCGTCAAGGTCGGAATAGAGATACGGGGAGGTGAAGCAGTGATACAAGGCGGTGTAGAAAGTCTTGAGATACTCTTTATTGGAGGATTCCACTTTTATTTTGCCCAATTCTTTGTCCCAGGCGGAAATGGCTTGGTCCATGACCTGGTCGAAATTCTTGCCCTGAAGCTCTTTCTGGTTGTTCCTGGCGCCGGCGATGTCCACGGCGGAAATCGCGACATTCAGTGTGACGTGCCTCACCTTGTCGGAGAAATAGACAATGGCCTTGCAGTTCTCGCCGCGCACATCGTCCTCTGTCACAAGTCTGTCGTCTTTATAGAACTCGATTTTCCGGATGGGTACGGAAGGGATGATGGAGAAAGCGCAGTACTGGTCGGGGTTCCAGGCCTCGGAGCGACGGAATCCCACAATTTCGTTGCCACTCACCTTGATTTCCGAATCCAGCACCTTGTCGCGGTGCGTGAGGTCGATGATGATGCCGCGTTTCCCTTTCTTGGGGAAGGTGTAGCGGTGCAAGGCCACGCGCTGGCCGGCGGTGAGTTCCACGAAGACGCCGTTGTCTAACAGGACGTGGTAATATCCGGCATTGGCGCGCTCGTTCTTGTGGGAGAATGGCAGGGCATACTCCTCGTTGTGGATGGAGGGTTCTCCGATGAACGGGGTGACGAGCACATCGCCGTAGTCGCTGCAGCCGGTGCCGCTGAGGTGGGTGTGCGAGAAGCCGTAGATGCGGCTGTCGCTGTAGTGGTAGCCGGAGCAGCCGTCCCAGCCGTCAAGGCGCGTGTCAGGACTCACTTGCACGGCCCCAAAGGGGACGATGGCCCCCGGGAAGGTGTGCCCGTGCTCGGCGGTGCCCACTAATGGGTTCACGTATTCGTGCTGGGCGAATGCATAGGATAGAGAGAGTGATAAAAAATAGAGTAGGATGCTCTTTTTCATTTTATTTGTGAATAATGGTATGACTTCGAAGAAATTAGGCTTGTTGAAATTTGGTCAATTCCTAAAAGTTTTTATGATTTGTGGAAAAAGAAAGGATAGGATTATGCGGCTTTCTTGTTATTGGTCAGCGCCACAAAGCCCAAATAAAGCAGGCACGCCAGCGTGACATAGAAGGCGTATTTCGGAGCCACATTGGCGGCGGCGCCCGTGATGAGCGGCACGATGGCGGCGCCCACGATGGCCGTGGTCATCAAACCGGAAATCTCGTTGGTCTTCTCCGGCATCCTGTCCACACAAATGGAGAAGATGAGCGGGAAGATGTTGGCGAACCCGATGCCAATCAGGATGAAACTAAACCACGTGGTGAAGGCGTTGTACGGCAGGAACAGCAGCACATTGCCGATGACGGACACTAAGATGGTGAGCACCAGAAAGACGGTCGGTTTGATATGGCGCAGACACACACCGCCGAGGAAACGGCCCACAAACAGGGCGATGATAAGCACAATGTTGCCCAACGCCGGCGTGATGCCCGGGTTGTTCTCAATCAGAATGGAGGGGATTCGGTTGAACATGGAGGCCTCCGCTCCGCAGTAGAAGAATATGCCCAAGAACATCATCAAAATGTAGGGGTTGGCTAACGCCTTGAGGCAGTTGCCCAGCGTGGTGGGCCGGGTGTCCTCCTTCCCGGCGTTGTTGGGCACGAAAAGGACCACCAGAATCAGCGTCACCAACAGCACGGCGGCGAAGATGGGGAACAGGATGCGGAAGCCCATGTCCACGGTTTCCGTCGAGCCTTTAGGGGTGAACGAAAACCAGCCGTACTTCATCAGCGAGGTGCCAATGAGCACTAAGATGAGCGAGGTGGACAGCGTGCCGATGGCCTTCAGCGACTGGGCGAAGGAGAGCATGCTGGAGTATTTGCCCTCGGGCGACACGTCACGGATGAGCGGGTTGCCGGACACCTGCAGGATGGTGGCCCCGGCGCCCATCAGCAGCACGGCCATCAAAATGACAGGGAAGTTGAACGCCACAATGGGCAGGATAGCGCCTAACAAAAACAGTATCAAGCCGATAACCAGCATCTTCTTCTTGCCGATTTTCGACTGCCAAACGCCCGTGGGTACCGACAGCACACCGAACATAATCATGCCCGCGAAGGAGACGAATGAGGCCATGAACGGCGAAATGTGAAACGCTTTTTCTACAACAGAAACCAGTTGGCCGGCGGCGTCGCCGAAACCCATGGCCAAAAAGACGAAGAATACGGATACGAGGGATAATGTCTTTTTCATAAGAATGGTGTTTTTTTAGAATCTGCAAAAATACTTATTTTTTGTATATTTGCGGCCTTATGAAACATATCCGTAATTTCTGCATCATAGCGCATATCGACCACGGCAAGAGCACGTTGGCCGACAGGCTTCTCCAATATACCAAAACGGTGAACGACCGCGAGTTCCAGAACCAGGTGCTGGACGATATGGACCTGGAGCGCGAGCGCGGCATCACCATCAAGAGCCACGCCATCCAGATGGAGTACCATTACAAGGGTGAGGCGTATGTCCTCAACCTGATTGACACGCCGGGCCACGTCGATTTCTCCTACGAGGTGTCGCGCTCCATCGCCGCCTGCGAGGGCGCGCTCCTGCTGGTGGACGCCACCCAGGGCGTGCAGGCGCAGACCATCTCCAACCTCTACCAGGCCATTGACAACAACCTGGAAATCATTCCTGTTCTCAACAAGATGGACATGCCCGCCGCCATGCCGCTGGAGGTGAAGGATCAGATTGTGGACCTGCTCGGCTGCGACGAGACCGACATCATCGAGGCCTCCGGCAAGACCGGCCAGGGCGTGGAGGAGATTCTGCAAGCCATTATCGGGCGCATCCCCGCGCCGAAGGGCGACCCGGACGCTCCGCTGCAAGCCCTCATCTTCGATTCCGTATTCAACTCCTTCCGGGGCATCATCGCCTATTTCCGCATCTTCAACGGAACGGTCAGAACCCACGACCTGGTGAAGTTCTTCTCCACCAACCACGAGTATGACGCCGACGAGATCGGCATCCTCAAGATGGACCGCGTGTCCAGGGACACCCTCTCCGCCGGCGACGTGGGCTATCTCATCACCGGCATCAAGACCTCCACGGAGGTGCGTGTGGGCGACACCATCACCCATGTGGCGCGCCCCTGTGAGGAGGCTGTCGAAGGCTTTCAAGAGGTGAAACCCATGCTCTTCGCCGGCATCTATCCTACGGAGGCCGACCAGTATGAGGAGCTGCGCTCCTCGTTGGAGAAACTGAAGCTCAACGACGCCTCCCTCACCTTCGAACCCGAGTCGTCCGCCGCCCTCGGCTTCGGCTTCCGCTGTGGATTCCTCGGCCTGCTCCACATGGAAATCATCGAGGAACGCCTTGACCGCGAGTTCGACCAGGATGTCATCGCCACCGTGCCCAACGTCTCCTATAAGGTGCTGACCACCAAGAAGCAGTGGCTTGACGTGTATAACCCGTCGGGAATGCCCGCCCCCACGGAAATCGACCACGTGGAGGAGCCCTATATCCGCGCCCAGATTATCACCAAGGACGACTATATCGGGCCCATCATAAAGCTCTGCATCGACAAGCGCGGCTCGCTGCTGAACCAGATGTACGTGGCCGCCAACCGCGTGGAGCTGACCTTCGACATGCCGTTGGGCGAGATTGTCTTCGACTTCTACGACAAGCTCAAGAGCATATCCAAAGGCTACGCCTCCTTCGACTACCATATCACCGGCTTCAAGCCGGCCAATCTGGTGAAACTTGACATCCTGCTGAACGGCGATTCGGTGGATGCGCTCTCGTCGCTGATCCATTCCGACAACGCCTACGCCTTTGGCAGGCGCATCTGCGAGAAGCTGAAGGAGCTGATTCCGCGCCAGCAGTTTGAGATTGCCATACAGGCCGCCATCGGCTCCAAAATCATCGCCCGCGAGACCGTGAAGGCCGTGCGCAAGGATGTGACGGCCAAGTGCTACGGCGGCGACATCACCCGCAAGCGCAAGCTGCTGGAGAAACAGAAAAGAGGCAAGAAGCGTATGCGCCAGATCGGGAACGTGGAGGTGCCCCAGTCGGCGTTCCTCGCCGTGCTGAAGCTGGATTAGTGTGTATTTTGTTTTGTAAGCCCCCGTATATGTCATTCCTGTCCGAATTATCCAAGAACATCGTCGATGACGGCCTCCCCTTGCAGGACACGGTGGTGGTGCTGCCCAACGAGCGCGCCCGGCGCATGCTGCTGGAACAGCTGTCCCAGAACCTGACGCTGCCCGCCTTCATGCCGTCCGTGTATTCCATAGAGCATTTCATCGACCTGCTCTCCCCGCTGAAAACCCTGGACAAGCTGGAGCTTCTGACCGCCCTTTACGAGACGGTCAGGCGGATGGAACCGCCCGTTGCCGAATCCTTTGACGACATGCTGACGTGGGCACCGGCCTACCTTTCCGACATTGACGAGATTGACATGCAGATGCAGGACGGGGAACATGTCTTCCGGACCCTGGCCTTTGACAAGGAGTTCACCATCGCGATGGCCCACGAGGACCAGAGGGGGGGGCTGAAGGAGAAAATGGCCTTCTATGCGCGGCTCGCCGAATTATATACGGTGTTCCGCGACCGTCTCCGTCAGGAGGGACAAGCCTATAACGGGCTGAAATTCCGCGACTGCGCCGAAAACATGGACAAGTATGCCGCCAGACTGAATTTCAAGCATTTCGTCTTCGCGGGTTTCCACGTGTTCACCCCGTCGGAACTGGCGGTAGTACGCTACCTAAAGGACCACTCTGACACCCGTTTCTTCTTCGATATTGACCCGTTCTACTGTGACTTCAGCCAGGACGACCGGTTCACCACCGCCTTCTTCCTGAAGAAAATCTGCGCCGGCCTGGACATGGATGTCGGAAGCGTGCGGCATGTGTACCATCACTATGAGGAGACCCAGAAGCGCATCCAGATTGTGGGCGTCTCCAAGGATATGAACCAAATCTACTATGCCATCGAACAGCTCAACAGGATTAAAGCCGAGCAGGGAACGCTGGACGGCACCGCGCTGGTGCTGGCCGATGAGCAGTTGCTGGTGCCGTTCCTGTCGGCATACGGCATGGACGGCGTGAATGTGACCATGGGCTATCCCATCACGGCCACGCCGGCATTCACGCTGCTGACCACGCTGACGGACTTGTACCAGTCGGCCCTGCGCTATAGTCATGGCGGTGCCATGCGCTTCCCGCACCGCGATGTGGTGGCGGTGCTGCGGAACCCGGTTGTGCGCAAGCTCCTCTTTCCGGACGAGAGACGGTATTCGGAGGAGGTGGCGAAGATTGAGGACAACCAGCGGGCCTTGTACTCCTACGCGGACCTGCCCGAAGGGTACCTCCCCGCTTTCGACACCGACACCCGTTCGCTGCTGCCCGCGCTCATGCGGTATTTTGGGCGGCTGTTACAGCGCGCCGCCCCCGACAGTAGGGAGTACGCCCTGCTGAACATCCTTCAGGACGCCCTGAAAACGGTGGACACCGCACTTGAGAAGCTCTCCCTGCAGGGCCATCCCGTCGCCCTGTCCACGCTGAAATTCGCCATAGGAACACAAGTGGACACCCTGGCACTGCCCATCTCCGGGGACCCCATGCACGGCCTGCAGGTGATGGGGCTGCTGGAGACCCGGACCCTTGACTTCAAAAATGTCATCATGCTGTCGGTGAACGAGGGCGTGCTCCCCGCAGGCATCAGCTACAACACACTGCTGCCCTTTGAGATTAAGTACGACAACCATTCGCTGCCCAATTATCTCTACAAGGACCAGGTCTATGCCTATCATTTCTTCCGCCTGCTACAGCGCGCCGAGGAAGTGGTGCTCCTGTACAACAATGTGTCCGACACCTCCCTGATGGAGAAGAGCCGCTTCATTACGCAACTTGAATTCCTGAAAATGGAGCGCGGGCTCGACAACCTTGTGTTGGAGTACCCGCAGCTGAATTTCCGCTATAAGGCGGTCGCGCCGGAGGAGATAACCGTGGCGAAGACGGATGCCGTGCTGGACAATCTTCATAAAATGAGCTATTCCGCCACGGCCCTCACCCGGTACATCATCTGCCCGCTACAGTTCTACTTCCGCAACGTGTGCGGCATTGAGCCCCGGCAGACCTTCCAGGAACGCATCGAAACCAACATCATCGGCACCGTGGTACATGGCCTTTTGGAGGACGTCTTCAATGAGGTCAAGCGCAACCCTGCTGACCTCCATAGGATTGTCGCGGATTTCTTAGACTCGGCGGAAGAGAGGATTTCGCGGAAGATACTGACGGATGAAAGCCTGGGGCTACAGCTCACCCCGGAAGACCTGAAGCGCGGCCGCGTCTATCTGGCGGTTCGGATGGTGTATAACGACATCTGCCACTATTTGCGGAAGTCAGTGGCTGAATTGGAGCACGGACATACGGAAATTGTGGGCAACGAGGTGAAGGCCCAGTGCGACATTGCCCTGCCGGATGGCAGGGCGGTGCGGCTGTATGGCGTGATGGACCGCCTGCAGGTGAATCACAAGGACGACCAGGGCGGCTATCCGGTGGTGGTGGACTATAAGACGGGCCGCGTGGATGACAAATTCCTGAGCATAAACTTGGGCGACATGGACCTGGTGGTCCGTGACGCGGCCTACAAGCAACTGCTGCAATTGTTCGTGTATGCGCTGCTGCTGAAAAACGGCCGGCATGAGGCGGGGCACTTCCCTAAGGACGTGCAATGCGGCATCATCAGCATCAAGGATACCAACCGCGATGTGGCATTCCCGGAATATTGGCACCCCGCAGTGGTGGTAACGGAGGAAGGTCCCGCCGACCGCATATCACCGGAGGCGCTCGAGGCCTTCCAACATTCCCTCAAGGCGCTGCTGGCGGAGATCTTGGACCCCGATGTGCCGTTTGCCCAGACCTCGGAGGAGTCCCATTGCAGTTATTGCGACTACCGTCACATCTGCCTCAGAGGGTGATGCCTGCGGCGCCCGAATGCTGCCGCCGGAGCCTCCCTTGACGATGAACGGCAACCCTTCCGCGCTAATGCCCATGGGGGTAGGCGGACAAATCCTATGCAGTGGAACCAATAACCGTGTCCGTTTCTTGAACAGGGGTTGAAAAATGGGAATAATCAGTCAAAGTTCAATTTGTCGGATTGGGTAGGGGCGCTGGTCTCGTTGCAGCCCGACTCGTCGCCGGTATAGGCGGAGGGGATGGTGAAATAGTAGCCTGACTTGGCGGACTTGTTGGGTGAGGTGGCGACGGCGCGGTAGGGCAGGTTGGGGTCATCATAGACTTTCTTCATGAAGAGTCCGAACACGGGCATGGCGGTGCGCGCGCCCTGGCCGAGCGCGGTGCTTCGGAAGTGCGCGGAACGGTCCTCGCAGCCCACCCACACGCCACAGGTCAGCAGCGGGGTGTAGCCCACAAACCAGCCGTCCGACTGGTTGTCCGTGGTGCCGGTCTTGCCCGCCACCGGGAAGTCCAGTTTGTACTGGCTCCTCAGGCGGCCGCCGGTACCGTAATCCACAACGCCTTGCATCAGGCGAACGGTCTTGAAAGCCGTAATCTGGTCAATGGCGTCGTTAGTCTGGGGCAGGCGGTTGTAGATGACGTTGCCGTCCTTGTCGCAGATGCGGGTGATGAAGATGGGCTCCACATAGACGCCCTGGTTGGGGAAGCAGTTGATGGCGCCCACCTGCTCGTAGAGGGTCAGCTCGCACGCGCCGAGGCAGATGGAGGGCACCGCCGGGATGTCGGAGGTCATGCCCATGTTGCGCACCAGCGAGATGACGGCGTCGGGGCCGTAGCGTTTCATCAGGTAGGCCGACACCTGGTTGAGCGACTGGGCCAGCGCCTCACGCAGGGGCATCATCTGCCCCTCCTTGTAGCTGCCTGAGTTGCGGGGGGTCCACGGACCGCCTGGCGTTTCTATCGTCACCGGCACGTTGGGCACCATCGTGCAGGGGTCAAACTCCCCGCTCTGCATGGCCACCGTATAGACGTACGGCTTGAAGGTGGAACCCACCTGCCGCTTTGACAGCTTCACGTGGTCGAACTGGAAATGTTCGTAGTTGGTGCCGCCCACGTAGGCCTTCACATGCCCCGTCTTGGCCTCCATGCACATCAGGCCGCATTGCAAAAACGACTTGTAGTAGCGGATGGAGTCGAACGGGGTCATCACCGTGTCCTTCATCCCCTGGTAGGAGAAAACCGTCATGGAGGCCTTCCTGTTGAAGTCCGCCTTTATCTGCTCGTCGCTCATGCCGGCGTCCTTGTCCCGGTCGTATCGCTCCGACAGTCTGGCCGCGTTCCAGAGGATGCGGTTGGTCTGCTCTTCGGACAGGTTCACGAAGGGGGCGTTCCGCACGCCTTTGATATGCTGGAAGAACATCGGCTGCAGGTAGTCGCACACGTGCTCCTTCACGGCGTCCTCCGCGTGCTGCTGCATCCGCGAATCTATGGTGGTGTAGATCTTCAGTCCGTCGCAGTACAGGTCGTAATGGGAGCCGTCCTTCTTCGGGTTGTTGGCGCACCAGTCCTTCAGCATCAGGCGCAGATACTCCCTGAAATAGGTGGCCTTGCCGGCGTAGTGGGCCTGCGACTTGAAGTTGGTCATGTCGATGGGAAGCGTCTTGCAGGAGTCGAACTGTGTTTCAGACAGGTACCCGTATTTTTTCATCTGCCCCAACACCACGTTTCGCCGCTCAACGGCGGCCTGATAGTGCCTTCGCGGGCTGTATTTGGTGGGGGCTTTCAACATGCCGACCAGCAGGGCGGCCTCGTCGGTGGTGATTTCGGCGGGGCTCTTGTCAAAATATGTGCGGGCCGCCGACTTGATGCCCACCGCCTGGTTGCCGAAGTCAACCGTGTTGAAGTACATGGCCAATATCTCGTCTTTGGAGTACTTGCGCTCCAGTTTGGTGGCCACCACCCACTCCTTGAACTTGAAGAAGACGAGTTTGAGCTTGTTCATCTTCTGGTCGCGGGGGAAGAGGTTCTTGGCCAACTGCTGGGTGATGGTGCTGCCGCCGCCCTTGTGGTGGAAGGTGAGCACACCGCCCGCCACGCGCAGCAGCGCCCGCATGTCCACGCCCGAATGCTTGTAGAAGCGGGAGTCCTCCGTGGCAATCAGCGCATCTTTCAGCGGTTGGGATAAATCGCCGTATTTGCAGTTGGAACGGTTTTCCAGATAGTAGGTGCCTAACAGTTCGCCATCTTCCGAGATTACCTCGGTGGCTAAATTGGCGGAGGGGTTCTCCAACTCCGTGAAGGAGGGCATGTATCCGATCCATCCTAAGGAGATGAGGATGAAGAGCAGGACCAGCGCCCCGATAATGGAAAAGTAGGTGATCCAAAATGGCTTCACCCATGCCGGACGGGCTGGGTCGCTGTGCTTGGATGATGAGGTCTTGCGCATGATGCTATGACGGGATAGTGGATGTTCAGAATGTTAAGAGGTCTTAATGGGCGGTGGTGGTGGTCCCAGTGCCCGAAGTGGTGACGGTGGCCCCGCTGTAAAGCCCGTGCCAATTGGTGCCTCCGCTGATGGTCGGGGAGGTGTAATAGGTGTAAGTGCCGCTCTGGATGTCGGGGGTGGTGATGAACAGGCCCGACACGCGCTTGGCCGGGTTCTCAAAGCCGCTGCTCCCATTGCCGATGGAGGACATCTTGAAAGTGACAACCGCCGTGCCGCTGCTGTTCTTGACGCAGACTCCGTTCTGGGCCAGTGAAAGGGCGTCGC
>FLNW01003730.1_pt1 | contig 12822 bp, 8 predicted proteins | sample 1140371 | NCBI WGS metagenome assembly FLNW01 (sample SAMEA3878170, study PRJEB12797) | bioreactor metagenome | biome: Moose rumen | place: Sweden | collected 2011-10
ACCTTGTCGATGCCGGTTTCAACGATCTCGTGCGCCCATCCTTCTACGGTTCTTACCACGCCATTTCGATCGTATCCAAAGACGGTCGCGAACTCGGTCCGGAACAGGATGTAATCGTTGCAGGTCCTCTTTGCGAATCCGGCGACGTCTTTACGCAAGAAGAAGGCGGCTACGTGGTAACGCGCAAGCTCCCGACCGCTCAAGTCGGCGATTATCTCATTTTGCACGATGCAGGCGCATATGGAAGCGCCATGTCGAGCAATTACAACAGCCGCCGCTTCGCTCCGGAAATTCTTCAGAACTGCGGCAAACTCGAAGTGATTCGCGAACGTCAAACTTTCGACCAGTTGATGGAAAACGAAAAAATCGTTAACATTTAATTTCGAAAACGCTGTTAAGCTTATCACACACCCCCGCTCCATAACCTTTATTTGGAGCGGGGCTTTTTTATATTTCCAAGCACATCATTACAATTTCATAAGGAAGGAATCCATGACTCTTCTTCAAAGATCTATTGCAGAAGCAATTGGTACTTGTTGGCTCGTATTCGGTGGCTGCGGCGCAGCGGTGCTCGCCTGTGGCGTTCCTAACACGGGCATCGGTTATGTCGGCGTGTCCCTCGCTTTCGGCTTGACCGTTCTCACGATGGCTTATGCGATCGGTCACATTTCCGGTTGCCACCTGAATCCGGCGGTCACTCTTGGACAAGTTGCCGGCGGTCGTTTTCCGGCCAAAGAAGCCCCGGCTTATATCATCGCTCAGGTAATCGGCGGTATCGTTGCCGCAGCCATCCTCTACGCGATCGCTTGCCCAGACCTTTCTTCTGGCATCGGCGCTTTTGCCACCAACGGTTGGTCTGAAGCTGCTAACGCAAATGGTTTGAACGCCTTCGGCGGCAAAGTTTTTGGCATGGGCTCGGCCTTCCTCATTGAAACGGTTCTCACCGCCATTTTCCTCTTTGTAATCATGGGTGCGACCGACGGACGCGCCCCAGCAGGATTTGCCCCGATTGCAATCGGGCTTTGCCTCACCTTGATTCACCTCATCAGCATTCCGGTGACGAACACTTCTGTGAACCCGGCTCGTTCCACAGCTGTTGCAATCTTCGTCGGCGGAGCCGCTTTGAAACAGCTTTGGCTCTTCTGGGTCGCTCCGATTCTCGGTGGCGTGATCGGCGGTGTGGCTTACAAGTTCCTCGCTGAAAAGAAGTGCTGCTGTTGCAAGTGCTCCGAAAAGAAAGAAGACGCTTAATTTTAAAGCTCAAAATTTTAAAAGACTCTGCCACATTGCAGGGTCTTTTTTTGTACAAATGAACTTTTAAACTTAGCTATATTTTTACCATGCTTAACACGTCGCTTTGCTACATCGAACAGAATGGTTCTTATCTTCTTTTACATCGCATCAAAAAGAAGAACGATATCAATCACGATAAATGGATCGGCATCGGTGGTAAATTCAAAGAAGGCGAAAGCCCAGAAGATTGCATTCGCCGTGAAGCCCTTGAAGAAACCGGACTCGAACTGACCGATCTCAAGTATTGCGGAATCGTTACCTTTATCAGCGACGGTATGAACGAAGTCGAATTCATGCATCTTTTTAAAGCGACACAGTTCACCGGTGAAATCAAAGAATGCGACGAAGGCGTTCTCGAATGGATTTCCAAAGAAAAATTCGCAGAGCTCCCCCACTGGGACGGCGACCGCATCTTTTTAACGCTCATCGATCGCGAAGTGCCCTTCTTTTCTTTGAAGCTCACGTACAAAGGTAACACCTTAACAGAAGCTCTTTTGAATGAAAAGCCTGTCGATTATCACGATTTCGCCTTCGGTTCGCTCGCCAAATTTCCGTCCATGCGTCGCAAAGATCGCGTGATGTCTTCCGAAGCCGCTGCCGACATTTTAAAAACTGGCGAATACGGCATTCTTGCCACGCAAAATTCCCTCGGCTACCCGTACGGAATTCCGCTGAATTACGCTTATGACGGAACGAATATCTGGTTCCACTGCGCAAAAGACGCTGGCGAAAAAGTCAAAGACTTTGCACGCGATTCCAAAGTCAGCTTTACTGTTGTCCGTGGAACAAAACTGCACCCGGAAAAATTCAGCACCGCATTCGAAAGTTGCATCGTCTTCGGACGTGTTCGCCCCGCAGAGGATCCGAAAACTGGCTTGCGTCTTTTAGTGGATAAATACAGTCCCGAATACAAAAATGCAGGCGAAACTTATATGGAGCGCATGATTTCCCACGTAGGCGTTTACCGCATCGACATCGAACACATCAGCGGGAAAAAGCACCTTTAACCACCCATTGAAAGCGCTTTAATCCCATTCAAAGACTATCCGTCCCGATGGATTTTTTCACGGGAATTTAGCGCTTTGCGTTTTCCAATACAACGCGATCGTACGTAGTCATAATCGTCGCAGACGGAAGAACGCCTATAATTTTTCCTGCGGTATTTTTTACATAGGCTTCGCTCAGAGAATGTTTGAGCATGAATTTCATTGCCGTATGCAAATCCGCGCTGGCCGAAAGCAATGGAGTATAAGTCACACAGTCGGCAACGAGAAGAACCGTTTTACCGCCTTCGATCGAAACGATATTGCGAAGTACCAAATTCCAGTCTAAAATCCCAAGATATTCCTCTTTTTCAAAAACCGGATACGAATGTGTCAATGCGGAATCCGGGAATTCCACGTTAAAAGTATTGATGTCCCGTTCTGCTTCGTAAATCGTTCTCGAAGCATCCAGTTCAAGCACTCGGGATTTTTGCATCACCGATTCGACAGGAATCGTGCGGAGCAAGTCCGGATCCATTTCTAATCGATGCGCCGGAGAAGAGAACTTGTTTAGAACCTGACTTCTGTAAATGCTCCATTTGCGGCTAAACGCCACATGCACCACCGCAGCAATCATGATTCCCGGCAAAAGCTGATAGCTGCCCGTCATTTCGCAAACCATCACAACACCCGCAAGCGGCGCCTTGGCCGCGCCAGCAAAGAATGCCCCCATACCGACTAACGCCATCGCCCCCGGAGCAACCAAAGTCCCCGGCGCAATCGTTTCAATCGCGACCGCAAACGCGGCACCGATCACACCGCCCAAAAAGAGCGACGGACCAAAAACGCCACCCGCACCACCGCTACCAACCGTAAATGAAGTCGCAACGATCTTTGCCAAAACAAGCCCAAGTAAAAAGAAAACAGAAGGTGCACTGGCAGGATCCGCAAGGCGCGTCATGCTTTCCACATAATCCCAAGTTCCGCCCATCGTCTGCGGAATAGCCAAGCCCACTGCACCGCAAAGAAGTCCACCGATCGCAGGCTTTATCCAATTCGGAATTTTCAAAGCGGTAAAAAAGTCTTCGACTTTATAATAGAACTTTACATAAAGCAGCGAAAAAGGAACGCAAAGCAAACCGAGAACCGCACAAAAGAAAAGTTCTGTCGTGTTGACGAAATAAAACTCAGGAACATCGAACGCCGGGGCCGTTCCAAAAACGCTCGTATAAACCGTAAAGCCGACAACCGAAGCAATAATCGAAGTTCCAAACGAACTGGTTTCAAAATCTTCGCGGTAAAGAATTTCGACCGATGTAAGAGCGCCAGCCAAAGGGGCTTTAAAAATGGAACCCAATCCAGCAGCCATTCCGGCAAGCCCAAACTGGCGTCGCACCGAGCGCGTCATCTTAAAAAAACGGCAAATCGTAGATGCGATGCCAGATCCTATTTGGGAAACCGGCCCTTCATAGCCGGCACTGCCACCGCTACCAAGCGTAATCGAACTGGCCAAAAGTTTTACAGGCGCCACGCGCTTACGAAGAGCGCCACCGTGATGGTGAAAATTGTAAATCGAGCGATCTGTTCCCTGCCCAGCCGCTTCAGGCGTTTTCGCAATTACGAATAACAAAAGGCCTACTACAAGGCCACCGACTGCCGGCGCAAGGAAAATCGCCGCCCCCGAAAAGCTTCCCTGCACAAATTCCGAAATGGATTCCAAGCACAAACGAAAAACAATCGCAACGCATCCCGTCACAAGTCCGATAAATGCCGCCAAAAGCATTTTCGGCATATATGAATTGATGATGAAAATGCGAGAAAGTTTTTTCATTGGGCGCTACTTACGTTTACGCCAAACCAAAAGGACTCCGGCCACAGAAAGTACGAAAATCGCTACAATAATCCAGAAGGAATAAGGATTGTCTTCGCCTAGACCAAAGGGGAACTTTACGTTCATACCAAAAATGCTCGCCACAAAAGTCGGAATCGTAATGGCAATCGTGATGATGTTCAAGGTTCGCATCAACACGTTCATGTTGTTGTTGACCACGCTTGCGCGGGCATCCATCAAGGATGCAAGAATGTTCGCATAGATTTCAGCCTGTTGCAAGCTCTGGCGGTTTTCAATCACAACATCGTCCAAAAGTTCCCTTTCGTTTTCGTCGAATTGCATGCCACGTCCCATTTGCAGCTTTTTCAAAAGGGCTTCATTCGAATTGAGCGCGCTCACGTAATAAATCAAGCCCTTGTTCAAAGTGAACATGTAAAGCAGGTACTTGTTGTCGAGCGTATTTTGAAGTTTGTCTTCGAGTTCTTCACTAATCCTGTTCATAATCTTCAAATGTTCATTGAAGTGGTACACGGAATAGTTCAAAAGCTTTACGACAAATGTATTCAAGCTGTCGATTTTAGAAAAGCGACGACTGTCCATCAGCGGAATTTCGGAATCGGAAAGGAGCAAGACCCAGTCCGAAAAAAGGAATATTCCGAAAGATTCCACGCGGAATTCAAAATTATCTTCGGCAGTATAATTGCGCGGCTTCTTGAACACGATCGTGGTAAAATCGTCATCGTATTCCACACGCGAAAGTTCGTCATTATCGAATGCAGAGGCAATTGTGTGTTCCGCAATTTCGTATTTCTTGACAAGGGCTCCCCGCTGTTCCTGGCTGGGGCTTCCCATCAATACGATGTCCGCAGAATCTTCGTCCGGGGCCTTCGTGATGCGGCCGTTTTCGATTTTGTAGTACTTGAGCATACAAGCCTCTCTTGTATGGTGGACGCCAACATGCGCAAAAATAAAAAAGACCTAGAGCTATGCCTAGGTCTTTCGTTCGATTTGTTCGAAAAATTACACGACGTGGCGAACGTGACGGTTGAACCAGGAGACGAACGGAGAGCAAATGCACATGGACGAATATGTACCGATGAGCACGCCAAAGGTCATCACCAAGCCAAAATCACGGATCGAAGAGCCACCCATTACCGCAAGGATCACGCACACAAAGAGAGTCGTGAGAGACGTGATAATCGTACGGCTAACACACTGGGAAACGGATTCGTCGATTGTTGCGTCAAAGTCCGCAGTACCCTTGAGGCGGACATTTTCACGAATACGATCGAAGTTCACGATAGTATCGTTCACCGAATAACCGATCATCGTCAGGAGAGCCGCCACAAGAGCGCCGTCCACCGAGAGACCGAGGAGCGAAATGAAACCAATCGTAATCGCAGTATCGTGGACAAGGCCCACCACAGCGCCAAGGCCAAAGCCCAAGCCGAGTTTGCCAAAGCGGAACCACACATAGAGAAGGATTGCCACCCATGCGAAGAAGACGGAGAGGAGCGCGTTGAAACGGAGTTCATCACCGATCGTTGCACCCACTTCATCCTGGGAAAGAATCGTGACACGATCGTCGGAATCGATCGCCTTGATCACATCCGCACCCTGTTCGCTCTTCACAGAAACTTCGTAAGCATTGGCAAGGGAAGTCCCACCGACAACGCGAACCGTTCCATCCTTCACGTTGAACTTCGCGAGAATGTCATTCAAGTCCTGAATGTGATCCTGCGTATCGTTATACTGAACGCGGAACACCGTACCACCGGTGAAGTCGATGCTGAAGTTGAAGCCCTTTGTAACGGCGAGAACAACAGAAGCCACCACCAAGATGATAGAGACCAAACGGAACTTACCCGCATGAGCCATCAGCGAGAACTTGGCATCGTTCAAAGCACGAACGCCAGAACCGATCGAAATCTTGTTGGAATCCTGCTTGGCGAGCTTGATATCGAAGATTGCATGGGTCACAGTCAAAGCAGTGAACATGGAAGCCGCGATACCGATCATCAAAGTAAGACCGAAACCCTTCACCGAACCCGTACCGATCTTGTAAAGGATGAGAGCTGTCAAGAACGTCGTCAAGTTGGAGTCAAAGATGGCGCTGAATGCGCGTTCATAACCCTTCGAGATAGCAGCACGAGCCTTATTGCCCGCACGGAGTTCTTCGCGGATACGTTCGAAAATAATCACGTTGGCGTCGATCGACATACCGATCGTCAAAACCATACCGGCAATGCCCGGAAGAGTCAGCGTAGCGTGGAATGCCGAAAGAACTGCAGCCGTGATCAGTGCGTTGCAGATAAGACCGGCACTTGCGACGAGACCACCGAAGCGGTAGTACATAATCATGAAGATAACCGTGATCAAAATACCGATCAATGCAGAACCAAAACCGGACTTGATGTTGTCTTCACCGAGAGTAGCACCTATCGTGCGGCTTTCGATAATGTTCATCGGAGCTTTGAGAGCGCCAGAACGGAGAACTACAGCGAGACGGTTCGCTTCAGCCATGTCGTCGAGACCCGTAATCTGAGCTTCCCCATTCGGAATGCGATCGCGAATCACCGGAGCGCTAATCACTTGATCGTCGAGAACGATCGCCATTTGCTTGCCGATGTTTGCCGCAGTCACCGCACCAAAACGTTTCGGGCCAATTCCTGCGAACTTGAGGCTCACAGCTACTTCGCCGGAATTCGTTCCATCGCTCACACGGTACGGACGAGCGTCGGAAACATATTCACCGCTCATTTCGGCACGACGCTTCAAGAGGTAAAGACGCTTAGCCTTTACAACGCCGTTCGGCGTTTCAAAGCCCGAACCCCAAGCGAAGACCACATCATGCGGGACAAGGCTCTGAACGGTGCGATCGTTCAAGATACGCTTGACCGCTTCGATCTGATCCTGAGCAATAAAGCCACCGTTACCGAAAGACATGTAAAGAGCGGAAAGAGCCGTACCCTGGGTCGTGGTCGAAGCCGTTTCTACAGCCTTTGCTGTGTCAGCCTTAGAAGCAGAATCCGTCTTGACCGCATTACCGGCAAAGAGTTCCGCATCGGAAAGTGTATCCGCCTTAGAGGCTTCAACCTTTGCCGTATCGGTAAGAGCGCTGTCCGCCTTGGTAGAATCTTCAATCGCACCGCGACCGAGGAGATAGTTGTCGATCATCGAAATGACTTGACCGAACTTTTCCTGTTCCGCGAGAATTTTGAATTCGAGCTTTGCCGTAGAACCGACAAGGGACTTCGCAGTAGAGTCGTCCACGCCCGCCAGTTCGACATTGATTCGGTCGTTGCCAGACGGGGAAATCTGCGGTTCAGAAAGGCCGAACTGGTCAACACGGTTACGAACGATTTCAAGCGACTGTGCCTGGATGTCCTTGATGTCTTCGTCCTTGAGGCCCTTGCCATCGATCTGGAGCGTGATGCTCGTACCGCCAGCGAGGTCAAGACCGAAGTTCATCGCCTTGGAGGCCACCTTCGGGTTTTGCTTGATATATTCCTTCTTTGCGTCACCCGATTTCGAGTGAACCCGAATGGACGGAATAATCGACCATGCGGCAAGAAGGATGACTACGAGAATGATAAACTCGCGCATTCCAAATATTTTTTTCTTCATCTGATCATTTTCCTTAAAGGCGTAAGAAACCTAAAGTTGCGCTCAAATTTAGTAAGTGACGGTTCTTTTGGTGAGAACGATGCCGCCTTTTGCCACGAAATAGCCCGCAACTCCATCAATCGGAGTGCGGCCGCGTTCATAAACGATTTCGGTTCGGGCAGAAATTCCCGGTAGCGGAACAGCGCCCGGGTATCCTAGGCGGAGTTCGACTAGCGAATTTCCCTTGCGACGGCAAAGCATAATTCCTTGCCCTTCCGGGCGAATCGTCAGTTTTCCGTCATTCATTGCCGGCTCCCGTTTACGGAACGCGAGAATCGCCTTGACCATGCGGAATGTTTCCGAATCTTCGGCATCGGGCATGTATTGCCAAGGGAAGCAGCGGCGGTTATCGGGATCCTTGCCCCCCTCCATACCGATTTCATCTCCATAATATATAGAGAGCGCTCCCGGCAAGCACAAAAGGAGTGCCCATGCGAGCAGAGACCGTTCCGGAGTCTTCCCCGACAAAGTTCTCATGCGAGCCGTATCATGGCTGCCGAACAGGTTCATTTGCACCCCGAACAGTTTCCGTGCAAACAAGGCCTGAAAATCCCGACAAAATGCGAATAGGTCCTTTTCGGTTCCAACCGAAGTCGTATCTCCTGTCGAAACGGCATCTTTTGAACGCATGCCTTCTGGGAACAAAAATTCAAGCGCCAGCTTTCGAACGGGATAATTCATAACTCCGTCAAACTGATCGCCCTGAAGCCAACGCGTCGGATCTTCCCAAATTTCACCCACAATGTAAGCTTCCGGATTGATTTTTTTTACGCGGCGGCGGAATTCCTGCCAAAAGCTGTCGTCGTCGATTTCGTTTGGAACATCTAGACGCCAGCCGTCAATGCCGCGTTTTGTCCAATATTCGGCCACGTGCAAAAGATATTCGCGGACTTCGCCATTGTCCGTATTGAATTTGGGCAGCGGAGCCATTCCCCACCAGCAATCATAATTGGGCTTTCCTGAATAGGCCTTGACCGGAAACGAATGAATATGGAACCAATTCTTGTACGGAGAAGCTTCGCCTTCTTCCATCACGCTCAAAAAAGGAAAGAATCCGCGGGAGCAGTGATTGAAGACCCCGTCCAAAATAATGCGCATTCCGCGTTCGTGCGCTTCCACCACCAATTCGTCAAAATCCTTGATTGTCCCCAGCACCGAATCGATTTGCAAATAATCCACCGTATGGTAACGGTGATTTGCTGCGCTTTTGAAAATAGGGCAAAGATACAGGGCATTCGCTCCCAGTTTCTGAATATAATCGAGTTTTTCAATGATCCCGCGTAAATTTCCACCGCAAAATCCGCTAGTCGAAGGCTTTGCACCCCAATTTTCAAAACCTCCCGGACAAGTGTAATGCGTACTGCGCGCAAAACGGTCCGGGAAAATTTGGTAAAAGACTGCGGACTTGACCCATTCCGGGCACTCATTCAACGGAAAGCTTTCTGCCATAATGCTCAATTCTAGATTTTTTATCCGTCAAACATTCATTTGGTAGAAAAAAACAAGTTACCGCAAAAAAAAGACCCCGATTGGGGTCTTTTTTTTGCGAGAGAAAAATTAGCGAAGCGATCTCCTGGCGCGCTCATCCGTAATCTTTGCAATTTTTGCAGAAAGAGCCGTATTCGCTTCCAATTCTTCAAGCGAGCAAGGAAGTTTGTACGCCCAGTTATGCGGACCGACCGTTCCCGGCGTATTCACGCGTTCATCTCCCGGATCCTTCGGAGTCCAAGCCGAACTGAGTGCGAGGTAATCCTGAATGGACGGAATCACAAACAGACTGTTCGCTCTGAAGATGTTGCGGATGACGACTTCCATCAAATCCGGAGTCAAAGACTGCGGAGCTTCGCTCTGCATGTGCAAATGATTCTTCCAGAAGAAGTTTCTGTCGAAGCCATCTTCTTGCCAAAGGCCAAGAATCGTCGAAGAATCGTGCACGCTTGTCGTCGCCACAGAAAGCCGCGGATATTCCGAAACTTCATAATAGGGCTGTCCCGGAGCATCCCAGTTTCGAGCCCACCGTTCCACGCGAAGCGAATTGATTTCCAGTTCGCCAAGCACGCGCGGCACGCAATGCGGCACAGCGCCCAGATCTTCGGCGCAAACGACCATATCGGTTTCCTTGGCAAGTACCGTCAAGAGTTTTTTGCCGTTTTCATACCAAAGTCCGTCTTGGGCAGCTTCGTTTGCATGCAAAATTTCGCTCAGTTTTTTTTGCTCGTTTTGTGGAAGCGTTTCAAGAACCTGCGTATTATACCAATACCAATAGGGGTAATATTCCCCTTCCGGCGTACCCGGCACAAAGATACGGTTCCACAGCACCTTGAGAAGCCCATCTTTTACCCACTGTTCTTCGGCGGTGTTCAAAACGGCACTTTCGCAATTGAATTCCGGCTTTAAAACGTAGCGGTCATTTGTATCCGGGAGCAGTTCAAAGTATTTGGAAACACAAGCATCCGTCGCATCGCCGAGGAGCGCGCGAAGCTGATCTTTCGACATGTTCGGATTTTTCAAGTATTCCACCGTTTCCTTCATAAATCCAGCCGAAGTCAGCGTGGAAAGGGAAATCGGAATGGCCGGGGAAAAATGACCGAGAATGCCCGTGCGCTGATTTTCGGGGATTGCCCAAATTCGGAAAAATCCCAGAACGTGATCGATGCGGTAAGCATGGTAGAACTTGCTCGCCTGCAAAAGACGTTCGCGCCACCATTTAAAATCTTCCTGCTCCAAGACATCCCAACGGTACGTGGGGAATCCCCAGTTCTGTCCACTGTAGCTGTACATGTCAGGAGGAGCGCCCGCGCGATCATCCAAGGAGAAATACTTGCGATTGCACCAGACATCGGCGCTGTCTTCGTTAATCAGAATCGGAATGTCGCCTTTGATACGGACGCCCATTTCCGTTAATTTATTCGAAGCCACCTTGAATTGGGCTTCGGCTTCAAATTGCATCCAGCATTGGAAAAGCGTATCCTTGCGAGACTTGCGGGCGAGAGCGTTAATGCGAAGATCGGTCGGATCCTGGTCTTCACTCCAGCTGCGCCAGCTCGCTTCGCCATTCTTTTCTTTAAGCATGGCATACACGGCGTAAGGTTTCACCCACGGATTCGTTTCTATCCATTTAGAGAGCGCCACGTTGCGGCTTAATTGCGCATAGTTCGCATCAAAAATCTTGCGAAGAATTCCTCTTTTTTCAAGGGCGATGTCCGAATAGTGAACCTTCGGTTCGCCGGCATACTTCTTTTGCAAATTTTCGATGTCGGAAGCAAAAGCCTCTGCCCCGCGAATAATCTGCAAACGGATGAACGCCGGATTCAAAGCGAATGCGCTACGAGCGCTGTATGGGGAAGATTCATAACCGGTATCGTTCACCGGAAGAATTTGGATCACGTTCAACCCACATTTTTTGACCCAAGCACCAAAAGGAATCAGGTCTAAAAATTCACCGATACCGACGCTATCTTTAGAATGGAGTGAAAAAACAGGAACGGCCACGCCGCTTTGAAAACAAGAAATATCACCGAATCTCATAGTGCAAAGATATATTCAAATCTTTGTAAAAAACGCTTTTTTTGCGAAAAAGCCGAAAAATGGCAAGAAAAAAGGCCCCAGAACATTTGGAAGCCTTTTTCAAAATCGATTCCTCACAACTGATCGGGTAAAGGATTTTTGCGTGGACGTCCACGTTTGCGTTTGACCGGAGCCTCCGGTGCGGCCAAAGCATCGCTCAACGGAGTCCCCGGTTTAAAAAGCGAATTCGGATCGGTAGACGTCTTGGCCAGAAGCGCCGCAGCTGCCCGTTTCTTCGCGAGTTCCTTCTGGCGCTTCGCTTCTTCTTCAGCATGTTTCTTTGCCAAATCGGATTCAGAAATCAGCTGCGTTTTGATCGTGCCAAATTTGCCACCGAACGAGCCGACGAGGACGCGACCCGAACTTTGACGCGGCGGAAGCGGAGCGGCACTCGGCTTCACCACGGGAGCCGTAGTCGTAGCCGAAGCCACTTTCTTCATTTGGCTCGGAACGAACAATGTCTTTTTGGGAGCGGCAGCACGGTGAGCCGGTTGAGCAGCACGATTTCCGTCAAAATCCGACATTTTCGGCATCGGGCGGGAAAAGTGCGAAAGCGAATCGCGATTTTTGTACTGTTCCGCGATTTTTCGGATTTTTTCCTGCTCCATGGCGAGTTTTTTGGCTTCGCGTTCCTTTTTGGACGGGCGGAAGCGATCACGCTTTTCGGGGTCTACCGGGTGCAAAGCCAAGATTTCTTCGTCCGAAAGGCCGCGCAATTCAGGGGGGACTTCTATAATCGGAAGCTCTTCGATCATTTTTTTATTCGTCATTTTAATTGAAATAGCTAAAAAACGGAAAGGATTCAAAACCCGTGATTTTCATTTAATTTAAAAAAATCGATTTGTCAAGACCTAGAAATTCTTGAACTAGAGTTGTATTTTTTACACAAATGCTTCGATTTACACAAGAAATTCTTTTGGCCCTCCGGACCAGAGCTAACGAAGAAGAAGCTCACGCAATGTCCAAGAGCATGCGCGATTCCTTCGACTTCCTCGGCGTAAACGTCATCAAGCGTCGTGAAGCTACTTATCCGATTTTCGACAAGAACCCACCCAAAAACGGTGACGAACTTGCGACAAGAGTTTCGGACATGTGGATTCAACCGTACCGCGAAGTACAATACGCCGCCTGTGACTACCTGTTCAAACACAAGGCTCTTCTCGGCGGACAGCATCTTAATTTTTTGAAAATGCTTATCAAAACGCGTCCATGGAAAGATACCGTTGACACGATTGCAACAAGCATTCTCGGAGACCTCGCTTGGAGAATCCCACCGATTCGCCAGAAAGTCGCCACCTGGATCCGCGACCCGAACATTTGGGTTCGTCGCAGTGTGATTCTTTTCCAGTTGCAATACCGCGACCACACGGACTGGGATCTTCTCAAGTCCTGTTGCCTGCATTGCGCAAAAGATGACAACTACTACATTCGCACGGGAATCGGCCGCGCCCTTTCGGAATACGCCCGAATCAACCCGAACGA
>FLNW01000033.1_pt1 | contig 12784 bp, 8 predicted proteins | sample 1140371 | NCBI WGS metagenome assembly FLNW01 (sample SAMEA3878170, study PRJEB12797) | bioreactor metagenome | biome: Moose rumen | place: Sweden | collected 2011-10
TGCCACAACAACTCCCGCTTCGAGCAGTCGCGTGAATACGGGCACAGCAGGTGATGTCAAGAGAACTCCAGGTGCGGTGAGTACAAGTGCGGATCGCGGACCCTCGCCTACGGCTGCCACAGCATCATCCGATGGCAACGCCAAGCGGGGCTACAACGCGCACGGCCAGGCCAGTCCGCAACCGGCCCCTCAAGGCCATGACGGCGCCCCCGCCCCCGGGCACGCCCCCAAACCCACGCCATACGTGCATCCGAACCACCATAACTTCGGACACCATTTGAGCGTTCCCCACAACGTTCGTCCGGTTTACTATCACGGCATGCCCTACTATTTCTATAACAGCGTCTTCTGCCGCTACCTCAACGGCTACTATGTGATTTGCCGCCCGCCCATCGGGGCTGTGATCGCCCACAGCATCTTCCACACCTGGAACCCCGTGGTTGTCGTCTATAGGAATGTCTCCTACTACTATGATGACGGGACATTCTATGTGCCGAGAAAAGATGACTACGAGGTGGTGGCCCCCCCCATCGGAGCCCGTGTGGCCGAACTGCCGAGCAACTATGAGGAGATCGTGCTCGACGGCAACCTGTACTTCAAGGTGGATAACGTCTATTACAAGGAGGTGGTGGTGAGCGGGTACCTCTGGTACGAAGTGGTCTTTGTCTCATGAAAAACGAAAAAAATCATTCGTTTGAGCGTGTTTCAAAAAAAAGTGTATTTTTGCGCGCTCAAACGAATTGCCCTGTGGTGTAATGGTAGCACAGCAGATTCTGGTTCTGTTTGTATGGGTTCGAGTCCTATCGGGGCAACCAGGGAAAAAAAGCACGCTGCACGAAGCGTGCTTTTTTTTATGGAAAAATTCTATCTTTGCAACGGTTAATCTAAACTGTACAACAATGTTAGTGATTGGTATCGCCGGCGGTTCCGGCTCCGGTAAGACTTCCGTAGTGAAAAAGATCATCCAAAGCATCCCGAAAGAGAAAGTCAGCGTGCTCTCTCAGGACGCATACTATAAGGATAACGGCCATCTTCCGCAGGAGGAGAAGGAGCGGATTAACTTCGACCACCCCTCCGCCATTGAGTGGCCCCTGCTGGTGCACCACATTGACAGTTTGCGTGCCGGGCGCACCATCGAGATGCCGACCTACTCGTATGTGACATGCGCGCGCGGGAAGGACACCATCCCCGTCAACCCCTGTGACGTGCTCATTGTGGAGGGCATCCTGATCTTCACCGACAAGCCCCTCTGCCGCCATCTCGACATCAAGGTCTTTGTCGATACCGACGCCGACGAGCGCCTGATCCGCATCATCCATCGCGACGTGAATGAGCGCGGGCGCGGCCTGGACAAGTCCATCATCCACTATCAGAATTTCGTGAAACCCATGCACGAACTGTTCATCGAGCCCTCCAAAAGGCTCGCGGACATCATTATTCCGATTGGCGCAGAGAATGAAAAGGGGATTGATATCCTAACCTCCAAAATCAAGCAGACCTTGGGTATCATATAGTCTCCCACAGCGGGGGGGGGATGTCAGGTTTTCTGCTGCTGTTTTTTGGCGGCGGGGAAGAGAACGTTGTTTAGTATTAGCCGGTATCCCGCCGAGTTGGGAAACAGGTCCAGATTCGTGGGCGGGTCGTTCACCAGATGTTGGTAGTCCTCCGGATCGTGGCCGGAATAGAACGTCCAGGTGCCTTTTCCGTACTCGCCGTGGATGTAGCGGGCCTCGTCAAACTGCGCGGCCTCCCCCATGATGGTCACGGTGGGCTTGATGACGGCTTTCCGGAACGCCGTGGTCTGCCCCATGAAGCCCGGGATGACGCGCAGGTGGTTCTGGCAGAGCATGGTGGGCACGGGGTCCCACTTGGCGGAGAACTCGAACAGGGTGAAGAAGTCGTTGCTTTTGTTGGTCAGATGCACCGTGGGCTTCACGTCAATGTCGGAGATCTCATACTCGTAAGGGTTGGTCACGATATGGAAGTCGGTGAAGGCGAAGCAGTTGTCGTAGTTCAGCTTGCTCTGGGCCTGCGGGTCCATGGGGTCTCCGTCGAACATCACATCGCAGATGTCCACGCCGTCGGCGGCCAGGGCGATGTCGTAGCTGTCGGGGCCGGAGCACATGGCGAACAGGTAGCCGCCGCCCGCGACGAAGTCGCGGATGCCCTTGGCCACCGCCAGTTTCATCTGCGACACCTTGGCGAAGCCCAACCGCGCAGCCCGGTCCTCATTCTCTTTCACATCCTCCTGGTACCATCGGGCGTTCCGGTAGCTGGCCCAGAACTTGCCGTACTGCCCCGTGAAGTCCTCATGGTGCAGGTGCAGCCAGTCGTATTTCGGCAGTTCCCCGTTGATGACCTCCTCGTCGTACAGCACCGTGTAGGGGATCTCCGCGTAGGTGAGCACCAGCGTGACGGCATCGTCCCAGGGGAGCTTGTTCTTGGGCGAATAGACGGCGATTTTCGGCTCCTTGGTGAGCCGTATCTCATTCATGTTGTTCTCCACGGCGGCGATCTCGCTCAATATCTGCCGCGCCTGCACGTCCGCAATGACCTGGTACGACACACCGCGCACGCGGCACTCGTTCTCGATGACATCGCTGTATGCGCACAGGAAACTCCCGCCCCGGTAGTTGAGCAGCCAACTCATGTCAATCTGCAGTGCGACAGCGTAATACGCGATGCCGTAGGCTTTCAGGTGGTTGCTCTGCTCCAAGTCCATGGGTATCAGGAGGTGGGTGCAGTGGGCTGGAATCATCCCCAGCAGAATCGCAATGGTGCAAAAGAACTTTCTCATAGTCGAATCAGGTCTGTCTTATTCCTGTATCTCATGCAGGATGCCGTCCCGGTCCAGGACATACAGCCGCATGCCCGACAGGCAGGCCTCCCTGCCCATGGGAATGGGGCATGTGCGGGTTCTTGAACTTCCAGGGCTTTTGGGATTATAGAGATACAGGGTGTTGTCTGTTTTCAGGAGGATGAGTATGCCTTTAGAAAGCCGGGCGGAGATCACGCCGGTCATGGGCAGGCGCCGCTCAAAGGTGCCGAAGCGGTCGAAGAGAAAGACACCAAGAGCGGAATCAGCCAGTATGATGTTCTGGTCGGGCACGGTGAGAAGGCTGTGCGGCGCTATCTCCCCGGCAAGACTGCAGTGTGTCTTGGCTTCGGTGTTCAGGTTGAGGTCTGTGATGTACAGGTCTTGGTTAGTCTCGTCAAAAAGGGCTATCTTGTTGTTTCCGAACAGCGTGGCCAGGGATATGGTGCCTAACCCGTGCTCAAAAAGGTCAAGTTCGTTGCCTATGGGGGTCAAGGTGTTGTCTAACAGGACGATTTTCCCGGATTCGCGGTAGAAGGCCAGGGTCTTGACCACGCCGGCGTCCACGGACGAGATGTTGCCGTACATCGGGTTGCCATACACCCGAAGGAGCTCGCCGGCAGGCGAGTATTTGGTCAGGCTTGCGTCCTGCCAGCTGTACACGTTGCCCTGGTTGTCTGTCGTGAAGTGGCCGTGCGGCGTGCCGAACAACGGCTGCGCCTGCCCCCAGCCCGCCCATAAGGTCAGCAGCATGATGCCCAAAATCCGCCTGCTCATGCCGTGTCAGAACTTGCAGCCTATGGTGGCGACAACCCGGTGGGTTATGCCTTTGGTGGATACGGCGTCCTCATAGAGGTTGTCCTCCGTCACCGGCGTCGCGGCGGACGTGCCGCCGTACAGCCAGTAGCTGTTTTTGGAGCATCTTATCACGTATGCCATGTCGAAGAAGACAAATTTGGTGCGGATGCCGAAGCCCAAGGAGCCGTAATGCGCGCTCCCGTCGCAGGTGGAATTGAAGTTGCGGTAAGGGGAGGTCCGGTAGTTGTAGCCGGCACGGAGCATGAATTTAGATGTGACGTTCACCTCCGCACCGATCTTGGCGGTATGGCAGATGCCGTATTTGTTGTCTACAGCCTCGTTTTCCGTGTTGAATGTGTAGTCATCGGCGTAAAGTTTTGCCATGGAGTAGTCGATAAAATCGTATTCTGCGGAGATGAAGGCCCTTTTCTGGATGAGGAATGCGGCGCTTACGTTGAACTTGAGCGGCGTAGTGAGCGAGAACCGGTAGCTGTTGTCGTAGCTGAAAGCGCCCGAATTGCCTTCGTTGACGTAGTAGGATACCATGTTGCGGCTGTAGGAGTCCTTGACTTTCCAGAAGTAGGAGGGTGTCTGGAACGATGTGCCCAGGCGCACGAAGCTGGCGGGCTGGTAGATGACGCCTAATTTCAGGTTGACACCGGCAGCGGAGTTCTCCTGGGTGCTGGTGGTCTGGAATGAGCGGATGCCACTGGACAGGGTGGCCTCGTCGGTGGCTGTCTCCGAGTAGGTCACAACCTCCTTGTAGTTGAGGACGGGTACGCCGAGCGTGGCGCCTATGAACAGCTTGTCGTTGTAGTTGCCGCCGAAGGCAAGGGTGAGCTCGTCCATCCCGCCGGAGGTCTTGACAAGGGCGTTGTGGTCGAGACTGGCGTTGGAGAACGGGCTGCGGTACTCGTTGGAGGTGCCGGGCAGGGTATCAATGAGCCAGGTGTTCCAGGCCAATGAGGCGTCGCCGGTGAGGGCGTTGTAGCTCGTCCCTTCGGCGTTCGGAAGGATGACATCCACCATGGAGCGGCTGACGGGCGCATTCGCACGGAAAATGTCGTTGTAGTCCATGATGCGGTTGTAGCCGAACCCGAAATGCCAGTAGTTCCAGTTGGAGTTTTCGATGTGGTTGGTGATGACTAAACCGCACTGGGGCACGGTGTACTTGGCTTTTTGCGCATGGCTGGCATTTCCGAAGTAGGAGGATCGGTTGCTGGAGAACGCTACCGACAGCGGGGTGAAGGTTACCTCATGGCGCTTGTACAGCCCGATGGCCGCCGGGTTCGTGCCCAGGGCGGAGAACTCGCCGCCCGTGGCGCTGAACGCGCCGCCGGCCCCCATGTAACGTGCCGTCCCCTGATACTCGATTTGGGAGAAGCGGAACGCCTCGTAGTCCCCCTGCGCGACGGCAATGCAGAAGAGACAAATCAAGAATATGCTGCTTATGAACTTTTTCATTGCTACTGTGTTTTAATGTTCGGGTTTATCTACGTCCACTGCTGTGTGAGGAACTGCCACTGCTGGAGGAACGGGACGAGCCGCTGCTGGAAGAGCGGGACGTGCTGCCGCTGTAGGAGGTGCGTGACGGGGAACTGCTGTGCGATGGGGTGCTGCCGCCGGAGGGGGTCGGTCGGGACAAGGAGGAGGAGCTGTTGGTGCGGCTGCTGCCCGTTGATGTGCCGGTGGAAGGTCTGCTGTTGGTGGTCGGGGTACGGGAGGTGTTGCTCCGGCTGCCCATGTCCGTGCGGGCCGCTTGGCTGGTGTTGGTGCGGTTTATGTTGGAGTTCGTGGAGGCGGGGGTTGTGGCGGGCTTGGATGACGGGCGGGAATCGCCTCCCGTGCCCCCACCGGAAGGGCTGTAGGACGATGAGAGGCTGCCGTAGCGCTCGTTGAAAGTGGCCGGTGATGACGTGACAACGGTGGAATAGTGGTTGTTGGTCTCGCCGTTGCCGTTGTAGCCGGAGAGAAAAGGGGTGTCATCGGGATGGGTGCCCCTGCCGCCGCCGGGATTGGAGGCCCCCAGGGAGGGTCCTATGCTGTTGCGGTGCCCGTAATAGAACGAGTGGTTGGCGTCGTAGTTGTTGTGGTAGTAGTCGATGGCCCAATTTTGGTGGTTGTACCATCCCCAGCCGTGGTTGTGCCAGTAGGGGTTGTGGTGGTCCCACCCCCAGCCGTAATGGAATCCGTAGTCGTACCAGCCGTAGTTGTAGTAGTAGGGACGGTAGTAATAGCTCGGCCACCACCAGTTGTAGCCCATGTATATGCTCAACCCCCAGTCGGACGGGCAATAGTCGTACCAGTACATGTTGGTGAAGTAGGGGTCGTAATAGCCCCAGCCGCTATATACGTCGGTGTGGAAGCGGCGCAGGCGCGAGGTGTAATAATAGTCGTAATAGTCGTCGTCGGAGTAATAGGGACTTCCGGCATCCTCTGCGGCATAGCCGACGGAGTCGGCCCCGTCGTCCTCATAATAGGTGACGGGGGTGCGCTCTGCTGCGTTGCCGGGGCGACTTGTCGCCCGCATAAGGACGCTCTGGTCGTCGTCCGATGTGGTGTATATGTCGTCATAATAGGCAAATGTGCCCGTGTTGCAGGCAGTTATCAGAACTGCGGCAACGGACAGGATGGTAAAAAATAGTTTTTTCATGTTGACCTCCTTATGGCTGATTTTTCGTATTTTTGCAATTCAATTTTCAGAAACGTCGCTTGGACGGCAAAGATACGAAAAAGTTAATTCATAAAACACAAAAAATGGCTAAAAGTTTCACTACCCGAGAAGAGAATTATTCGCAATGGTACAATGATATTGTCAAGAAAGCAGACTTGGCTGAAAATTCGTCAGTTAGGGGCTGCATGGTAATCAAGCCCTACGGGTATGCGATATGGGAGAAGGTCCAGTCAACCCTGGATGGGATGTTCAAGGAGACTGGCCACTCGAACGCCTACTTCCCGATTTTCATCCCCAAGTCCTTTTTCAGCCGAGAGGCCAGCCACGTGGAGGGCTTCGCCAAGGAGTGCGCGGTGGTCACCCATTACCGCTTGAAGAACGACCCGAATGGCGGCGGGGTGGTGGTTGACCCCGAGGCCAGGCTGGAAGAGGAGCTGATTGTGCGCCCCACGTCGGAAACCATTATATGGGACACGTACAAGAACTGGATTCACTCGTACCGCGACCTGCCGGTGCTGTGCAACCAGTGGGCCAACGTGGTGCGCTGGGAGATGCGCACGCGCCTGTTCCTGCGCACAGCCGAGTTCCTGTGGCAGGAGGGCCACACCGCACATGCCACCCGCGAGGAGGCCATAGAGGAGACCGAAAGGATGCTCCACGTGTATGCCGATTTCGTTGAGAACTTCATGGCCATCCCGGTCATACAAGGCGTGAAGTCGCCCAACGAGCGTTTCGGCGGCGCGTTGGACACCTACTGCATCGAGGCGCTGATGCAGGACGGCAAGGCCCTGCAAGCCGGCACGTCCCACTTCCTGGGCCAGAACTTCGCCAAAGCCTTTGACGTCAAGTTCCTCAACCAGAACAACCAGTTAGAGTACGTGTGGGCCACCTCCTGGGGCGTCTCCACCCGACTTATCGGCGCCCTCATCATGACCCATTCCGACGACAACGGCCTGGTGCTGCCCCCGAACCTCGCCCCCATACAGGTGGTGATCGTCCCCATCTACAAGAGCGAGGAGGAACGGACAGCCATCGCCGACAAGGTGCGGCCGCTCATGGACAAGCTCAAAGAAATCGGCATCTCCGTAAAGTTCGACAACGACGACAGCAAACGCTCCGGCTGGAAGTTCAACGAGTATGAACTGAAGGGCGTGCCGGTCCGGATGGCCATCGGACCCCGCGACCTGGAGAACAACACCGCCGAGGTGGCGCGCCGCGACACGCTCGAAAAATCGTCCGTGCCGTTCGACACGTTGGTGGTGTACATTCAGACGCTGCTGAAGGAGATTCAAGCCAACCTGTTTGCCAAAGCGTTGAAATTCAGGGAGGAGAACACTCACAAGGCCGACACTTGGGAGGAGTTTCTCGATTTGCTGGACAACCATCCCGGATTCATCTACGCCCACTGGGACGGAACCCCGGAAACGGAGGATAAAATCAAGGAATTGTCCAAAGCCACCATCCGCTGCATCCCCTTCCACAACCCGCAGGAGGAGGGCAGGTGTATTTTGACAGGCAAACCCTCCAAACAGAGGGTGCTTTTTGCCAGAGCCTACTAACCTTCATCCGAAAATATCCCATCATGAACACCTCTGACCCATACACCCCCGCCGTAGAGGCCTTCCGCCGCCTGCTTGTCATCATGGACGAGCTCCGCGAGAAGTGCCCGTGGGACAGCGTGCAGACCTTTGAGACATTGCGCTGCCTGACCATTGAGGAGACCTTCGAACTGTCGGAGGCCATTGTGGACAAGGACTACCCGGACATGTGCAAGGAACTGGGCGATCTGATGCTGCACATTGTCTTTTACTCGAAAATCGCGTCTGAAACCCAACTCTTTGACATTACCGGAGTAATCAACCAACTTTGTGACAAACTGGTACGGCGTCATCCGCACATCTATGGGGACGCGCAGGCGCAGGACGCGCAGGCCGTACACGAGAACTGGGAGAAAATCAAGCTGCAGCGCGAGGGCAACCGATCCGTGCTGGGCGGCGTGCCCAAGAGCGCCCCCTCCGTCATCAAGGCCTACCGCATACAGGAAAAGGCCAATGGCGTGGGCTTCGACTGGCACAACGAGGCCGAGGTCTGGGACAAAGTGCAGGAGGAGATGGCCGAGCTGAGGAGGGAGGCGGACGCCCATTCGGACAAGGTTGAGGACGAGCTGGGCGATGTGCTGTTCGCCCTCATCAATTATGCGAGGTTCGTGCGCGTGAACCCGGACGACGCACTGGAAAAGACCAACCGCAAGTTCATCCGCCGCTTCCAGCATATAGAGGAGCGCGCCAAACAGTCGGGCCGCAAGCTCCCCGACCTCTCTTTGGAGGAGATGGAGTCCTATTGGCAGGAGGCCAAGATTTCTGAATCCTAATCTAATGCCGCCGGCGATGAAGAAAATTGAACTTAATCATAATATAGTATATATTTTTATTGTAGCATTCACATGTGCGTTTTCACTCCACATGCCCCTTCCTTTGTCGGCGCAGAGGAGCCCCAAAGCCGCCGCGCTGTGCAAGAAAGCCGGTCAGTGCGTCAATGAGCGCAACTTTGACAAGGCCCTGGCCCTCCTGCGACAGGCCGAGGCGAAGGATCCGCAGTATGCGGACGTGTACATTATGATGGGTGACGTGTATAATTTCACCCTGGTGCCCGACTCGGCGGTGAAGTGCTATAACCGGGCCATCGAGCTGATCGGGAATCCGGACCCCATGCTGTACTACATCGCGGCCAACGAGGGGGCGAAGTGCGGACAGTATGAGGACGCGCTTCGGAATTACGAGCTGTTCATCCATAAGGGCGTGCAATACACGGAAGTTCTGGCTGATGCGCAGAAGGGCGTTGCCAACTGCCGTTTCGGGATGGAGGCCATGGCGCACCCTGTCAGGTTCCAGCCCGTGAACCTCGGCCCGAGCGTCAATTCCGAGTGGGACGAGTACCTGGCCTCCCTCACCGCCGACGACTCCATCCTGATATACACCGTGAAGCGCCCCAGGGACAAGGGCACGGTCTGCGCGTTCTGCTTGAACGAGGAGGACCTGTACTACACCGTCAAGGACGGCCACGGCGGCTGGCGGATGCGCGAGCCCATCGGCGCGCCCGTGAGGACGGGGTACAACGAGGGCGCACAGTGCGTGTCGCCCGACGGCAACTACCTGCTCTATACCCTGTGCGACGCCGACTTCGGCATGGGCAGCTGCGACCTGTACTGGTCGAGGAGGATGGGGCGGAAGTGGTCGCGGCCCCGCAACTTCGGGGCTCCGGTGAACTCCCCCGCGTGGGAGAGCCAGCCGTCGATGGCCTCCGACGGGCGCACCATATACTTTGTCTCCTCCCGCCCCGGCGGCTTTGGAGGCAAGGACATCTGGAAGACCACGATGACCGCCGAGGGCGCGTTCACCGCGCCGGAGAACCTCGGCCCCATGGTGAACACCCCCGGCGACGACGCCGCGCCCTTCATCCACAGCGACGGGCGCACGCTCTACTTCGCCTCCAACGGGCGCGTGGGCATGGGCGGCTACGACCTGTACTGCACCGTGCTGCAACCGGACGGGACCTGGAGCGAGCCCAAGAACCTCGGCTACCCCATCAACACCCCCGCCGATGAGATCAATATCTTCATCAACGCCGCCGGCACCGTGGCCTACATGGCCTCCGACAAGGACGGCGGCCACGGAGGACTCGACCTCTACAGCTTCGACCTTGACGACAACCTCCGCCCCAATCCGGTCACCTATATAAAAGGGCTCGTCACCGACGCCCAAAGCGGGGAGCCCCTGAGGGCGGATGTCGAGATGGTGGACCTCACCACCCGGCAGGTGCTGACCCGCACCGCCTCCGACCCGGAGACCGGCGAGTACCTGGCCTGCATCCAGACCGGCAGCAACGTGCTGCTCAACGTGTCCGCCGACAGCTACCCGTTCCATTCCGAGAACTTCCAGATAGAGCGCTCCTACACGGAGCTCTCCCCCTACCTGAAGGACATCCGCCTGAGGAAGGCGGACGTGGGCACGGTGGTCGTGCTGAGGAACATCTTCTTCGACCTCAACCAAAGCGAGCTACGGCCCGAGTCGTATGAGGAGCTCGACCGCCTGGCCGGGTACCTGGCGCACAATGCGGTGCGCGTCGAGATCGGCGGGCACACCGACAGCTCCGGCGGCGACGAGTACAACGACAGGCTTTCCGAAAGCCGCGCGCGGGCGGTCTATGACTACCTCGTGCAACACGGCGTTGACGCGGGCCGCCTCTCCTACAAGGGATACGGCAGGCGCCGGCCCGTCGCCGACAACTCCACAGAGGAGGGCAGGGCCGAAAACAGGCGCACGGAATTCAGAATCATCCCGTAAACCCGCACCCCTTATGCGTTTTTTCCTGAAAGCCGGAACTTTATTATAAAAGTCCCGGCAAACTTTTCATTAGGGTATTGTTCATAACTCCAAACGGCAATATTTATTTAAAGTTTTGATTTTTAAAATTATATCTTAAAAACTGCGCGCCACGCCCCCGTCGCACCGCCAGCCCGTTGTGAATATGGGTGGAAAAAAATATCAAAAAAAATATGCGATAAGAATAAGAATAAAAAAAAAATGTATTTTTGCAGGTTGAAAGTTTAGTATAGTGTATTGTAATCTATAAATCTGAAAGCCAACACAATAAGAGGAAAAAGAATAAATAATTAATAACAATCAAAAAATACAAGTATGAAAAAACTATTATCAATTTGCATTTTAAGCGTTCTGCTTATGATGATGAGCTTCACGACGGCTCATGCGCAAAGCGCCAATCAGTGCTGTTTTTGGGTTGAGAATATGCAGCCGGTGACATTCCCGCATATCGCCAACCTGGACGGCACCGGCATTGCGCAGGACACCAGTGCGGGCACGCCCCTGGTTCTCAACAACGTGCTGAACCAGGCCCGGGTTGGAAACACCGACGTCTATACCCTCCACTTCCCGACGGGGGCGGACTGCGGGACGAAGGTCTCCATCGAATGGCTGCTCTACCGTGACGGACAGTTAGTGAACAGCAACATGTCGTCGTACGCCGATTTTGGCATCTACACGCGCTACGACCAGCTCAACGCTAACGGCGAGTGCCAGAGCATCAACTGGATGGGCGGCATCGTGGAGAACGGCGACGGCATCTGCGGCTGCGACCCTGCGGGCGGCCATGTTGGCCACAACGACTTCCCCGGCGCCCGCCAGGCCGACCCGCTCACACCCGCGTACTTCGACGAGACCCATCACGCGGCAGGTTACACCCACGTGCTGTACACGTACAACTTCGACTACTTCTACCTGCCCTTCCTCGCCAGCACGCACTCCACCACCAACGTCATCATCAAGTGGAACCGGGTCGGCAACTACAAATTGATAATCCGTCTGCGCGAGCGCCAGGGCGGCAGCGACTATGACTACACCATGGACGGCTCCCAGAACGACACCATGCGCATCGGCGGCCACAACAGCTGCTGCGGCGACATCCTCTACGCCGACACCCTGGAATATCTCGTGACCACCGCCCACGAGAAGTCCATCTGCGACAACAACGTCCCCTTCATGTACGGACGCGGCCGGGAGACCGCCACAGGCCAGACCCTGTACGCCTTCTCCGATGAGAGCCTGTACTATGTGCTCTTCGGCGACTATGTGTGCGACCACTGGAAAGTGGAGTACATCGACACCCTCCAGTTCTACACCCGCATCAACCCCAACATCGTGGCCCAGGACACGGCCCTTTGCCGCGACGAGCACTTTGCCGCCGCCGCCCTGTATGACCTTGTGACCGAGGTTGACCTCGACGCCCCCGGAATCCTCGACCACGAGATCCAGTGGTCCCAGAACGGCGTGGCATGGAGCGCGGACACTGCCGAACTCACCCAGTTGAACAACATGACCACCATCGCGGGCGAATACGTCTTCTATGTCCGCCAGCGCAACTTCTACTACGACGCGATGGAGGATGCCACCATCAACTGCCCGGGCGCCCCGGACACCATCAAGATCACCGTGAGAGACCAGTTCCCGCCGGTGCTCGACTCGGCCCACGAGTTCGTCTATTGCAACGAGGAGCTCCAGGATTCCACCCTCGTGCTCACCGCCCATATAGACACCCCCCTGGACCAGTGCTCCACCGAGATTCGCTGGTACAAGCAGGATGACCTGGGCATGCCCACCCACAACGCCCAGTTCCGCGTGGCCACCGGCGACACCCTCTCGCTCGATCTGGCCGAGGTGAACCCCACCAACATCGACAACGTCTTCACCTATTATTTATATACCGTCAACACTAACACGGAAACCTTCTCCGCGCGCTACGACTCCGTGGTGTTCACGTTCCACATGACCCCCGTGTTCACGGTTGAGCAAACACAGCTCGACTTTGTCGTCTGCCCCGGCGCGGAGGTCAACCTCCTGAGCAATGTCACCTGCACGGAGCCCGACTACAACGACAGCCTGCCGACGGTCACCTACGGCTGGTACCTGGGCGACACCACCCTA
>FLNW01000417.1_pt1 | contig 12780 bp, 8 predicted proteins | sample 1140371 | NCBI WGS metagenome assembly FLNW01 (sample SAMEA3878170, study PRJEB12797) | bioreactor metagenome | biome: Moose rumen | place: Sweden | collected 2011-10
ATATTTCCCATATTGATTAATCAAAAACTTTCAATCCGACAAAACTATAATTCATTCCATGTTAGTTAAATAAAGCTTTTGAAAATCTCTTCAATAAACAGCCGTTCCTCATCCCGTAACTTCCATTTTCTTTGGGTATCAATCAGTATCCACCCATTTTTCTGAAAACTGTGTAGACGGATCCCAAACTAAACTAGCATCCAATCACAACCTCTTTTCTTCATCGCTTACATATGTCCAACCTCATTTAGTTCTAAAGTCCAAGCTTAATGAATCTCCATTTTTTGAAACTATATATGATTGATAGTAAGGATTTTCCAAAGCATCATAGAGTCATTCTCTGACATCATTTGTAACCTCTAATATTGAATTATTAGTAGGTTTTACTTGAAGTTTTACGACTTCTTGATTTTTATTTTCCATTGTTATAATTTGTAATAATATAAAATTATAAAACTGTTCATAAATCTGTATTACTATGACTAATAGCTACTACATTTCATGTTCATGGCTGAAAACATGCAACGAATGGTACTTTATGAGAATAAGCATCTGATAAAGCCGTCAGTATCGCTATTGGTCATCTTCAGGAGATAAATACTGGTTTTCATAAAGGTACTTCAGGTGCAATTAATGAATTAATTGTTTCCTCTACATTAATATTTGGATTATCCAAAGAGAATATTACATCCGTTCTATCTTCACTTTCCTTAACCTCAAATTTAACATCTTTTCAAAATCATTCTCCTAACATTTCAAATCACGTTATAGGTAATTTTACATTTGGTCCTCATTGAGGATATTTCACAGAGACATTTATTGGATGTAAAGCATGAGTAATAGTTGTTAGTAACCATCATGGACAAGCTCCATCAACTACAACTTCATCATTTTTTCAGAGCTGATTTTTTACTTCAGACTTATTAATAATCTGAAATACTTGTGGAAGTTGTTCAGGTTTTCGAACTAAACTCATTACTTCTTTTCAGTTTGGCAATTTTATTAATTCTTTCTCCATTCCCAATGCTTTTGCTAATGTATCAATTTTTAAAACTCCATCTTCACCAATAACTTTAGGTCAATCTCATCATCAATCTAGTGTATTAGCTAGCACTACAGCAATTTCTTCTTTAATTTTATCTCTAGTATCGATTTTTCTAAACATTGGCTTCTCTTCCATACTTAAATTTTTCAAGTTTTTTAAATTTTCAAGATTTTTTTGGTTCTCTAAGTTTTTCATTTTAATAACGGATAATAATATAAATAACTAATATTTTTCCTCATAACGTTCCAATTCCTCTTGTTCTTCTTGAGACTTATTCTTATTTAATAATCCCTTAAGGATTTCATTGTTTCCTAATGTATTCATTTTATTATTTGGTAATACAATAAAATTTGTTTTAAATAAGAGTTATTATTTAATATATAACATATCTGTATCAGCGAATTCAACTTGCGATGTCATTTGTTTTAATTTATCTTTTGATAGTTTTAAAACATCAATTACTGCCTGTTTCCATTTTTCTATATCTTTGCAAAATTCTGGATTCATTGTCCCAGAAATTTCTGCAATTTTTTCTCATCATTCTGGACATCATCGATTAGTTGAATACACCATATTAGAGTCTGTCACTCAAGCTGATACATAAATACCTGTCTCTCAAAAAACTTTTTCTGCCATCTCTTGCCAAACTTTAGCAACTATTTCCTTTGCAGTTTTTCATCATGTTTCATTTTCATGACCATATCATTCACAAACTCAAAGAGTTGCTGTAAATTTTGTTGTTTTTAGTTCTTCCATTTTAATATTTGGTAATATTATAAAAATTATCTTTAAATTTGATAAAAAATTAATCTTCAACACATAACCCCGCATCCAATAATTTTTGTCAAAAATCACTTATTTCAGGATTATCCTCCTCTTTTTTTGTAGTATACACCAAATTTCATTTTCTAAATAATCCGTTTTCTAATCACAACTTTAATGCAACCATAGCATCATCAAAATCTCAAGCTCGAGCGATTCATTTAATTGTATCTGTTATATATGACCAAGCATATCACTTACCTACTACTCTTTTTACATCTTCATATTTTATGTTTTCTGTATTCTTTTTTATCAATACATAATTTCAAAATACCATTTCATTAGAATATTTTATATCTAACATTGCATCTAAGATCTCTTTCTTTTGTATGTTAGATGTTTCAATCATAGATTTTATTGTTGATAAAAATCTTATAACATTTCATTTTCAAGCATATTTACAAAGATCTTGAAATTCTGACTCTGTAAACTTATATTCATCAATTAATTTAGTTTTTAATTCTGTAAATATATTCTTTCTTTTTTCTTTAATCTCTTTTTGCCTATCTGATATTCTAGATATTGTGTCTTTATATACATCATAACCATTTATAAATATTTGTCATGGTTGTATATCTGATTCATATAATTCATTATACCACCAACGTTGATTATTACACCAACTTGAACTTGTATGATTCCAAATATCTACCATTTTATGATCATCAATACAAACCGTATACCACTCTCATCATCGATAAAAATTTATATGATCTCATACTTTACCAAATTTCACTAACAATGAATTAGTATTCCATCTTTCATCTGAATGTTCATGAGCTGGAGTTCAATGCTTATCTCACATATATACTCTTGGTTGATACCGTCAAGTAGAATATTCTGTCCGTGGCAATTCAAGTCAGATGTCTCCATACTTTTCACGATATTTTGCAAGTTTTTCCATTTTTCTTTTCTGATCAAAAAGCGCATTTATTGTTTCTTGGATAGATTTTGCATCTACATATTTATAATCAGATTTATTATCAATAATTATATGATGGAAATATCATCCATTACATTCTTGTACCGTTTCTATTCCTGGGAATAAGATCGTTGAATCTGGACTAATCCAGAAATAATGGTTCTCTGAATGTAATTGATTTCATGTTGAATAATAGAATATTCTTTTATTTTCTTTATCATATGACAAATAGTCATATTGTCCACTTCCATATCCATTGCTTGTAGTATCATCATATTCTTCAGGTAAATCATCTTCACTTGGAAATAAATTAATTTTATCTATTGAATCTCAATAACTTCTTCAATCTGGTGAACAATAATGGCTTATCTCAATAGTTACTAAATCTTGTATTGAATAAAGTCTTGATCTTTCACTACGACACATACCCTTCGAAGCAAAATATGAATTATCTTCAAGATATGTCCTAATTTTAGGAGAATTCTCATCTGGAGTAAATAATTCAATTTTTGGATAATCTGGTTGTAAAGCCTCTCTCAACTCTTTTTCTGTATTATTATTTTCAACAGTAGCTTCATTAGACTGCCCTATTTGTTCTAAATTTTCTATTTCTATCATTTTAATAATTTGTAATAAAATAAATTAATTAGATTTTCTGACTTACATGTAAGACATACAGGCATATAATCAGATTTTTTGTTTACAATTTTTATTTCACTAATATGTAAGATTATTATTAACTCTCTAATTCATTAGGATCACCGGTTACATGTAAGAAATACAGACACATAACCAGATCTCCTAGATATAAGATATGTTAGAACTTATAAAGGACTCATGCTGTTGGAGAGATTTTACCATCCTTAATTACTCAGCTTACTTGTGCTCATAGTCCATTTCAGATATCTATATCAGCTACAATACGTCCAAAAAATTTATCATCATAATCTGATTTGTACCATCACTGAGCTGTTAAGCTTAAAGCATCTCAAATCTTCTTTGTGATTCATAAGCGAAATGCATCAGTATCTGGTCACTTCATAATTTCATGAAAATATTTTCATTCGAACGTCCATCAAGTTTTTGTGTCATATGATCAAACAACTAATGGTAAAAGTTCACTCATTTCTGGACTATTATCTACGTATGTACATTCTACACTAGCTCAAACTGTTCGTTTTCCATCTCATAATGTCTTACTTCGGTGTGGAACTAGTACAGATGCCCTTGATACTGGATAGTCTGGATCTTTATGAAAGTCATCCAATCTAATATAACTCAATCACAATCATGATTTACTATCTGTTGCATCAACAAATAACATCATAGATGGCTTATCACTACAAATACTAGCAAAATCTGGCACTATACTTGTTCAAACCTGTATAAATCCACTTGTTGAAATCCTTGATTTTTCTTTTTCTCATTTTATACCTCAACCTTCATCTCAAACTTTTTCTCCATCATCTCCATCTCATCCAGTAATTAATGGTTCTTTTTCATCTTCATCTCATGATATAACTCATTCATCTCATGATATAACTCATTCATCTCATGATATAACTCATTCATCTCATGATATAACTCATTCATCTCATGATATAACTCATTCATCTCATGATATAACTCATTCATCTCATGATATAACTCATTCATCTCATGATATAACTCATTCATCTCATGATATAACTCATTCATCTCATGATATAACTCATTCATCTGAATCTTTAACTGAAGTTCATCGAGCCGTAACTCAAAGATCAATTATATCATCTTTTTTATCTTGTACTTGAGGTGTTATTTCCATAACGGTAGTTTCCTCATCTATACCACTCAAACCATTTGCAGATCACTCTTGTGGTAATCATAATGCATAGAGTAAAGCAGCTATTGGTAATACTTTATATCGTACTCAATCTTTTTTCTCTACTCATTGCATTCCTGTCATTTTCTCTTTCATTTTCGTAATTTGTATAATTTAATATAAATGTAATTTTAAATCTGATTTTTTATTTGTGGTTTATATCCAAGAAATACAGGGATATCTTTTGTTCATTTTTTTATTTTATAATTAAGAGGCCTCTGAACCGCTAAAATTTCTTATAAATCAAAGCTTAATCATCACATTAAAATCTGACTATCTTCACTTGTGAATTTACCATCCACTGTTCACATTAATCTAGCTTGAACAAATACTGCTACTCATTGAGCTAATTGATGAATGTATTCAGTTTCTGAATAATATCATTTGGTATCAAGATCAACAAATACGAAAGAAGTTAAGCTTCAGTTTTTTCATACTTTGGTTGAAACAGATACCTTAGCTGACATCGGAGATCAGTTTGTGTTTAATGGAAATAACTTTACTCAATATGATCCATCTCAAAGTTTACCACCATATCACATACCAAACCTCATTACATTGTCTCACGTTCATGTAAATGTATAATCTCAATCTAAACTTAATCCCTTATACAACTTTTTTCATAGAAGTAATTTTCATGATCATTTGCTACTTAATGGATTGTCCAAATCTGCAATTCATGTAACTGAGATTTCTCATTTTCATCCTTTAAATAACTTTCCACTTCAAACTAACCTGTTTACCCATAGAGCTTCTCATCCAGTTACTGAATATCAAATTCATGATTGAAAAATAAAACTTGCTGGAGATTCTGATTTTTCTACTTTTTCTTCTGTCTGAGTAGTTCATTCTTCTCATGAGATTCATTCATCTCCATCTCACAAATCAGGATCTGGCTCAATTCATGGTAAGTCTTGTTGCATTTCAAATGAACTGCTTGGCATCATTGTAACCTTTTGATGCACTGAATCTTTTTTTACTACATCCGTAGTGATTGCTCCATCATTTACCCCACTTGTAGTCTGTGCGAGTCAATCAGTTGGAGCTCATAGCAACGCCCAGAGTAAAGTTGCAGTTGGCAAAACTTTTCCTCGTGTAATGTATTTCCTTTCTTGGCGTTGCATTTCTAATTCTCTTGTTTTCATTGTTGTCGTTTGTGTAAAGTATAAAACCAATTTATAAATGATGAATATTTTTGTTTTTAGTTTTTGTTTATCGCAAGCTTGCATCATTCACTATCAACGAAGTATCTTAATCATATTTACGATTGTAGTATTAAATATTGACATTGTGAAAAATATAGAATAATATGTGAAAAATTATGTAATACTGATTCACCAATTATAAACTAGTATCTAGACCATTTAGATTTTTCAAAAAGAGTGTGACTCATAAGTTTCACACCTTTCTAATCAATAATTAATGATTAAATAAATTCTCACTTCTTCTGTTCATACTCTTTTATTAACTTTCTAATTCAATTTATTCACTCCAATCTATAAATTTTTATAATTTCTAATGTTCATTGATATCAACTTTCTTGAAGTTTATAAATAAAGTTATCATTGCATCAATCTTTATAATTTTCCCCCGCATCAAAAATTGGATAACTCATTTGAAACTCTTGCAATGACAATGGCTGTTTTCATTTTTCATATTTTCAACCATAGGCAACCTGTTCAAAACTTTCTAGTGCTTCTATAAAATTTCAATGATTCTGAATTATTCGATTTTCCACTCAAATTCATGCAATTCATCATTCCGGTTTTTTATAGCATCATTTCGCCTTTAATAATTTTTTCATGATTATTACATTTGCCCTTACTCGATCTAAGTCTTCAACTCAAGAATTTGGATTACTTGCGATATATTCTAATTTTTCTTTCATTGCATCACTTGACGAATAATCAATAACTTGTGATTTTTTTAATATCAATAAATCTAGAGGAACTCCGTTTGGCCTTTCTTCAGATTTTCAAATATTATTTATTTTTGATTTTATCTGATTTCATCACTCACTAACTCAATGATCGTCATCTTTTTGTGTTCAGATTTCTTCATGAATAACTTTTGATATTTCAACAACTCTTTCATAATCTTGTGCATCTAAGATTAACGTGAAATCCAAGTCCACATCTTTTGTTGGAATATCTGTTCATCTTCAAGTAGATCAACTATCATGTAATTCTGCTCATGTAATTGAACTATCAAATTTCGAATTAAACTTTATTCAGCATTTTTCTTCCAATATTTCCTTTATCCATTCTATTGTATTTTCAGCTAATTCTCTATTTTCCTTAGCAAAATTTCTATATTTCTCATTTTTTGGACTATTTTCTGCTATTAATTTTACCATATCCACATCATTGGCATCTCTATGAATCTCATTATCATTCTCTTTTGAGATGTATTTTCAGCCAATTTCTTGTACGTCAAATCAATCATAGTATTCCATGTAGTTGAATCATACTCTAATTCTATGATACATTTCAGGTGTAAATTTAATCTTTCAATCCTTATCAGTAATTGGAATATAATAACCATTCCTCGCTATCTCATAACATATCGTTTCAAAGTCTTTTGAGTCAAATTTTCATGTATAAATTATATAATCAACTTCACTTGTTGGAACTCATGTTCTAATTCCATAATGTTTTTCTCAACAAGCTCATGTTTTAAATAATTCATATTTGCCCCTTGTATATCATTCAACTCATTCCTCTCTTGAATCATAGATATTTCCATTTTTTGTATTTATTACAATCTTAACATTACCATATCCTCATTCTAGAAATGAATTCGTATACCATCAATCAATATCAAACGGAGTGCAATCACTTCAGGCAGCATTTCCGTTTTCTCATCATCATAAATATTCTCTACAAGTTATTCATCTATTTATGATTTGAGAAAATGCACTTTCATCTACTCATTTCAAGAATGCCTGCTCAGGGAAATCGATTTTTCATCAATTTGATTCATTATAGAGCTTTAATCCTCTTTGATGTGCTGTTTTTTTACTTTCATTCATTTTATCCAATACTTCTTCAAATGAATGATATCATAATCACCATAAGAATCTCTGCAATCTATCATAAATAGATTCTCATTTTTTCAAATGAAATCATTCTTTTATATCATTGTAAAATTTAACTAACTGATCATCTGATATATTTGATATTCATAACGTTTTATCCTCAATTAAATCTCATTCTTTTACGTCTTTTCAATAATACCTGTTATATAAAACAGAGCATTTTCTAAATAAATATAATAATTGTTCTTGTTCTCTTTCTTCTAATTTTCATTCTAGACAAAGTTTATTATCGGGATTAAATCATGGATGATTAATAATACTCTCAAATTTCTTTAATACTTTTTCTGCTCAAATAAAAGTATTTATATAATTTTTTAAAGAACGATCTCAACTTTTTATAGCAATATTCATTAAATCTACATATATTAATGAATATACATTTTTTCATTCATCTAAATATTTATGCAAAACTGGGCTTCAATGTGGTTGTAAAGTGGACTTAATTTTTTCTTTTGGATATAATAGTTCAAATACTTTAAATATTTTTCAAGTTAATGGTAAATTATTTCTCTCAAAAATATTAATTATAGTTTCAACTGTTTTTTCAGGATTTTCACAATCAAGAATTTCATCGATTAACTCATTTTTAACTCTTTGAATATCCATAGAAATGGAATTATCAAACATTTGAAATACTACCAAATAATTTTGTGCTTGTTCAAAAGTAAGCGATACAATTTTTTTCATCATTTTGAATTTTTTATCACGATCATAACACATATCTACAATTTCATTAATATATTTTAAATATCACTTACGATTATTTTCTTTAAACTTAATGTCCTCTGGAATAATCCATCAAAATTTGCATATTTTTGCATAATTATAGATTTCATTAATTTTTATTGGACTAAAGTACAAAAATATTTGTACAAAAGTTTTTCGATTAGCAAAAGACAAAATAGCTTCCATGCTATGTAATTCTTTAATATCAATCTCAGGATATTGTTCAAATATTACTTCCAATTCTTCAGAATTGGTATAAGATAAGAGAGTTTTCAATTGATTTAGTTCAGCTGGCGTAATTTCTGGATATTGTTTAAATATTATTTTTAAATGCTCTATTTTTGAATCCTTAAGAACTTCTCACAAATCTTTTAAATATGCAAATTTCTTTGAATCATCTATTTTATATTTTTCAAAAACAAAATTTAATTTCACATCTGAAACTTTTGCTATGATATCATCTAACATTCACAGCTCATTAATTGTAACTTTTGGATAATTTTCAAAAATCATTTTTAATCTTCACAATATATCATGAGTTGTAAGCACTTCTTTGAGTGAAATTAATTCTTTAACAGTAATGTTTTCGTATTTCCCCAATACAAAATTTAAATTTTCATAATCTAATGAAGCAACGATGTTCATTAATTTTTTAAAATCTTCCTTAACTACTCACCTTTTTACTAACAAATCTAAAATGTTATTATCAATCAATTTCAAATATGCAATATCTGAATTAAAGTCTTCATATTCTGGTAGAATATCTTTTCATTTTATTAATCACTTTTCAAATGCCAAATCAATATTTTTTTTCCAATTATTTGTCCAATAAATTGTCCATAAATATGCCAAAAAATCAAAATCAGATCATCAAAGGTATTCACGCATTAATTTATTATTATCACAGTCTCTTCAAAACATATGAACCAATTTACTAGTATATCAAACATTATTTTCATAATGAATATTTGGACTTTTGCTCAATACTTTATCAATATAATATGGTCAGCATTTTATGCAATATTTCAATAAATCAGATTTTTCTAAATCCTTGAATTGAAAAAAGATATTCTTAAGTTCATCATTTTCTTCATCCTCTTCAAAACCTCTTCGAAATCATTCTAAATTACAATTGTTAATAATTTCAACATATTTTTTAATATTTTTATCTTTTAATTCATTTAAATTAAAGTTTTTATAGTTAAATCAGGATTTCTTCAAAAAGAATGTATTTTCTTTAATTGTATCTATATCATATTTACTTACATCATAATGTATATATTCTTCCTCTCATGAATCATTAATTTTTTTAATTGTGCATGGAGTTTTTCTAATTATCTCTAACTCACCCATATTAAAATAATTTAGCATAAACTGCAAATCATCAAAATTTATCATGCTTCATAAAACATAATATTCAAATGCCTTTTTATCTAAAAACACTTCCAAACATTTTCTTTCTAAAAAAAGGCGAACCTTTTCTAATATATCTTCTGAATAATTTTCTATAATTATATTTATTATTTTCTCATTTACTTTGTCATCTGGAGTTTTATATGATTCAAAAAGCCTTTCTACTTTTTCCCTATCATGTTTCTCTTTTGATTTTATACTCAAGTATTTTATATACTCTCCCCAAATTTTCTCAAAATCTATACGTTTTTTCTTTAAAGTTTTTTCAATTTCTCATTTATCACTAATATCTAATTCTTTTCAAAATTTACTAGATAGTCGCTCTAAAAATCCTTTTTTCTCATCTTCATTTAATCATAAAATTTTCGAAATTTCCTTTTCTGTTTTGTCACCAAGTTTTCAATTTTCTTTAGCATATCCTAAGAATCATTCTGCCTGATTTAGTAATTCTTCTTTAGTTCTCTTTCTGGTGGCCATGATATTTTATTTTAACATATAAACTTAAAATTTTTTCACCAATTTAATTGGAATATTTGTATATCATAAAGATACATAAAATTCTCTCAAAGAACCCGAACATTCCAATGGGAAATCAACTCAAAATTCAGATTTTACAGCTTTAATAAATGGCGATATAATTTTACTGACCATTTGATTTTCTTGACCACTAAAACTTGATGGTCAGAGCTCATTATTTTTGACTGTATGATTTGATGACTTTAATAAATAATAGAATATCTCTACAGTAGTAGTCGCAGACTTAATATCTTTTGAACTTAAAGCTTTTCAATTCATGTATATTTTATTTTTTATAGCATCTAGAAATATTCACGTTTCCTTAGTTGGATCAATATCTGTATATGAAACAAATTTCTGATTACCTTCATTGTCCGATAATACAAATAAATCTCCTATATATATTTTTTCTCATATACCAATAGATATATCCTGCTCTACCACAATCCCATCTTTAGCTGGCATATCAAAATCACAAGTTTCACGAATTCTAATATTCGGGTATATGTTTTTCATTCCATCTAATACAGTTTCCAATACACCTAAATCACTATCATCTTCAAAAATTACTAAATAATTTCCACCATACTTATTGGTATAAATAGGAGAAAATCAAAAAGTATCTAAGGAAACTCCATTTTCTATACAAGATTTATGAAAATCATCCGTTATATCAAAATCTTGCTCCATACTATTGTATGCCTTATTAATTCAATTTAATGTATCAATTAATTGGTGAACATCTGAAGTTTGAAGTCACCTCCTATAAATTTTCTCAAAAATATAAAGAATCTTTATACTCATATTACTTAAATTTCTAATCTCAGTTTCATAATAATTCAATTTTCCCAATCATAATTTCAATTGACTATTAATATTTGAAATTTCTAATTGCTCAAACCGATTTTGGTATTTCAAATTAAAATACTCTAAAAATCTCTTTTGCCTAACCGCGAATGAACTATCAGCCCTCTGTCACGTATAAACTATCGCCCAACAAATAGGCAATGTATCCATAGGAAAATTATCCACATTAAATAACCCTGGTAACTGTTTACCATATTCACAACTTTCATCTATCTTTTGATAATCCAGTTCATCCTCCATATCCGTAATATACACATAAGGATGAGATCATTCAGATAATGTAGTAAAGAAAGCAGATCCTATATTTCAATCTTTTACTAAAATTGTACATTTATGTGCTAAATTATTTATTTCTATAAATAAATTAGAATTCTGAAATTTCTCATAATTTTTTAAATCATCACTAGATAGTTTACCCTTCTCATAATAAATTCATGACACCAATAATGCCATAACTACACCAGTAAATCAAACTCACTCTCACCTTAAGCACTCAGAAAATACACTTATTTCAAATCAATAGTTTTTATCCGATAAATTAAGCTCTTTTATTAAAAACTTAATGGCTCTACTATACTGCTGATTAAATTTTGCTAGATTATAATCAACGACTTCTAATCCATCATACATCTTGACACTATTGAATGTTATTCATCCTTTTCCAACTTTTCTAATTCATAAATAACATTTAGATTTTAATTTTTGTATTATACTAATATGATCTGATGCCGAACCAATTCATTCTGGAAACCAATTGAATCAAAAATGTCAGCTAATTACAAATTCATACCTTGAAAAAAGTTCTTCTAAATTAGTTTTTAAATCTGACTGAATTCTATTTCCCATTAGAAAATTTTACCAAAATAAAACACCTCAATCAGATTATAATCAAAACTACAAAATTAAGCAAATTTTAAGCCACATTTTATTTACAAAAAAGCCGCGGATAAACCACGGCTAACAACTTATTGTCCAAGAATCTGAATCGCTTTACGATAGCTTTCTAAGTTATGCATATCCGTAGATACGATAATTTCTGCCACTTCCTTGAGCTCTTGATATGCTTTCCATAAAGGAACATCAGGAATAAAATCAGCTTGACCTGCAAATGTTTCAAATTCTGATTCTTTCTTCTTTTTCTCAAAGAAATCTAAAGCTTTCATACAGATTGCTTCAAATTCCTCGACATCTTTTTCATTCAAGAATTCTTTGATAAGAGTAAACTCTTTAAAATTCTGAATGAGTTCATCATGAGTCTGATAAGAATCATCTATGATGATATCATTAATATGCTTTAATGCATGCCTACGTTGTAACGATGTTTTTGCGCATTTATACAATGCAACATACATATCCATGTTATAGCATACATAACCTGGATGATAAGAGTCAGCATATTCTACCATAGCATCATAAATTGTGCTTTTTACTGCATCGCTTTTTGCTTGCTGAAAACCTACAAGCAAATCATTAAAATACTTCTCCATAAAACAAAACTGGATATTTTT
>FLNW01003731.1_pt1 | contig 12735 bp, 7 predicted proteins | sample 1140371 | NCBI WGS metagenome assembly FLNW01 (sample SAMEA3878170, study PRJEB12797) | bioreactor metagenome | biome: Moose rumen | place: Sweden | collected 2011-10
TTTGCATTCATGCCAAGCGTGTAGCGCACATTCGCCACACCGCCGCGTACCGGATTTGGATACACAAAGAACTCTTCGATACTTTCCACCGAATCGCTTACAGCTGGTTCCGGAAGTTTCGACGCATCAAAGAAGTTCAATCGTGTATAGCCAGCTCCCGGAATATTCCAGGATCTAGCCATCACATCGGAGCCAGTCGAAGCCTTTGCCAAATTATATCCCGAAGCGGAATGACGTTGGAACGCATAAACCTGTGGCGTTGCAAACGAATCGATTGCTGTATCTACAAAAAATGCCATCGGGTAAACCGTTTCACCATATTCGAAATTTCCCGCCGAAATCGGGAATCCATCCGTCACCGATTTCCCTTTGGAATTGAAGGCCATCAGCAGACCGCCATTCGTTCCCACGAGAATTTCCGGCAAAGAATCTCCCGTCACATCCAAAATCAAAGGATCCGAAAGGAAGGCATATTCCGGCAAATTCTTGGTGACTGTAATCGGGAATCCCGAGAGCACAACCCCCGAGCGATCAATCGCATAAACTCGGTTATAGCCGAGGAAAACCGCATCAGGATAGCCATCAGCATTCACATCGCCGATTGCAATCGGAGACGTTTCTTCCGATTCAAGATGATTGCCATCATTGCCGCGTTTAAAGGATCGCGGAGCAAAAATCACTGTGGCCGAATCATTTGCGCGGACCATCGCACCGTAGCCGCGACTGCCAAGAATGAGCATTTCAGAATTTCCGTCGCGGTCAAAATCCGAGCAGGCTATGCGGAAGCTCTGTTTTTTGACGCTGATCAAATCCTTGCTTGTAATCTTCGGAGATGCGAGTTTTTGAATACGGCCTTCTTCTCCCTTGTACAACGCAATTTCTGCATTTTTCCCAACAATCGCAATGTTATCCGATTCCCCGTCTGGGCAAAGCGCCATATCTTGCGGAACAAAATTGTCGGGCAAGTTGAAGGCGTTAACCTTCGAAAGATTCGAAGTTTTATATCGATAAAGCTTGTTGCTATCGGCCACATAAACGTAGCCGTTACGAATCATCGGGCCGATTACCGGCGAATTCAACGACGCCAGTTCACGGTCATATTGAATCTGATCGATTGCGGAAGAAAGCACGGTGCGAACAAGACCTTTCTTTTGATGCAGGCTAAAAATGGAATCTTTAACGGCAGCCATGCCGACAAGCTTTCCATAAGAACGTCCCAAGCGGTAAAGCGGAACATTTTCTGTGGAATCTACATTGGAAAGAACCGGCGTTTTAACCACCGTATCACTTTCCATCAGCGCATTACCAGAAGCCGTCATCACTTGGAGAGTTCCATCCGAAGAGCCAAAGACAATCAACTTTTCTCCTGCGCCAACAGACATCCCTTCCGGATAATCAAGAGCCACAGCACCGCGAACAGCTGCATTCAAACCGACATTTTTCGGGAACTCGGAACCGGAAATCAAAGCGTTTGCCGCCCAAGAAACCGTCACCGGAATCGAAGCGGCAGCAAAATTAATGACGCTATCCCCCATGAACGAATTAGCCGTTTTTTCTTTGTGGTATTCCTTTGCCATTTTTGCGGTCACGGTAATGCCCGTATAACCACCCGTTGTCGTCGCCGTATTACCGTAGCCCGAAGGCTTAATCGACCAAACCGTATCCTTGGGAGAATTTTCACCCTTGCGCAAATGCGGAATCAAATCCGAACCGGAGCCATAATCATAGGTGTCTTGCCCCAGCGCATTTTTAAAAGTTTTGCCAATCGAAAGAACTCCGTCCGCTTCCGCAAGCATAATGCCATATTGGTGATCTCGAACCGTATCGCCTCCCCAGAAGTTCGCTACGCCATACGGAAGTCCTTCTCGCAAGAACCAATCGTTCACCTTCCACACAGCAACACCGCTCGAAGGAAGTCCCGCGTCAAACGACGAAAGATTCACAATCACGCCGTTTAGTTTTTTCTTGTTCGGCGAGCATTTTCCCTTCGCATCGCAAATACTGTCTTCAAATGCAATGTGCAAACTGTCAACGGGGTAAACCTTCGTGACGACTTTATAATCTTCTTCCGCGGCCACATCCGACGCGGGGACATAAGAAACAGCGATCTTTGCAGAATCCCCCAACGAGCGTTCACGATTTTCGATTAAAAGATATTCGTTCGACGCCAAAGGAACTTTTAATATTTCCGTTCCGTTGCCCGATCCTGCCGCAATTAAGTTCTTCGTCACCGATCCTGAAGTCGGCGGGTAAACCGTTTGCACATTCGCCCAGCCCATGTAAGAGCGAACCCACGCCGAAGGAAGCACCGGGAAAAATCCATTGCCGGCATTATAACCCGCAAAATCCATCAGATCAAAATAGCCCAAACGGGAAATTCCCTTCACCACATCATAAGTATTCGGCATGCCGAGTTCCCGGCCAATCTGGTAAACGATCGTTCCGTTGATGCCCCAGTTCAATCCATCCTGGGAAGCGGTTTCACTCGTTACCATAATCGTTTTTAACGTATCAAGATTTGCCCCCGGAATAATCATGCCGTTCAAATCTTTTGAACACTTTCGCGTTGTGTCTGCCGAATCGAGATAGCTCCAAAAATCTTGCGTCACATAGACGTCCATAAAATCGCCCGGAGTATCCGCGTTATTCGTTCCCATGCTGCCGCCGTCCAGCAAACGGCTCGCGCCTGCATGGATAATCATAAAAGCGCGTTTGACGTTTGAATCTTTTGAACGCGGAACAATAAACGGATTGTCGAGCGTATCTTTAGACTTGCTCGCCGTCGTGACCGCATCCCAAATAAAGTTCATATAATCGCGACTCCTAGCGTCGTCAAATTCGGCGGTTTTTTCGCCTTTCTTTTTTGCCGTCCGATTGTAATCGATAATATAATGGCCAACGGTATAAGGTTCTCCACTTGGAAAAATACGCGCCTTGATTACCAGATTGCCATTACTTACCGCTCTGTAATAGTTGTTTGCAAATTCAAAATGTTTTTGCCAATATGCAGCGCTCGCACGGTGACCGCTCGGATCCAAGCTGTAATTCGCATTGGAAGTATCGCTGTCCGAATCAAAACGACCCGTTCCCGTCGTTAAAGAATTGTCTGGAGATTCCTGCAAGAATTGCACACGCAACGCAAAAATTTCGAGCGTATCCACCGCAAAGGAGGACGCAAAGAGCGCTAGCAGAGCAAAAAAGAAAAGACGTTTCATAATCAAAAACTACAAAATCCTAACGAGTCAAAGGTTGATAGCTTTCAGGAACTGGCAATCGCCATGTTCCTTCGCCCCATTCCGCATCGGTTTGCACCTTCTTAAGGCGGATCGTCATCATTAAATTCCCTTCGCGATATGCCCGAGTTTCCACGGGAGCGACCACTGTTCCAAATTCCGCATAATCAACGAATTCCAAGCGGTCCATTCCCTGCGATACTTCAACAATACGGCCGTTTCCATTGCGAAGCGCCACAAAAGGAATTCCATTTTCGCCAGTTCCCGCTATTCTTTTCCATTCTAGCGAATCCGAAATGAAAACATTGCGCACAGAATCCACCGTTCCATTACGGGGCAGAGCCTCTCCCCAAAAAAATCCGGCAATCTGATGAATATCAAAGTGCGGAATTCCAGCAAAACCGCCAAGCACAGTGCCTTTCCCTTGCGCATAGGCCTTTTGCGTCGAAACGGTCAAAGTCCACCCCGTATCAATCCAAAGAAGAGATGCAACCCCAACACCTATCGGCCCCGAAAATTCCATGCGGTAACGCTTGTAAGGAACAGCAAACAGAACCCCCGAAAGCGTTTGCAATCCTTCTTCCGGGTCATTCACTTCGATGGAAAATTTGGCTTTTAAACTATCCGGCGGAACAATTTCTAAAGATTCCGCAGATCCCTTTGCCAAACGCGGTCCGCAGCCGACAAATATCCAAGCAAAAGCGAAGATCGCGAAAAAAGGGAAGAACTTTTTCAAGGCGCCTTCCCGGAATCCTTTTCTGCGGCCGGAGCCTTTACAGGTTCCTTTTGTGCGGGTTCCTCTTGAACGGATTCTGCTTCCTTAATTGCCTGTTTCAAAATTTCGATCTGCTTCTTCGCATTTTCATTCTTCGGATCGATATTCAAAACTTTCTGGTAATATTCCAAAGCGCGATCGTTCAGCGCAAGAGCTTGGCATATCGCAGCGAGATGCACATACACCGAAGTATCCTGATAGAACATTTCCTTCAGAGAATCTTCCGCAAGCTCTACCTGTTCCATTATTTTCAAAGCTTCCGAATACTTTCCCAGTCGATACAGGGCCCAGCCTTTGGAATCCTTAAACGCCACATTCGAAGAATCCATTTTCAAAGCATCGTCAATCAAAGCGTTGCCCCATTTCAATTCATCCGGTGATCGGTTCAAGTCAACAAGGTAATAGCCCAAGTGATTTTTTGCCGCAGCATCTTGCGGATACTTCACAAAAATTTTTTTGAAAACGACTATGGCGGAATCTACCTGGTCATACATCAACAGATTCGATGCATAGGCAAAAAGCAAGTTCTGCGTATCGCCCGCAATTTTTGCCGCACTCAAATAATGATCATCGGCTTTTTTGCGGAGAGCTTTTGCCGAATCCAACTTTTCCGGAGTTGTAGGAGCACGTTCCAATTCTTCTGCATTCATTTGCAAGAATGTACCGTAGCCGTAATGGGAATTCGCCAAATCCGTCGTCACTACCGCTTCAAATTTTCGCAACTCTTCGAGATTTCCCGACTCCTGAATTTTTGCGCGTAACGTATCGAGTCTCGGATTCGGAGCGAGAGCCTTGTCCAAAATCTGGTACGCCTTTTGGTATGAACGCGTTTTCGCATAACGGACAAGCAAAGCTGGCCGATAAGCCACAGGCTCTTTTTCATAAGCCTTTTCCAAATATTGCAAAGATTTTGCCGAATCCTTATTGTCTAGCGCATAAGCGCTCAACATGCCGAAAGCCGAAGCGGCATATTTGTCCGTTGTCGTCAAACGGTCCCAATGAACAATCGCCTGATCTTTCCTTCCGAGCTTGGTTTCGAGCAAAGCAAGGTTCATCAACACATGATGCTTTTCCGGATGGCGCTTGTAAATTTCTTTCAGCGAATCCACGGCAATCGTATCTTGGTTTAAACCGACATAGGCAGCAGTCAAAAAAGCAACCGAAAGGGAGTCGTCCGCAAAAGCCGTATCGGCACGGAATTCTTCCACGCAAGAAAGAGCTTCTTCAAAGCGCTTCATTCCAAAAAGCAAGCGAATCTGATTTTCCAAGTAAGTCCTTTCGCCACGCGCTTCGTAAACTTCGCCAAAAAGCTCCGCCATCGCGGAATCTTTTTTTGCATTGGCTAGCAAAGAAATCTGACGATCGAGCATCGACTGCGGAAAACCGATTTGCGGAAGGAGTATGGCGTAAATGCGGATCAATTCGTCGTAATTGTGAACGATTTCGAGCAGCAGGGAATATTCGTAAGCGGCGCGCAAATTCTGATCACTCGAATCCACCGCTTTTTTGTAATACGCAAGTGCACTATCCAAGTTGGACTGTTCACTGTACACGCGACCGAGCAATGCATATTGAGTGCTCGTCTGTTTTCCCTTCAGATTTTTTGCCTTTTCTGCAAGAAACGCCGCTTCAGACGACGCTCCGCGCATTTCCTTCAATTCCAAAACAGAAAACGCCAGAAAACGGTTTTCCGGATCCGATTCATAAGCATGCTGCATGAACTGTTCCGCCAAACCATATTCACCCTGATTCTGCAAAGCCAACGCTCGCAAGTAAGAACCATGCGCAATTTCCAATCGCAAAAGTTCCGCGCTATCCATTTTCACTGGATAATTAGACTTCTTGACCGATTCCGCAGAAGCCGAAACCACAGGCGCCTGCTGCACCACGACCTGTTTTGAACCGCTACAGGCGACAAGTACAAGGCTCGCAAACAAAGCTGTGACAAGCTTCAGACGCATGCATTCCCCTTATTCGGCAACCACAAGATTCACTCGGGAACCAGCGGAAATAACCGTTCCCGCAACCGGATCCTGTTCCAAAACCTGACCGGACTGTTCTCCGGAATCTTTACGGCGTTCCGTTTTACCGACAATAAAACCAGCCGAACGCAAATTCGAAAGAGCAATCGCTAAACGCAAGCCCGTCACTTCGGGCATTTCTGTTTTAGCACCCTTCGCTCCCGAAGAAAGGAACACATCCACCGTGTCTCCTTTGTGCACCAAGGAACCTTCCGAAGGATTCGTTCGAACCACTTTACCCTTGGCAAGATTCGGGTGCGGCATCGAGAAAGTCAATCCAACAGCAAGGCCCGCCTTTTCGATTGCTGCAACCGCTTCCGAGCCATTCTTGTCAAAAAGATCCGGAACCGTATACTGGTGAAGTCCATCCGAAATGGTCAAATGAATCGTACGGCCCGGCTTCGACTTTTGATTCGCCTTGGGATTCTGGCGCATCACGAGGTCAACATCGTAAGCGTTACTGTACTCGCGTTCCTTGGCAAAAAGAACGTTAAACCCAGCTTCCGTTGCCTTTTGCAAAGCCGCTGTGCTGTCCAAACCTTCTAAAGAAGGAACCGTATATTCTTCTACGTTAGCACGCGCCACAATCGGCATGGCAACCTTATTGAAAAGGATTGCGCACAAAATAAGCAGAATCGCCAGCAAGAGAAGCGCATAAATCCAAGGCTTCGTCCGAAGAATGCGATGAATGAAATTTTCCTTACCGGACTGTTCCGCCATATTAGTCCTTCGAATTCAATTCGTGAAGTTTGCTTTCTTCCGAAATCACCAGGTCCTTGCCCATCAGTGAAATCGTGCCGTTGCGGGAAAGTGTCGAAAATACGCGGCTTACCGTTTCACGGGTCGTTCCGGACATTTCCGCGAACTGCTGTTGCGTCGGTCGATTACGGATTACCGTTACCATTTCACCGTTACGTCCATGAATACGAACGCCGCGATCTTCCATCAAACTTAGAATGGTTCCGGCCACGCGTCCATATACAGACATCGTTGCAAGCGAACCGATCTGACGATTCGCGTTACGCAAACGGCGACTCATCTGAACAAGAAGGCCCGCTGCCAGTTCCGGAGTTGTTTTTAAAAGCTGAAGGAAGTGCTCACGGCGAATGATCAACACTTTGGTCGGTTGAACGGCTTTTACCGAAGCAGACCTCGGTTCGCCGTCGATCAGCGACATTTCGCCAAAAGAGTCTCCACGAGAAAGGAGCGAAAGGATCGTTTCCTTTCCATCGGTTCCTGTCACGTAGACTTTGACTTCGCCAGATGCAATGAGGAAAAGCGCACGAGTCGATTCATCTTTTTCAAGAATAATCGTTTCGTCGCGCCCGTACTCATTCGTAATGACGAGCGACTCCAACTGAGACAGTTGATCTTCCGAAAGTTCCGAGAAGAGATCGACACCCTTCAGAAGTTCAATACTGTTTTCGTCCGCCATAAGCTCCTCCTAATCGAAATTACTTCAAGTCGATGATAATGCTTTCGTCGCGATGTGCCCCAATCGAAATCATACCGATTTTCACACCGACGAGCTTCGCCATCTCTTCAAGATACTTCTTTGCATTCGCCGGGAGTTCATCCCAAGTCTTGCATTTTGTTGTATCCTGCTTCCATCCTGGAAGCGTTTCGTAAACCGGTTTGCAACGGCCAACCTTTGAAAGCTGGTTCGGGAAAATGTCGATTTTTTCCCCGTCGCATTCATAATGCGTACAAACCTTGATTTCGTCGAACGTGTCGAGAACATCGAGTTTTGTAATGGCCAAATGAGTAAGACCATTCACGAGAGCCGCCTTGCGAACCACCGGAGCATCGAACCAACCGCAACGACGGTTACGGCCGGTTGTCGCACCATATTCGTTACCGAGCTTGCGGAGCGTATCGCCGGTTTCGTCCAAAAGTTCTGTCGGGAACGGGCCATTACCAACGCGCGTCGTGTAAGCCTTGACCACGCCGACAACCTGATCGATCGCCGTCGGACCGACACCGGCACCGCAGCTTGCGTAACCGGCAACCGTGTTGCTCGAAGTCACATACGGATACGTACCCTGATCCACGTCAAGAATCGTGCCTTGTGCACCTTCAAAAATCAAGCGTTTGCCTTCCTTCAAAGCCTGATGAAGAACTGCACTCACGTCTCGCACAAACGGTTTGATCTTTTGACCGAGTTCCAAATAATCCTTGATTACCTTTTCCGGATCAATTTCAGGAACATCGTACATGACGCGGAATTCTTCATTATGGACTTTTGCCATGGCTTCGACACGCGGACGGAGTTCACGTTCATCCATCAAATCACCCACGCGAACGCCAATGCGGTTCACCTTGTCGCTGTAGCACGGACCAATACCGCGGCCCGTAGTACCGATAGCAGCCTTGCCAGCCTTCTTTTCTTTCGCTTTGTCCAATGCCGAGTGATACGGAAGAACCACATGAGCGTTGTCAGCAATCACAAGACGGTTTTCCGGATTCTTGATACCCTTCGTATGGAGGTCGTCGATTTCCGCCAAAGTCTGAATCGGATCAAGCACGACGCCATTGCCGATAACACAAAGTTTATTTTCGTGCATAATGCCAGACGGGATCAAATGGAAGACGAACTTTTTGTCGCCCACTTCAACGGTATGGCCGGCGTTCGCACCACCCTGAAAACGAACGATTACATCTGCGTCAAGCGTGAGAAAATCAACGATCTTGGCTTTTCCTTCGTCACCCCACTGGGATCCGATAACAACACGATTTGGCATATGTCCTTCTCAATGAATTAAAGAAACGCGAAAGGAAGGAGCTAGGTTTTTCCAAGCCCCTTTTTCGCCTTAATAATAGAAAAGTATTCCCAGCAAGTTCTGATTTTCCAAGCAGAAGCTCGCCCAAAAGGATCCCATCTGTCGAAAGGACTTCTTTTTTCCAAAAAAAGACCGTGCCAAAAGCACAGCCTCAAATCGTTCAAGATTTCTTTTAGAGCTTTTGACCGTAATCCCGTTCGCCAAAGAGAGCCGTCCCGACACGGATCATTGTCGCCCCTTCTTCAATCGCCACTTCAAGATCTCCGGTCATGCCCATCGAAAGCTGGTCGAAATCCTTGAAAATTCCGCCACGTGCAAGCATTTTTTGTTGCAACGTTCTCAAAAAAGCGAAGCATTCACGAGAGTCTTCAGCAACACCTGTGTTTTTTCCAATGGTCATCAGGCCACGGTAGCGCAAATACGGACACGGAACATGGTTTTCCAAAGAAAGCAAAAACGATTCTGCTTCGTGAATTTCAAGGCCGCTTTTTGTTTTTTCTTCCCCTGCGTTCACCTGAAAAAAAATGTCCAAAGATTTATTCGCTTCGGCACAAACTTTTTCGAGTTTTTCAACCGCTTCCATACTTGCAATGGAATGGATGCAGTCCGCAACAAGAGCCGCTTTTTTCAGCTTATTGCTCTGCACAGGCCCAATCACATGGCAATGGATATTCGGTTCGCGCACGGTGAATTTTTCAACCGCTTCCTGTACACGGTTTTCACCAAAATCTGTAGCGCCGAGTTCCTCTGCAATTTTAACTGATTCAATCGGGTGAAATTTGCTGACCCAAATCAACTTAACGCTTTCACGGGGACGATTACTTTGTTCGCAAGCCGCAGAGATTCTCTTTTCAAGAGTCTCATACGCAGCGCGCATTTCTTCTAAAGTACGTTCAGGCATTTTAATCCTTCTTTGTCCGCGCAGCCTTTTTCTTTGCCTTGGGGAAAAGAATAGAGATCAAATCGTCGATATGTTCTTTCGTGTGAATTTTCAGGCCTTTTTTGGCTGTCGCAGGCAATTCAACAATATCTTTTTCGTTTTGCTTCGGCAAGTAAAGCGTTTTCACGCCCGCATCCACAGCCGCCAACGCTTTTTCGTTCAAGCCTCCAATCGGGAGCAAATCCCCAGATAGACTCACTTCGCCGGTAAAAGCAATGTCCGGAGAAACCGGAGTCCGTGTAAAGGCAGAAAGAAGCGAAAGCGTCAGAGCGATACCCGCAGAAGGGCCATCTTTTGGCACAGCACCTTCCGGAACGTGAATGTGAATATCCGTTTTACGGACGATCGCAGGATCAATATCAAAGCGCAAAAGTCTTTCGCGAACAAGGCTCAAAGCGATCTGGGCAGATTCCTTCATCACATCGCCAAGCTTACCCGTGAGCAACAAGTTTCCGCGGCCCGAAAGCAATTTCGTTTCGATCAGAAGAATTTCTCCGCCGACCGATGTCCAAGCGAGGCCCGTGATGACGCCAAAATGTCCGGGCTGCGGCAAACGATTGCTCAAGAAACGCGGAACGCCCAAATATTTTTCGACGAGTTTTGGAGAAAGCAAAAGTTTTCCCGACTTGCCCATTAGCGTTTCTTTCACGCGCTTACGCACAATGGTTTCTACCATGCGTTCGAGTTCACGTACACCCGCTTCGCGTGTATATTCGCGCAAAATAGTCTTGATCGAATCGTCATTGAAAACGATGGAATCTTTATTTTCTACACCACAATTCTTCAGCGCTTTCGGAACTAGATAATCCTTTGCTATCGCAAGCTTTTCATGAGGATAGTACCCCGGCAAACGTACCACTTCCATGCGATCTTCAAGCGGAGCCGGAATTGTCGCTTCAGAATTCGCCGTCGCGATGAACAAGACCTTCGAAAAATCGAGACCCACTTCCATAAAGTGGTCCACAAATTCCGGATTCAGCTCTGGGTCCAAAACTTCAAGCATCGCGCTGGCCGGATCGCCACGATAATCGTTACCCATTTTGTCGATTTCATCAAGCAAAATGACCGGATTCATACACTTCGCATGGCGCAAAGCCTGAACAAAACGACCCGGCATGGAACCGATATACGTACGACGGTGACCACGAATTTCCGCTTCATCTTGAACACCGCCAAGCGTTACTCGGGCGAAGTTTCGGCCCAAAGATTCCGCAATCGAACGCACAAGAGTCGTTTTGCCGACGCCTGGAGGGCCCACAAGACAAATAATCGGAGCTTTATTTTCGGCCTTCGTCTGCTTTAAGACGGCGACATATTCCAAAATGCGTTCCTTAACCTTGTCGAGGCCAAAGTGCTTCGAATCCAGATTCTTTTTGACCTTTTTCAGGTCGAGATCGGTATCTGTATAGACTCCATAAGGAATCGAAAGAAACCAATCTATGTAATTGCGGGACACCGCATATTCAGGGCTTGCCGGCTGCATCAAACGCATGCGGGCAAATTCTTCATCCAACTTTTCCTGAATGGCCTTGGAAAAATGTTTTTCCTTGACCTTTTGTACAAGCTTTTCAACTTCGTCCGTTTCGCCGTCCGAAATTTCATTTTGCAGCATGCGAATCTGTTCGCTAATAAACCAATCTTTCTGATTTTGCTGCATCTTCTGTTGCACGTCATCGCGCACATGTTCTACAACGCTTTCCGCTTCGAGCGCTGCTTGCAAATATGCGTTAACATTACGTCCAAGACCGTCAAGAGTTTCTTGTTCCAAGGCTTTCTGTTTTTGAGCCGGGGAAACTCGCACAAACGGGAGCATCGCCATATAAGTGGAGAAGGCTTCTTCTTTCGACTTCACATCGGCAACCAAATCCGGCGAAAGATTCTGCAAAGCAGCATACTGTTCGAACAAACGAACGCCTTCAGCCGTAATCAACTTTGTCAGAGAATCATCCACAGATGCATAATGGCGCAAAGAAATTTTAGAAGAGAAATAATTGCGCTCGTCAAGCTTTTCCGGGCGGACCAGATCCACCACGACCACTCCTTCCAAAAGAACACGCCAACAGCCATTCGGTAGCGGCGACACGGACTGTACATGGGCAAGCACGCCCACCAACGGTAAATCTTCTGGAGATACAGCTTCTTTATCTGGATCCGGCTGCAAAGCAAGGAGAATCAAATCGTGATAAGAGCGAGAGGCCTGAAGCGCATTCTGGGAAATTTCTCGACCAACGAGTACGCGTGTCGAAGAACCCGGCGTCACAAGGGCGTCGCGCAACGGCAGCAATGGAAAATCATGAGACAAATCCAAAGCAACGGTCTCAAGCAAATTTTCAGTATCAAGGATCGGTTTTTTCAAATAAAATCCTTAGGCGACGTTTTTCTTATCGCCTTGCGACAGAGCTTTTTTGACAAGCGTGGCATCTACCACGAGCTTCTTTGTCTTCGAACCCGGCAGTTCATACATCGCTTTTTGCAAGGTGCGTTCCACCACCGAACGGAGGCCACGGGCACCTGTCTTGCGTTCCATCGTAAAGGCCACGATTTCAGAAATACCGTCTTCCGTAAAGGACAGTTCGATACCGTCCATCTTGAACAATTTCATGAACTGCTTCACGATGGCATTCTTCGGTTCCGTCAAGATGCGCTTCAAAGCTTCTGCATCCAATTCTTCCAAGGAAACCACAACCGGTAAGCGGCCAACAAGTTCCGGGATCAAACCGAAGTGAATCAAATCGTCCGGTTCAAGAAGCTTAAAGAGCTTCGACAAGGAATTGTCTTTTTCCGAACGGATATCTGCGCCAAAGCCCATTCCGCCTTGGTTCACGCGATGCGCAATAATCTTATCGAGGGTTTCGAATGCGCCACCACAAATAAACAGAATGTTGCGCGTATTAATTTGTACCAAACTCTGTTCCGGATGTTTACGTCCACCCTTTGGCGGAACCTGTGCCGTCGTGCCTTCAAGAATTTTCAAAAGGCCCTGCTG
>FLNW01003732.1_pt1 | contig 12707 bp, 9 predicted proteins | sample 1140371 | NCBI WGS metagenome assembly FLNW01 (sample SAMEA3878170, study PRJEB12797) | bioreactor metagenome | biome: Moose rumen | place: Sweden | collected 2011-10
TCCGGTACGCGTTTTTCCGGACATTACACCTGACCTTGTTAAAATACAGCTTTTTTCCAAGGTGGATGCAGAAACTTCGAAAAGCTTTGTTCAGCAAATGGATGCATGGCGTGAAGAAGTTCTTGTGCCGTATGGAATCATCGGCAAGAATGCGATCGTTGCGAATACGAATATCGTTCGAAACGCCTGGATCGGTGAACATGTGCGAATCGATGGTGCTGCGAAAATCCGTAACACAGTTGTTCTTGGCAGTTTGGAAGAACCGACGTACATTTATGACGGCGTGATTCTTGAAAATAGTTGTGTACAGGAAGGGGTTAAAATTCATTCGACTGCGCTGGTGAAAGATTCCGTTTTGATGCGACGAGCAAAGATCGGTAACAAGGCGATTGTGAATTCTTCGATTATTAGCCCGTGCGTGCATATCGATGAAGCGGAAGTCACTCACAGTTTTGTGGGACCTCTGACGCAGATGCACCACCATTCCTTGTTGATTGCGGCTATTTGGCCGGAAGGTCACGGTAATTTGGGCTATGGAGCCAATGTCGGTTCGAATCATACAAGTCGCATGCCTGATCAGGAAATCATGCCGGGACTTGGAATGTTTTTCGGCTTGGGTTCAAATATCAAGTTCCCTGCGAATTTTTCGGAATCTCCGTATACGGTTATTTCGACAGGTGTGACGACAGCTCCGCAGCGTCTTAAATTCCCGTTCAGCCTGATTCTTCCGAACAATCCGCACTTGCATGGAGTGAATGCCAATTTGAACGAATTGCGACCGGGCTGGTGTTATGGCAACAATGCTTATTCCGTTGCACGCAATGCATATAAGTATGCGATCCGCGGCAAGGGATTTATTTCTTCCGAAGAATCTCATGTTTTGAGCGATCGAAACGCTGCCCTTGTTTTAGATGCGTTGCGCCGATTGCAGGTCGATCGGATTCAAGAAATTTATACGGAAGAAAATATTCCTGGACTCGGCAGTAACTATCTCAAGGAATCTTCCCGTCATCAGGCGGAATTCATTTATAAGGGATTTCTCGAACGTTACGTGCTGACAAAAATATTCTTGGCCGCGGAAACGGAACATTCCCTTTTGACGTTGAATCCGCATGACGTGCGCAAGAATATTCCGGGCGATCTATTTAAGGAACTTTTGAAGGAAATCCTGCTCCCGGACACGTTCAGCGATTTGCTTAAACGGTTCCGCATCATTGAAAAGCAATGGTCGGAAGCGGTTGTACACGGAACGGATAGGGATTTTGTTCGGGGCCGTAAAATTTTTGACGATTATGATGAAGCCCATCCGATTGATCAGGCTTTTATCGATTGGGAAAAATCCCGTTTTGAAGACATTGTGCGTCGCACGGCGGTTCTTTTGAAGGAACTGAAGGTAGAAGGCTAATGTCCATTGCCGAATGGGTTTTGTTTTCGGCACTCCTTGTTGAATTCGGGCTTCGTTTGGGGCTTGAAATTCGAGAGGCGCGCCAGGTTCGTGGACGCTTTGACCGCTTTACTTTGTTTCGCATTTTACCGATTGTGAACGATGTGTTCCCCGCAGAAGCAAACTTTACAAGCGATCGCGACGGCGCTTTTGTAAATGCGCATGAAAAAGCACATGCGGAAATGCATCACGGATTTGTGCGCCGTTCCTTGCAATTTGGTTTTGCCCTTTTTTGTGCGTTGGTACTGGGTGCGGCTGGCGTTATTTTCAGGTTCAATCTGTTGGAGCTTTTACTGCTTTTCCATTTGATTTTTGCTTTTGCAAAAATCGCTTTCCACATGGTGTGTTTTACGGAAGAATATGAAGCGGATGCGCTTGCGGCTAAGCGCGTGCAGCGTGGCGTGGCGATGCGAGCCTTGGAAGCTCTTTCGGTAAAAGAATTCCCGAGAACCCCTCTTTTTGCTTATGTGTACAGAACGCATCCGACGGCGCAAATGCGTCTAGACCGGATCGCTAGAACATGTAAGAAAAGCCGACGTTGATTTGCATCGTCGAAAAGCTGCGCTTGTTGTTGAAAATTTTGGTCTTTTTGGCAAAGTCGGTAAAAGCGCGGTAGAATCTCAAGTCTACAGCCATTTCCCGCGACAATTCATAACCGAATCCGAGAGTAAGTCCCGCTTCGAGAGTTGCCGGAGAAATGATGTCGTCGCCGGAATAGTTGCCAAATTCATAAGAGTCGCTGCTCGAAATGTTGATGCCGAGCTGTGGACCGACTTCGATAAAGAAATCTTCCAAAATCTCGGTACCTGCCGGAATGTCAAAGCGCATGAGCAACGGAACATCGATTTCCCAAGAGGAAATGTCGCCGGTCGTTGTAATTTTTTCCGAGGTGTATTCGTAAGAATTCATGCGGTAAGCGATGGCGACTTCAGGAACAATGTGCAACATGCTCGAAAGATTGATCGACATGATGCCACCCGCGCTGAATTCAAATCCGGTGTTCCAGCCCCACGTTTCTGCATCTCCGCCGGCGAGCCAGTTTAAACCGACACTTGCGCGAACTCCGAAAGTGACTGGAGCTGTCCAGTTTTCAAGGCGAGCTTCGGATTCTGCACGGCGCCGGGCGTCTTCTTCGTGCGTGTCTCGGGAAAATTCTTCTTCCTGAATTTGTTCGGCAGAACGGAAGTGGGTAATGCCTTCTTCGTCTACGTATGTACGTGAAACGTCGTCGTTTTCAAAGTCATCTTCGTCTGAATTTTCTTCGGAGTCGAACGTGTAAGATGACTGTGCCAAAACGTGTGTCGGGAAAGCGAGCGCAAGGCCGAGGAGAATAAATCCGATATAAAAATTTTTCATAGTGGGAAAGGTATAAAAGATTTTTGAACTGTAGCGTGCATGGCTCTGCGAAATGCTGCAAAAGATGCATATCGGGCGGATTTCGTCTGTTTGGACGGGTAAGAATTCTTGCCTTTTTCTAGATTTTGTATCGAAAATGATAAGGTTGTAAGGTTGCTCGTTTTGCGCACCCTTGCGTTCATTGCCGACAGCAGAGGAAATAATGGCTAAATACGATCCGCAACAGATTGAAACCAAATGGCAGTCTTACTGGGATTCTAATAAGACATTCAAAACCGGAACCGATATGTCCAAGCCGAAGTATTACTGCTTGGATATGTTCCCGTACCCTTCGGGAGCGGGTCTCCACGTTGGCCATCCGGAAGGTTATACTGCAACGGACATCATTTGTCGTTATAAGCGCAACCGCGGATTCAACGTGCTTCACCCGATGGGTTGGGATGCCTTTGGCCTTCCTGCGGAACAGTATGCAATCCAGACCGGTACGCATCCGGCTGTGACGACCAAAAAGAATTGCGACAACTTCCGCCGTCAGATCAAGCGTCTCGGACTTTCTTATGATTGGGACAAGGAAATCAACACGACGGATTCCAAGTATTACAAGTGGACCCAGTGGATTTTTACCCGCCTGTACAACACGTGGTTCGATGAAGCGGAACAGAAGGGCCGCCCGATTTCGGAGCTTCCGATTCCTGCTGACGTCCAGGCTCTTGGTGCAAGTGCCGTTCGTGCATACCGGGATTCCAAACGCCTCGCTTACTATGCCGATGCACAGGTTTGGTGGTGCAAGCATTGCAAGATCGTTTGCGCAAACGAAGAAGTCCTTGCTGATGGTTCCCATGAAAAGTGTGGCAAGAAAGAAGTCGAACGCCGTAACCTGAAACAATGGTTGATGCGCATTCCGCTTTATGCAGAACGTTTGCTCAAAGGCCTTGATGAATTGGATTGGCCGCAGGGTGTAAAGGATATGCAGCGGAACTGGATCGGTAAGAGCCAGGGTGCAGAAGTTGACTTTGCGATCGCCGATAAGGACGGAAAACCGACCGAAAAGCATCTTCGTGTTTATACGACTCGTTGCGACACGCTCTTCGGCGCAACGTACATGGTAATTGCTCCGGAACATGAAATGGTGAACGAACTTACGACTGCGGAAAATAAGGACGCTGTCGCTGCCTACGTTCACGCTGCCGCTCTCAAGAGCGATATGGACCGTACGGAACTGGCCAAGGAAAAAACGGGCGTGTTCTCCGGTTCTTACGCAGTGAATCCGCTCACTGGTACAAAAATTCCTATTTGGATCGCGGACTACGTTCTCACGGGATACGGAACGGGCGCTATCATGGCGGTTCCGGCTCACGATACGCGTGACTTTGATTTTGCAAAGAAGTTCAATCTTCCGATTATTTGCATCATGGAGCCGGATGCCTCTTGCCCGGCAGAAACGAAAGAACTCGTTCTTCAGGGAAAAGCTTGTTGGCCGGCGGATGGCAAGTACATCCACAGTGCAAACGAGACACTTTCTTTGAATGGACTTTCCAAGAAGGAAGGCATTCAGAAAATGATCGGTTGGCTTGAATCGAACAAAATCGGTAAGGCGACGGTGAATTACAAGATCCGCGACTGGCTGTTCAGCCGTCAGCGTTACTGGGGCGAACCGTTCCCGATCATCCATTGGGAAGATGGTGAAATTTCGACTGTGGAAGACAAGGATCTTCCGGTTCTCCTCCCGGAAGTCGAAAACTTTAAACCAGGTGACGGAGGTCAGTCGCCTCTTGCCAATGCAACGGATTGGTTGAACGTGGTAGACAAGAATGGTCGCAAGGGCATCCGTGAAACGAATACGATGCCGCAGTGGGCAGGTTCTTGCTGGTATTATCTCCGTTACATCGATGCTTGCAACGGCGACGCATTTGTGGCGAAGGAATTGGAAAAGTACTGGATGCCGGTGGATCTTTACATCGGCGGTGCAGAACACGCGGTGCTTCACTTGTTGTACAGCCGCTTCTGGCACAAAGTTCTTTTTGATCTGGGACTCGTTTCGACGGATGAACCGTTCCATAAGCTTTACAACCAGGGCATGATTCTTGCCTATGCATATGAAGATGCTGCCGGATCGAAGATTCCGGTGGATCAGGTTGAAACGAAGGACGGCAAGTTCTTTGAAAAGGGCACGGGCAAGGAATTGCACCAGATCGTGGCAAAGATGAGCAAGTCTTTGAAGAACGTGGTGAATCCGGACGATGTCGTTCAAAAGTACGGCGCGGATTCGCTTCGCCTTTACGAAATGTTCATGGGACCTCTCGATGCCGTGAAGCCTTGGCAGACACAGGGCATTGAAGGCATGTATCGTTTCCTGGCTCGCGCTTACCGTGCAGTCATTGGTGAAGAAGATTCCGTAACTTATACGGACGCTCCGATGCCGGAAGATCTTTCGAAAGTCATGCACCAGAGCATTATCAAGATTACGGATTCCATTGAAAAGCTGAGCTTTAACACGGCTATTAGCCAGCTCATGATTTTCAACAACGAACTTACGAAGTCTCAGGAACGTTACCGCGAAGCTTGCGAAGTTTTTGCACAGCTCCTTCAACCGTTTGCTCCGCACTTGGCAGAAGAAATGTGGGAAAAACTCGGTCACAAGGAAAGCCTTGCCTATGTCGCATGGCCTTCTGCCGATGAATCCAAGGCTGTGGATTCTACCGTGGAAGTCGTGTTCCAGGTGAACGGTAAACTCCGCGCCAAGGTTTCGATGCCGAAGGATGCGAACAAAGATCAAATGATCGAACTCGCCAAGCAGAATGACCGCATTCAGGCTTACCTTGCCGATGTGACGATCGTGAAAACGATTGCCGTTCCGGGCAAACTTGTGAACTTCGTGGTGAAACCGGGTAAGTAATATCCTTGAAAAGCAGGTTTTAATTATGGCTGAAATTCCTTCGAGAAAAGACAATCTCGTTATCGAAAACATTCAACCTTCCGTGGATGCGGGCCGCTTTGCGTTAAAGCGTGAACCGGGCGACACGGTGAAGATTACAGCGGATATTTTCCGTCATAGTCATGAAAAGTATGATGCGGCGATTGCTTACAAATACCGCTCTGAACGCCGTTGGCGTAAAGTCCCTATGCATTTTGTCGATAACGACATGTGGGCTGGTGAATTTGTTGTCAATAGCATCGGCTATTACGATTACAAAGTTATCGCTTGGACAATTGAACCGGCTGATGTTCCAACGGAAAGCCCAATTTATGAACTCCGTGTGGATCCGGTTTATGCACGCACCGGTACTTGGTACGAAATGTGGCCGAAGAGTCAGGGCACGGATCCGACGAAGAGTGCGACGTTCAAAGATTGCGAAGCGCGATTGGACTATATCCGCGATCTCGGGTTCGATACGGTCTATCTCGTACCGATCCATCCGATTGGCGTCACGAACCGCAAAGGCGCAAACAATGCGTTGCATGCAAAGGTTGACAAAAACGGCAAACCGCTTGAACCGGGCTGCCCGTATGCCGTCGGCAACAAGTTCGGTGGCCACTTTGATGTAGATCCGGAACTCGGCACCATGAAGGACTTTGAACATTTCGCTAAAACGGCGCGTTCCAAAGGACTTCGCTTGGCTCTCGATATCGCCCTGAACTGTTCCCCGGACCATCCGTATGCCAAGAAACATCCGGAATGGTTCTATCACGAACCGGATGGAACGATTAAGTTCGCAGAAAACCCGCCGAAGAAGTATGAAGATATCTATCCGTTCGACTATTACAACAAGAATTACAAGGCTCTCTGGAAAGAGATCCGCGACATTATTCTTTTCTGGGCGGATAAGGGAATTGAAATCTTCCGAATTGACAATCCGCATACAAAACCGTTCCCATTCTGGGAATGGCTTGTGCGTGAAGTGAAGGAACAGCGCCCGGAACTCGTGTTCCTTGCGGAAGCCTTTACACGTCCGAAGATGATGCACCGATTGGCCAAGTCTGGCTTTGACATGAGCTACACGTATTTTGCATGGCGTGAACAGAAATGGGAATTTGAAGAATACTTCAAAGAACTCACCCAGTCTGGTGCCAAGGAATACATGCGAGGGATCCTATTCCCGACGACTCCGGACATTTTCCCGAAGTATCTTGCAAATCAGGGACCTGCCCAGTTTAAGCAGCGTTACTTCCTGGCGGGAACGCTTTCGAGCTTGACCGGTATGTACAACGGTTATGAACTTTGCGAAAATACCGCTTCCCCGGTAAAGGAAGAACTTTGGGATAGCGAAAAGTACCAGTACAAGGTTCACCACTGGGATTCTCCGGTGAATATTCACGACTTTGTGCGTCGAGTCAACACGGCAAAGCTGAATCACCCGGCGCTTCAGGAATACGACAATTTGGAATTCCATTATGCGGAAAATCCGAATTTGATGGTGTATTCCAAGAAGAAAGATGACGATACGATTCTTTGCGTGGTGAATATGGATATGCACCAGGCGCAAGAGGGCATGATTGCTTTGAACATGTCGAAGCTTGGTCTTGCAGAAGACGCATTCTTCTTTGTGAAGGATCTGATCACGGATGAATCCTATGTTTGGCATGGATCGCATAATTTTGTGCGTCTCGATCCGAACAAGGCACCGGGTCACCTCTTTGTAGTGAAGAAACTTTAATTCCGGTGCAACCGGCTGCGTTCTGAAGCATCTAACCTATTGGACAGGTAAAAGGTAGCCATGAACGATCCGATTCTTTCGATTCAGCATCTCCGTCGCGATTTCAAAATGGGCGACGAAACGGTTCACGCTCTTCGGGGCGTGAGCTTTGACGTGCGATCGGGCGAATTTTTGACGATCATGGGAACGAGCGGTTCTGGAAAAAGTACCATGCTGAACATTTTGGGCTGCATGGACAAGCCGACTTCCGGCGAGTATATTCTTGATGGCCATCATATCGAAAAACTGAAATCCGATGCTCTGGCAAATATTCGAAGCCGTAAGCTCGGATTTGTTTTTCAGAGTTACAATCTTTTGGCACGCACCACGGCGATTGAAAACGTCGAACTTCCGCTCCTTTACAATTCCAGAATTTCGGCGGTAGAGCGGCATGACCGCGCGGTGGAAGCGTTGAAACGTGTCGGCCTCGAAGAACGCATGCACCATTTGCCAAACCAGCTTTCTGGCGGTCAGCAACAGCGCGTCGCGATTGCACGCGCTTTGGTGAACGATCCGGTAATTATTCTTGCCGACGAAGCGACGGGAAATCTGGATACGCGTACAAGTTATGAAATCATGGAAATTTTTCAGGAATTGAATTCCCGCGGAAAGACCATTGTTTTTGTAACGCACGAGCCGGACATCGCAACGTTCAGCAGTCGCACGATCGTTTTGCGCGATGGGCAAATCAAACGCGACACGCTGAATACAAATATTCAAAATGCACACGAAGCTTTTATGGCACTTCCACCTCCCGAAACTTTTGAAGACGAGGATGCGAACGCATGAGTCCGTTTACTCTCATTAAAATTGCTTTTCGAGCGTTGCTTCGCAATCGGATGCGCACATTCCTTTCGGTGCTAGGCATTGTGATCGGTGTGGCCGCTGTCATTACGATGGTCGCCATGGGTGAAGGTTCCAAACAGTCGATCAAAGCAAAAATTACGGCGATGGGGACGAATGCGATTACGATTATGCCGAATACTTCTCGCCGCGGCGGTGTTCAGCTCGATGCCAGTTCTTCAACAGTAACGCTCGAAGAAGCGGACGTCATTGCCATTCGAAAGCAGGCGCATTATATTAACGGGGTTTCTCCGGTTGTTACGGCAAACGGCCAGGCGATCGTCGGTAACAAGAACGAAGCGGTTTCGCTAACGGGCATCAGTTCCGATTATTTGAAAATTCGCAATTATGAAATCGATCAGGGCGTGATGTTCGACGATACAACAGATCGCATGGCAAAAGTTTGCGTGATCGGTCAAACGGTTGTGACGACACTTTTCCCAGATATAGATCCAATCGGTAAAACGATCCGTTATAAAAACATTCCACTGAAAGTAATCGGCACGTTAAAAGCCAAGGGGTCAAGCGATTTTGGGCAAGATCAGGATGAAGTCATTTTCACACCGTACCAAACTGTCATGCGCCGTTTTAACGCGACAACGGATATCCGCACCATTTATGCGAATTCCATCGGAGAAGGCTATGCGAGCCTTGCAAGTGAAGAAATCTTGAACATTTTGAAAGAACGTCGTGCGTGGAAAGGGACGACAGACCCGTTTCGTGTGCGCACGCAAGAAGAAATGATTGAAATGATCACGAGCACATCCGATTTGCTTTCTTTGGTTTTGACGGCGATCGCTGGAATCAGTTTGTTGGTGGGCGGTATCGGCATTATGAATATTATGTACGTTTCGGTCACAGAACGTACCCGTGAAATCGGGCTTCGTATGGCAATAGGCGCTCGCGGCCGCGACATTCTTCTACAATTCCTTTTTGAATCGGTGATGATCAGCTTGTTGGGCGGCCTTGTGGGGATCCTGTTGGGAGTTTTGGCGACGACCGTGGTAAAATTATTCTTGAACTGGCCGATGAGCATTACCGCTTCGAGCGTGATCGTGAGCTTTGGCGTTTGCTTTGCGACGGGTGTTTTCTTTGGCTGGTATCCGGCGAGAAAAGCGTCTCGTTTGGATCCGATTGAAGCGCTTCGTTTTGAATAACGATTTTTCTTTTGCGCAAATAAAATTATATTAAGGACATCTTCATTCGAGGTTGTTCATGGAACTCACGCCGCTTGACATTCGCAATCAGACATTCCACACCAAACGCTTTGGCGGTTTTGACCCGGAAGAGGTCAAGGCTTTCCTCGAAACCGCAGCCAAGGCTTTTGAAGAATCCGGTCGTAACCGTACCGAACTTACGGAACGTTTGAAAATCGCCGAAGAACGCGTGAATTATTACAAGCAAATCGAAAAGACCATTCAGGATGCCGCCGTGACGATGCAAAGGACTTTAGACGAAGTCAAGCGCAATGCGGAAAAGGAAGGCGAACTGATTGTTGCCGAAGCGAAAACGCGAGCCCAGCATGAAGTCGAAAACACGAAGCGCGAAGCCGAAGAACTCCGCTCCGAAATCGAACAGCTGAAGCAATTGCGCACGAATTACTTCATCCGCATTCGCGCCATGATCAAGAGCCAGTCCGACTTGCTTTCGGCAATGGAAAAGGAACAGGCTCTGGAAATTCCGGAATGAAAATCCAGATCAAAGTCCATGCCCGGAGCAAACGTGAAGGCGTTGTTCCGCAGCCCGACGGTTCTTATAAAGTAGATGTCAAAGCGCCTCCTGTCGAAGGTAAGGCGAATGAAGCGGTTTGCGCAGTCATCGCAGAATATTTTAAAAAGCCCAAAAGTGCAGTTCGCGTTGCAATGGGTTCTACGAATAGCCGCAAAGTCGTTGAAATCGACGACTGATTTTCTGTTTTATTTTAAGTCGCAGGGGAATTCTTTTGCCGAGAACGAAAGCGTGTCTCCGAAGAATTGTGCGTAAGGATTGCGTTTCATCTTTACCAAGGAATTGGTGAAGAGAATACCGTTATTTTCAACACTTGTATTGAGAATCAAAGCGCATTTTCCCCCCGAAACGAGACGTGGACTTGTCGGTTTGGCAGCATTCTTTTCCAAAAAGACTTCGCTTGCATTTTTGTATGTGATGCTTTCGATAAAGTTCAAAAACAGCGTTCCTGGCACTTTGTTTAACGTGCGGCAGAAAAAACGATCCTTGGATGGAATGCAGTAGAGTGCCGCGGAATCCTTTGTTTCGTGGAAGAATTCGTCTGCGGGAAGCGAGATGAATTTTTCCTTGGTGGCTTTGGGGATGGGTTTTGTTTCGAGGGTGTCATCGTAATATTCGATTTCGCGGACAAGGCGTTCCATATCGTAAGATTCCGCTGTACCGTCGGAGCCTTCATAAATAAAGGATCCGTAGGTTTCGATGAGGGTGGCGTTCCCACGGGCGTCGTAAACGGAATGGGATTCAAGTTCTCCGTGCCGGTATACGAAGCGTTCCGAGAAGTTTGCGCTATCGCGATAGACGTAAAGCAATGTGTCGTTTTTCGGAGACCATGCTTTGGAATGCTTTGTGATGACGTGGGTTAAACGCCCTTTGGAATCGTACTGATATGTTTCTGTGTAATTCAAAAGGTTGGGGTACAAAAGATGTTCATCAAAACGGAATACCACTTTTTGCAAAACATTGTCTTTGAATTCCCTTTCGATTGAACCGATTTTTTTGCCGCTCTGGTCCATAGCCGAAATGCGGACTAGGGAATCGTTTTCGCCATATTCGTACAGATGGCGGTATTGAACGCTCGGGGTGGTGCCCGATGCGGCGACGATCTGGTGCTTGGAATTTTCCTCCCAAGAGAGATGTCCATCTGCGGAGTTCCAAGAATTGTCAACCGGACTTTGACGGTAAAAGGGCGTGCCCGATTCTTCGATGATGCGGTTGTCGTTGGCAAGGAAGTACACAAAATCTCGGTTGGCGTCAAACGTATGTACGTAGATTTCGCGACGATTCGCCTTGTGAATCACCTGGGCGAGCGTAGTCAAGCTTCCTGTGCTGTCGTAACTTGAAAAATCGGAAAGCTCTCCATTGGGCAAATGATGGATTTCGACGGTTCCTGCGAAATGCGGTTCTTCAAAATGACCATATTCGTCTTTGGCGATGACGTAGTTTTTTTGCGAAATGTGTTTAACCGCTCCGTGGATGCTTTCGTACTTTTTCGCCTCTAAGTTCCCCAAAAGGACTTCGTATGTCGATTTGATGTTCGGTGGAGTCGTGTAGCTGAATTGCAAACGTTCCGCTCCGCGGGTATCGAATTCGATGCCGCAGGAGCAGAGAAGGGAGAGCGCAAAAAAGGGAAGTAGGGATCGGTGCAAGGGAAGCATGCCCCTAATATATATTAAAAATGCTATTTTCTTTTGTGATGAATAAAATTGAACTCCCGTTGCCTGATGATTTCCATGTGCACCTTCGTCAAGGCGCATCGCTCGAAAACTACGCTAAGACGGTCGCTGGTGAATTCGGTCGAATTCTGGTGATGCCAAATACCGTTCCGCCGATTGCGAGTGCTTCGCAAATTGAAGAATATCGCACACAAATTCAAAAGGCGGCGCCTGAACTCGATCTTTTGATGACATTCAAACTGAATGCGAAGTTCACCCCGGAAGATCTGAAACAAATGAAGGAAGCGGGAGCTGTTGCCGGCAAATATTACCCGGCGGGCGTTACCACGAACAGTGAAGACGGCGTGTCGGACTTTGAATCCATTCTCCCGGTTATCGCCGAAATGGAAAAGCTCGATCTGGTGCTGTGCATTCACGGCGAAGAACCGACCGCTTTCTGCCTAGACCGCGAAAAGGAATTTATCCGCCGCGTGGAATATCTTGCGGAACATTTTCCCAAATTGCGCATCGTTTTTGAACATCTTTCGACAAAGGCTTCGGTAGAAGCGGTCCTTCGCTTGCCGCCAAATGTGGCTGCAACGATTACCGTGCACCATTTGCTGCACACTTTGGACGATATCATCGGCGGATCGCTCAACCCGCACCATTTTTGCAAGCCGACTCCCAAACGCCCGGAAGATCGCGCGGCGCTCCGTGAAGCGGCATTCAGCGGAAATCCGAAGTTCTTTTTTGGATCGGATTCGGCCCCGCATGCGCAGATCAAAAAAGAATGCTGCTGCGGTGCTGCAGGCGTTTATACGGCTCCCGTAGCTGTTCCCGCGTTAATTCAGATTTTTGAAGAAGCGGGACATTTAGATAAACTTTCGAATTTTATCGGTGGTTTCGGAGCGGATTTTTACCGAATTCCGCGTTCAAAGCAAAAGGTTGCTTATGTGGAAGAGCCTTGGACGGTTCCCGAAAAAGTGGACG